>Ga0209991_10001231_pt1 | contig 11561 bp, 11 predicted proteins | sample ChitaG_FD_183167 | JGI IMG/M metagenome (GOLD analysis project Ga0209991, IMG submission 183167) | Deep subsurface microbial communities from South Pacific Ocean to uncover new lineages of life (NeLLi) - Chile_00310 metaG (SPAdes)... | ecosystem: Environmental > Aquatic > Marine > Oceanic >...
CCTCCAGGCGTCCCCTTAGAGACTTTGAAAAAAATCTTCGAAGACAAGAATCTCTGTTATCCACCTGATACAACGGAAATGACCGCGCTGCTAGGCGGAACCATAGCGACGAATGCATCGGGAGCACGAACATTTCATTACGGATGCACAAGAGACTACGTCAGACGCTTAAGAGTAGTGCTACCCAACGGCGACGTTCTTGACATTAAACGTGGAAAAGTATTTGCAAGCGAAGAAAACCAGTTCGATATAATTCTGACGTCTGGAAAACGCATAACAGTGGAATTACCCTCCTACACAATGCCAGATATAAAAAAGAACGCAGCGGGGTACTACACGAAACCTGGCATGGACCTCATAGACCTTTTCATCGGATCAGAAGGAACACTAGGCGTTATCAGCGAAGTTGAAATCAAACTTGAAAATCAACCAAAGAATGTTCTCCCCGTTTTCGCACATTTTTCCAGCGAAAGTGACGCCATAAATTTTGTCAAAAGTCTTCGCAGTTTGTCTCGAAGCAAAAAGCTCGGTAAAGATGGAATTAATGCCCTGTCTATAGAATTTCTTGACGAAGGGTCTATAGAATTGTTGAGAAAGAAGTATCCGCCGTCGAAAATTCCGCCGAAATCAAAGTCTGCCATATTTTTTGAACAAGAAATCCCGAACGAAGAGGTTTTCAACGATTTGCTTAAGCGGTGTGTTGACCTGCTCGAGAGTTGTAACGTTCTGGACACGATGGCGTCCCTTGGAACGGACTGGCTGAAGGAAATAAAAGACATCAGACACGCGTTACCCGAGTCGATTAATACCATTGTACGTTCGAAAGGAGTTCACAAGGTGGCAACAGACATTGCGGTTCCTGAGAGAGCGTTCGATGAGATGATGAGTTATTATCATGAGGTGGGAAAGAATTCAGGAATCTCATATGCACTTTTCGGTCACGTTGGGGATAATCATCTGCATTTTAATTTTATACCCGAGTCTGAGGAGGATTTGGTGCGGGCGGAGAGAGCGTGTGCGCTTCTTTTGAGGAAGGCTGTTGAGCTGGGGGGTACGATTACTGCTGAGCATGGGGTTGGAAAGAAGACTTATGTGAAGAATGGTAAAAGGAGGCCGTATTTGGAACTTATGTATGGCGTTGAAGGCTTGAAATCTGTTGCCAGAATAAAGCATGCGTTTGATCCTAATCACATTCTGAATGTAGGGAATATTATTCCAGTTTCTTATCTTGAAGATTTGAACGAATAGATGCTTCGCAGACGTTGTACAGTGACATGGACGGAAAAACCGAGAGACAAGTACATGTGAGCCCACTAACTCAAAGACGGCGGCACCAATAAAACCTCACAGCACACAATTTTCACGTGAATAAGAATTAACACAAAAACAACAATAAGGCTTACAACACCTTGTAAGGTAAGCGTAAGGTTCGCGCGGTATACCACTTTTTTACAAGCCCCAGAAAAGCCCCCCAAAAAGCAAGGCTAAAACGGGCATTGATTCAAGATTAAAGGCGTTAAAACTTGGTATACCAAAAGTGGTATACCACATGCTTCTGTTAGGAAACTTACGGGCAAGAATGGTAAACCCGCACGTTCTCTTACATGCCCAACATTAAATTGGTGTACCAATAACCTCTCGCATATATTTGTAAGACGTAAGAAGGATTGCTTAAAGCCCCTTTTCTTAAAAGAAGCCCGTTACTCTTGGTATACCACTTCGATCTTTTCCTTTTCACAAAAGGCTTTACACACCTTCATAATGGCGCGCCTTACTTGAGTATCATGTAAAGGCGGATCAAACTTTTTGGCGATCTTGGGCACGCTTAACCCGCCCGCATATAGAACCGCGCATTTTACCTCTTGGGATAATTCGCTTAATAACACGCCCTCAATTTCTGAAAATTCTGCAAGGCGATCTTTATCAAATTGTATGGGCGATTTGGGCAAGCCCGTAAACTTTAATGTTTCAAATAACTTGGATTGCGCGATCATAACTTTCTTACTCTTTTTTGTGAATACCACCCTTAAGAACGTCGAATCTAATAATGTAGATTCAACTTTCGATGTTTGCGCGCAAAAGATCATACGTCCATGCCCTTTTGACAATTCCGCAATAAAGGCGTTCATATCTACATTTTTGGTTGACATTGCGCGGCGGGCGGGCAAGTGTGTTAATGCTTCGTCAAGAATGAAGCCTTTTCTTAAACTATCGGCATGAATCCAACGCTTTAACCCGCCCATTGAAATAATATACTTAACGGCGGGATTGTCATAAGTGTAAATGTTTGAAGCGATCTTATCTATCAAACCCCATTTTACCATAAGATGCATAATTAAAAGGCTTGTATCTGTTTTGCCCGTTCGCCAATCCCCATGCATGCATTCGTGAATCATTTTTCTGCGGTAAATATGTTATATCTCAGCAAACCCTTTTTTCCCATTTTATAGAATTCGACCGCAGCAGTTGGGTTTGGATGATTTTCCTGTGAGCCCAGCATTTTTACAAAAAAATAGGGGATCAATGCAAATCTCCGAAGACGTCTCAAAGAAGGTTCCACGTTTTGGGTAATATCCTCTGCTTTTACATCTCTAAACCCAATGTCCTCGACAATTCCCTGAAATCGATCGTGCCTGAAATCTTTCAAACCATCCATCGCCGAGGACAGAATGACTTTGTTCAATATATCCATTTCATGGTCAGAGAAATACTCATCCTCAGAAATAGTATATTCAAAAAGGGCAATCTTACCCCTTTTTTTCAAAACCCTGAAAAATTCACTCAAGGTTTTCCTAACATCTATGGAATGTGATAAAGCTTCTATTGTATAAATAGCGTCAAAAGCATCGTCTGAAAATTTCATATCTGAATAATCCATCAGTGAATAGTTAACCAGATCTAAAACATCATATCGCTCAGCCATCAGCCTCGCTTTTTCGATTTCGAATGGGAGTACTGTTATGCCTTCAATCTTACAACCGAACTTCTTAGCCAAGTAATTGGATACTACCCCTTCGCCACAGCCAGCATCAAGCACTTTCATTGATTTTGACAAACTCAATTTCTCGCCGATTAGATCTTGCATCAATAACAGAGCTTCTTTTTCTGAAACTTTCTTATCTGTTGGATGGAACCCAAAGTGTTTAGCTCCCCCTAATATCCAAGTGTAACCCTTGTCAGATTTTCTGAAATACTCAGCCAATCTTTCAAAATGGTTTTCTTTGCTCATAGTGTCTACTGAGAAAAGCGATTTTATAAGTGTTTTGAAGTGTGCACGTATTAGAGTATTAAACCCATTAAAAAGACGGCTACTGGAATTACAACAGAACTGAACAACTTGAAGAGTGTACTAGTCTCAAATGACCATTCACTGATTCGTTCAACCTTATCAAAGATAGCACACAGCAGCAAAGCTTCATTGATATTGCACTCCGAAGAGAGCGGGAACTTTACTTTTATCGAAAATTCTGATTCAACCTTATCCAGGAGGTTTTCCTTGGAGTTTCTAATTGAATTACGGAAAAGCAACTGAGGAATAAAAAAGAAAAGCATCCCAAAAGCAACTACGAAGACCAAAAAACTGAATACAACCGTGCTTGAATAAACAAACAAAATGGTCATAACGAAAGAAACCCCAACAAACCAGCCAATTGTTGACCCCAAAATGACCTGATTAGTTTTGTCAAGCTTGACCTTTTTCTTTTGAAGCAACCTTATCCTTATCGGAAATCTCGTTGTCTTCTTTAGAAATAATAAACCATTAAAGAGCAAATAGACACTCGCAAAAATGAAATACATTACAAAAGCAAAGAGAGCCATTACATACACGAACATCACAAGATTTGTGGAAACCGCCGAGGGTTCTATGAATGGAATAACAAGTCCACCAGTCTGTATAAGCCAAGTGTGGTAGATCAAAAAAGCAAAACCAGGAATCGAAAAAAGAAGGGCTCTCTTATCATTTGAAAGACGGCGAACTAAATCTTCGACCACTTTTTTGAATTGGAGCTCCTCTATTTCAAAAGTCGATCCAAGCTCTTCGAACATTCGTTGCAGAAAAGCAAATCCCCAAGTCCACAACGAGGAAACCCAAATGATCCCAAAGGACGCAAGTGGGAAGTACCATATTTTCAAGAAATAATCGAGAAAGTTGTAATGGACACTAATCAAAATTCCAATTGCATATATCCCTAGCCCCAGAAGCACATTTGCAAAAGGGAAACGTCTTTTCGTTAGAACAACTATTGCAAGAGCATTTTTTATGCGTTTTACCCCCATTAGATGTTTGATTCTTTAGGCTGAATGCCGTTCACATGCTATCAATGTCGCTAATGCCCGCTAATAGTTTTTCTATTTGCATGCACTTCGGTGTAGGTTTCATATTCTGGATTCATAAATGACAAATACCATGCATGCATTAGATTTTTGATATTAGTTGTTCCGCGTTGTCAAAGGCTATTTTATCTTCCATTTTGCCGTAATAGCGTTCAAGGGCTTCAGTAGTCCAACCGCCCATTTTTGCAACCTTGCTTGTATTCCAACCCGTTTTGCGTAACATATGTTGGGCGAACATATGCCGCCAAAAGTGGAAGGGCATCCTAAGCTCTTTTTCGATTTCTGGGATAAGTTCCTTATAGACTTGCCGCAATGTTCGATCTAAGAACCGCTGATCAAGGTTAAATAATCGCCCTTCGGTTCGCAACTCATCTTTAAGGGCTCGTGGAATAAACTTTTTCATTTTCCGCTTCGGCTTGCCCCGCGATGCCTTTTCAAATACATATATGAAGTTTTGTTCGCCAACTTTAAAGAAGTATTTGGCATGCGCCTTCAATGTCGCCGTTAACCTTGAAGCTGTTTTGAAAGCAAACTTGGAAGCTAAATATACCTCATGGTTTCGTTGATCTACTCTATAAAGAATCATTTCAATCTTTTCTTTTTCAATGTATAAATGCGCATATTTCCCTTCTTCCGCTTCCGCCTTGCCGCTTATGTCGTCATAATCTTGTATGCCCAATGACTTGAGGAAATTTCTTAACGCGATTCTAAACCGCCTTGTATGCGTTGTTACTTTACGCAATGCCACAAGATATTTTAGGGATTCATCAAGCGTCAAGTTTTGTGGGTGTATAAGCCCCCAACCTTCAATGATTGTATGTTCGCCCTTTTCATCTTTTGGTAAGATGCCTTGACAAACAAACTTTATGGCGTTAAGCATCCTGTTGATTGATTGAGGTTTTGCTTCTCTTGCGGTTAGCTTCCCGATCCATTTAGCGATGCAAGGGATTTTATGGAACGTCCCATTTTCAAATAAAGCTTCTGTTATGGCGCGCCTTGATATTTCTTCTGTTTGTATTTCCGCTTCCAAGATCGCCGTTTCTTTTGGGTGATCTTTAAACCACATTGTTATAGATTGCGGGGTTCTTTCTACTTGTTGGCGTTTGCCCCTTGCATCTTTTTGGGTTCTATTCCTTCTGATCCATTCAACAATTTTTGTGGGGCTTAAGGTTCTTAATTCCCTTGATGCTTTCGGAATATCACGGGTGGGATTATACTTCATTGTTTCAAATCCCGTTACTCATTTTCCGCGCGCGCCCCTATTTTTTCCACGACGCGCCCACTATGCATGCATACAACCCTATCACAAAACGTAAGAAAATATATATGTTTTCGACATTGTTGGCTTACAAATCGCATTCACGTGATCCATGTTGGAAACTCACGCAATCAAAGCATAAACAGGGCTTCCACAAAGCGTAGAAACAGAATAAGACCTAAGACAAGCCTGACAGAATCCGCGACCCTTCTCTCTGTATAGGGGGGCTATAGGGTGGTCTATAAGAGAGAGAATGAGAAACCGCAAAAAAATCATAGGGGCGGGCTAATAGAAGCGAGACACCCACCTCAAAAACCTATATATCAGCCAACAATCCAAAACCACCATGGGCCGGTAGTTCAGTTTGGTATGAACGCCGCCTTCGCGTGCCAAGCCGAAAAAGGCGGAAGCCGCGGGTTCAAATCCCGCCCGGTCCACCAAAAACCCCAACAAATCAAAGTTAATATATCTGTTGACTCCCCTATTTTCTTGGTCGGCAACGGGCGGTAGCTCAGCTTGGTAGAGCTTCCGAGCCAGCTTGGCCAAAACCAGCTGACGGAGACGCTGTAGACGCCTACCATCTGGTAGTTGTTCACTCAGCCTACTGAGCGCACAGACACCGGAGTGTCGCTGGTTCAAATCCGGCCCGCCCGACCAACAACATTCTAAGCATATTCAGAAGCTTACTGGAGATCTTACGCAAAACAAACACAAGTTCTCCAACTCGAACGAGAAAAACGATGACAACACTTCCATGCAGAACGTCATCGCGTCCCCAATTTTCGAACGAATCAAAAAATGCTTAAGGTTAAAATACGCGAAAAGTTAGAAAGATAACTAGTCTATACTTCTACAATGAAGGGTTGTTGAACTCGTTGAGAAAAGTTGCTCAGACATTCAAGAAGGCTCGTGAAGAAGGGAGAAACTATCTACTTGAACCAGAGGCCAAGACCATATGCAAAGAGTATGGAATACCTGTAACCAAGTTTGAAGTGGCAAAAAATGTTGATGAGGCCGCAAAGTTTGCTGAAGAAATCGGTTATCCGGTGGTTCTTAAGATTGTCTCTCCCGATGTTATTCACAAGTTTGATGTAGGCGGCGTTATCCTTGATTTGAACAGCGCCCAAGAGGTTAAAGACGCTTACAAGAAAATCTTGGAAAACGTAAAGAAGCACAAGGCAGACACCAAGATCATAGGCATTCTCGTTCAAGAGATGGCCCCTCAGTCAACCGAGGTTATCGTTGGAGCAACAAAGGACCCCCAGTTTGGCCCAGCTCTGATGTTTGGACTCGGCGGGATCTTTGTTGAGGTTCTCAAAGACGTAACATTTAGAATAGCTCCCATCACTAGACAAGACGCCCAGGAGATGGTCACTGAAGTAAAAGCATATCCAATTCTCAAAGGCTATCGTGGTCAACCATCCGTAGACATCGATGCCATCGTGGATATTCTGCTAAACACTTCAAGGCTGGTGATGGATCATCTGGAAATCAAAGAGCTCGATTTGAACCCCGTCATGGTCTACAAAAAAGGTGCGAAAACGGTCGATGCAAGAATCATACTGGAATAAGAGTTCTAACCATCCCAAGTACGAAGTATTCTCTGCATGTATGCAAGTGCAAAACCACATGGTAACCCGTCGACGAATCAAAGAGAACTGGGACTCCCACTTTTTCATCAACAAAAAGGAAACAACTTGATTCAAGGAATCCTTGAACAGGCCAAGCCCAGCATAGGAAGAAAAAAACGTGTCTGAATCCCTCAAACAGAAAATTGCGGAACTTAATCAAGTACTCGACCCGCTTAAGAAGGAACTCGACAAACTGAACTCTGAAGCAAAAGAGTGGGCTGAAAAAAGAAACGCTATACATAGACAGATTAAAAAGCTGCGACAAGAAGCCGCGAACCTTAAACAGAGACGTGACGCATTGAACGAACAAGTTCAAGAGCTTAAAAGCCAACGTGAAAAAACAAGAGTGAAACGTAAACAAAAGCATGTTCAAATTATGAGACTAGGGGAAAAAATAAGAGAACTCATGAGAAAGAAACCTTCTCAAAACATGGAAAACATACAGAGAGAAATCGAAAAACTTGAGTGGAAGATTCAAACTAGTTCTCTCTCACTAGAAGAGGAAAAGTTGTTGATTGATCAGGTGCGAGTGCTTGAGAACAGATTGTCAGTTTACAAAAAAATGCTGAAACTACGGGAAAAACTGACCGAGCTTCAAATTGAAGAGAAAACGCTTGAAACTAAGGCAAATATTTGCCATGAAAAGCTCTCGAAACTCGCTAAGCAAAGTCAAAATCTTCATGAAGAAATGCTTGATACACTGGATAGAACTTGTGCCCTTCAAAGTGATGCAGATGATATGCATCAAAAATTTTTGGAGATCAAACAGAAAGCGCAAAGTCCTCATCAAAAATACATAGAATTTTCGCGTCAAATCAAATCTCTTAAACAAGAACTGCATCAGATAGAAGAGAAGCTGGAAGCTAAACGCCAACTTGAACTGCGTAAAGAGCTGGAAGAAAGAGCGTTGGAAAAGTTAAATCGTGGCGAGAAGTTAACATGGCAGGAATTCAAGGTTCTCGCTGACAAGGGGATTGTATGATTCTTAAAATTCGGTATGTGTAAAGTTTACGGAACTTTAAAGAAGGATGGAAGACAAAAAGTTAAATGATAAACATTTAGCAAATAAATGAGCGGAAGACGATGCCAAAGCCCACAGAAAAAGAGTCGGAACGCATTCTTGTCCTTTGCGTTGACAGAGATGACGATTTGGGCGTGAAAGGAGGGATAAAGACACCAGTTCTTGGAAGAAAGGAAAACTTAGATGCGGCTGTCAGTCTTGCTCTGCGGGATCCTGAGGAGCCAGATGCCAACGCCATGTTTGAAGCGGTTCGAATCTACGATCATCTAAAAGAAGGGAGCAAAACATCTGAGAACCATCAAATTGCAACCATAGCCGGTTCCGAACTTGGTGGAGTGGGCGCAGATAGAAAACTCGTATCTGAACTCACCGAGGTATTAGGAAGCTTTCCAGCAAGCGACGTTATCCTCGTCACTGACGGTTTCGGTGATGAGGCAATTTTACCGTTAGTCCAATCACGGGTGCCGGTGACCTCAGTTCGAAGGATCGTGGTAGCACATAGTGAATCAATCGAAGAAACAGCGGCAGTTTTTTCTCGATATTTAAAAATGATTTGGGAGAACCCACGTTATTCTCGGATTTTGCTTGGCTTACCCGGAATTTTAATGATAATCTTAGGCATTCTATACATAACTGGTTGGATAAGATACACAGGAATAGCCTTTCTCATAGTTTGTGGCGCATTCCTTCTCATAAAAGGATTCAGAATTGACAAAGCAGTACTGAAGTCCTTCAGATTCGTTCGAGAATATTCTCCACCACCCCTTCCAATACAAATAGCAAATTATTCTACAGTCGCTGGGATTTTATTAGGTCTTGTCGGTTGCTATCTGGGGGGAGTCAATGTTGCAAATTCGATACTCCAACCTCCAGCAGATTTTGGTCAATGGATCGCTTTACTTCCCAACCTAATAGGATGGTTTGTTTCAGGATCTATAGCTCTTATAATAGTTGGCATCTGTGTCTTGCTTTCTGGCAGGGCAATCCGCTGGTATTTCGAGCATGACCCTCGGCTGTGGCGCACCATTGTCATTGTGGTTGCGGTTGCATGGTCGTGGCCAATGTTTTACCAAGCATCACAGATTCTTATTTATCCTGAACAGGCAGAAATTTACACCGTAGGGCTTGTAGCTACTATTATTATTGGCATACCTTTAATCGTGGCTGCTGTTTTAGCCACCTTTCTGCTGCATAGAAAATATGCTCGTTTTTTCAGGGAGAAGAAAGAAGAAATTGAAGAAGTTAGCGAAGGCTGATGTGGCAATAATCGGCGGAACTGGTTTAGAAGATTTGTTGAAGGACGCCGAGCAGATTCGAGTTGGAACTCCTTACGGCCTCCCACCTCCCATATCCCTAGGTCAAGCTAACGGAAAACCCGTTGCGTTTCTGCCTCGCCACGGCCTCCATCACTCTGTTCCTCCACACAAGGTGAATTATCGAGCCAACGTCTTTGCCTTATACAAATTTGGTGTCAAGCAAGTAGTTGCGACAAACGCGGTTGGAGCCATAAAATCCGATTTTGAACCAGGCGACTTGGTTGTTCCACATGATTTGGTTGACTTCACTAAACTCAGACAGCTCACCTTCTACGACGACGCCCCTGTTACACATGTAGACATGTCTCAGTTGTACTGTCCGACGATTCGTGCGCTTTTGATTAAAACGGCTAGGGAACAGGGTGTGCAGGTATGGGATCGCGCTGTTCTGGTTTGCACGGAGGGCCCCCGTTACGAAACTCCTGCAGAGATTGAAATGTTTAGACGGTTGAGCTGTGACATTGTCGGTATGACGGGCGCGCCAGAAGCTATGCTTGCGCGTGAGCTGGAAATGTGTTACGCAACCATATGTTTTGTTTCGAACATGGCGGCGGGGATGCAGCAACAGTTAACCGCTGATGAAGTGGCTAAGGTAGCAGAAAAGAAAAATCCAGTTATTCAGCAAATTTTAAGAGAAACTATCAAGCACTTACCCTCAGAACGTCACTGTTTGTGTGCGCATGCGCTTAGGGCTGCAAGATTCGAGGTTAAATAATGCTACAGACGTTGTTGTCTCTACTCGGCGTGTATAAGGCTTACGAGAAGTGGCTCTGGCAGCAGGTGAAGACTGGTATGAAGCCTGAGCACATCGCTATTATATTAGATGGAAATCGTCGATGGGCTTCTGAGTCGTCGTTAAATCCTTTGTTTGGCCATCAGTACGGCGCCGAGAAGGTTGAAGAGCTATTAGACTGGTGCTTGGATTTGAATGTAAAATCGATTACTCTTTACGCGTTTTCAACCGAAAATTTTCAACGCTCTTTACAAGAAGTGGGTGAAATCCTGCAGCTCGCTGAGGAAAAATTGAGTGAAATTCTCACAAACAAACGTATTCATGAACAAAAGGTTCGAGTTAAGGTTATAGGTAGGATCGGTCTTTTGCCGAAGAGGCTTCAGGAGGTAATCAAACGGGTAGAGAAGGCCACGAAAGGTTATGATGAGCATTTTTTGAATATAGCTTTGGCTTATGGTGGAAGAGCTGAGATCGTGGATGCAACGAGAAAGATCGCTCAGAAAGTGAAGAAAGGAGACATGGATGCTGACGAGATTGATGAAGAGGTTTTTGAGCAGTATTTGTATACGGCTCATATGCCTAAACAGGATCCGGATCTGATTATTCGAACTTCTGGGGAGGAACGACTGAGTGGTTTTTTGCTGTGGCAGTGTGCATATAGTGAACTTTGTTTCTTAGATGTGTATTGGCCTAAGTTTCGGCGTATCGACCTTTTGCGGGCTGTCCGGACGTATCAGAGGCGGAAGAGGCGTTTTGGCCAATAGAATATGCGTGTGCGTGTGGTTTAGTTTATAGAGGGGTGCGTAGGAGTGAAGAGAGAACTTAAGCCGATAGGGTTATTCGCTTCATGCAAAACCTCTTTGGTACAAAGGCTTACGCGGCATTTTTGCCACAAGACATCCTAATAGGTCTAACCCTATAGGTTTCACTGTTGTAGAACTTTTGGAAAGAAAAGGAAACATATTGAAGGTTAGAGGAGTCAACATGGTAGATGGCACACCAGTTGTGGACATAAAGCCGTATACGTCGCGTGACCGAAAAGAAAATATTAGAACAGGCTGGCTTGAAAAAGAAGCTCGATCAAAAGCGTAATGAACGGAAGGAAACTTAACCTCTTTTCTTAGCGCTTACTATTGAAACCACATCCCTGTCCTTTAATACATGTTCTTCTCCAATTCTCTTCTTTTCATGAGCCTCAACTGCATAGATGAAACTTTCCCCTAATTCTGTGTGAATTAGGTAAGCTAGTTGTCGTGCGGTGGTGCCG
>Ga0209991_10001232_pt1 | contig 11560 bp, 10 predicted proteins | sample ChitaG_FD_183167 | JGI IMG/M metagenome (GOLD analysis project Ga0209991, IMG submission 183167) | Deep subsurface microbial communities from South Pacific Ocean to uncover new lineages of life (NeLLi) - Chile_00310 metaG (SPAdes)... | ecosystem: Environmental > Aquatic > Marine > Oceanic >...
TATTTTCTTTTTAATTTCTACAGGATCTATATTTAAAGTATTTTCATCAATGTCGGCAAATACTGGTGTTCCCCCCTGATAGAGAACGCAATTTGCAGAAGCTGCAAAAGTTATAGGAGTGGTTATTTCTTCATCCCCTTTTTCTATTTGGGCAGCAAAGCAGGCAGCATGGAGGTGTCCCGAATTCTTGTCTTCTCTGATTTTACTCTTTGCCGGGGACAGGATACATCATACTCTCCTTTTGTTGTTTCTTCTATCTTCATATCTACTTTACTTTTCCGCCCTTTTACCGCCGTCTGTATATGCGTAATCCCAAGCTCTTTAAACTTCTTGTCATTATTTTCACTGCCGTATCCCCCATCAGTGTTTAACTCTTTCAGGTCAGGCGTCTTCTCTTTTAAAGTTTCTATCCTGTCATTCATTATATCACTGTCGTCCGTGTTGTTTGATTGGACGGCAATGTCAGTCGTCAGCAAATTCAATTCGTTTTCCGGGTTCGCAGTCTCTGTCACATTAACGCTCTGACCCTTTCCTGCTTTCTTCCCTTTCTTCCGTTAGGCGGCATCTATATCGTCAGGCGACTGTAGTATTCCGCTGTGAAGTTCCTCGTTCTTTTTTACTGCCACTTTATTTTTTACTATGGTAAAATGTTCCTGATAAACACGCTCAAATATACGAAAGATCTCTATCTCTTTATATCCCTCTCTTAAGGCCTCGTAGAGTTTATGATATATCTGTCCCAATTTCTCTAATTCCCGTGGTATTTCCGTCCGCTCTAATTTGTATATATACTGTCCTGATGTCTGTTTCGTATACTCTGATAACATATCCTTGAATCTCTCTTTATCTTCTTCCTTCAGAACCCGATACAATCTAATCAGCATCTCTATTAATAGCTGTACCCGTCCATAGCTTCGTATATTCGACATTGCCATAAACGAGTCCGACCTCTGGATATCCGTCTTTATCTTTGACTGTTTTAGCTGTTTTTTTGTGAGTCCGTCAAATACCCTCTCCAGCAGGTTCTCTCCCGTCTCTACAAAATGTTTCAGCAGTCTGTTTTGGAAATTGAAAAATGTCGCTTCGCAAAACGCCGTATCATCCATCTTGTTTAGTCCTAACGCCGTCCGGGTGAGAAGGTTAAAATCAATTTGCTCCAGCATCTCTTTTATCGTCCATCCTTTTCTATGCGCAAGGATAATCGCTGATATCATTACGTTTACTGCTGAGTTTGGCCGGCTCCCGTTTTCGGAATATAATACCGCAAAGTTTTCCTCTTTTATCTTTTTGAAAATCAGTTGGTAAAAACTGTATTCCTCCGATCCCCTTATCTTCTTTTTCTTTCTTTCCGAAAGCTGGTTCTCTATATCGAAAAAAGATGTTTGTAGATGAGTTGTATTTTTGCGAAACATTTTTCCTATTCCTCCTCTGTATCGACTTCCTTTATTATACAACTTCTCCGTCTTAAAACTAAAAATAATTTATCCTATAATTGACTTTTTAGAGTGGACTCATCTATTAAAATAATTATTAGGTTATTATCTTGATTCAATTTAGACGAATTAATTACACACAAATTTTCATTGTATAAAAATATTTTCTTATCATTTGATTCAAAAATAGAATTTTATTTAAAATCATTTTTAAGAATATCATTCTTTAATTTCTTAATGTCTGCTGTTTATACGAAAGGATACCAAACATATTCTTGGCTAACCTGCCTTGTTATTTTCTATTTAATTGTCTGTCGTTTTGAAATTTATAAATTTTTCAGTATCTTTAATAACTTTGGAGCAGTCACTTGGAGACAATAGTTTTTTTCAACAATTTTTCTGCTAGCATATATTTAAACCTCTTTTATATAAACCTTTGATTTGTTTCCTTTAATTATCTGATTTTTTAAAAATATAAAATTCGACTTTTTAAAAGATTTAATTGAAGGTATATTATCGTCCTTAATATGTGCTTTAATCAATTTTATGCTTTTAATTTTAATTAATTCGTCTAAAGACTTATCTATCATAAAAGAAGATAACCCTAATCCCCGCATTTTTTCCCCTAAACTAATGTTTATTACTGCTTCATTATTTTTAATATTTATATCAAAACGTACTTGCCCATAAAATCTATTTAAATCATCAACGACAGCAAAGTAAATGCTATTTTCATCTTCTAATTTCTTTTTTAACCATAATAAATGATTTTCCCATTTTATTTTTTCAGAATTAAAAGAATTTCTTCTTACTAAATTATCGTTTGATAAATTAAATATATCTAAAGCATCTTTAAAATCAACTTTTCTTAAAATTAAATTCTTTTTAAATAAATTGAATAATGATACTCTGATTATTCTCGCATTGCCCTTGCCATCCAAAGTTTTTCTTGCAATTTTAAATTTATTTTTTCTCTCTTTTATATCTTTTAATGTTCTATCACAATTTTAATTTTTTCGAATATGTTGCTCTTATTATACCATCCGGCATATTCTAAAAACCCGACTTTCCCCCAACCTTTTATGTTCCCCGACTGATTCTCTGCTATGCAAACTCCTATCGTAGGTACTCCTACTCTGGTAAATTCATTTAAGGTTTGTCCGCACGCAGAGATAGCTATATCAGATTCAAGCATAATTCTCTTCATTTTTTCTGCATCTGGATAATAAATTAAATTAGTATTCTTGTCAGTGCATTTTTTAATTTCATCTATATTTTCAAAGGCTCTTCCGATAATTACATTTTTAATTAAATTTGGATATTCATCATTTAAAAATGCTAAAATCTTGGGACTCATATTTTTAACATCATCCCCACCAAAGGTAACCATGATGCTTTTGATCTTCTCTTTTATTTTCTTTTCAGGTACTTCCCAAAATTTTTTTCTTAGGGGAGTATATTTAGTGCCCAATAAATATGTTATCCCATCTTTTTTAGGATAATCTAATTTTTCTGCATGGATGTTACCATTTACTACAATTCCATTTGGAGAATCCAATCTTTTGTTATCATCGATATTTACAGGCAATTTTACTAATTTTGATACTTGGATATAAAAAGAACTATCGGCCAAATAAGAATCTATAATAGTAATATCGGCGTCTTTTACCATTTCGAATAATTTGCTTTTCTCATCAAGCCAGTTAAATATCTGGTAATTTACATCCTTTAATAAATATTCAATGTTATTATCCCCATTTATTATAAATTTTGGCTTTATTCCTCTTTCTTCGAATGCCTGATAAAGAGAAAGGCATCTGGTTATATGGCCAAAACCTGTATTATTACCACCTTCGGTAATTATAAAAACTTTCATTTGGATAAATATTCTCCTATAAAGTCCCTTGCTTTTTTTAAATCTTGTAAATCTAATATCTTTTTTGCTTCTTCAAGCTCTTCTTCTAAAGTATTAAATATCTTCTTTTGGATTATTTTTTTATTTATCAGTTTTAACCAGGGTTTTTCATTAAATAAATTTACTATATTATAGGCATTAAAATATTTATTTTTAGGATATAGATAATCATATACTGCACAAAGTAAAGCATAGTCTTCCTCTGTATCAAGAGTTACTCTTATATCTGGTGCATAAAGTTCTTTAGGTGCTTTTATTTCATTTATTTTAAATATTTGAGGATTTCTATTAATATAAGGCGTAACATGTTCCTTCTTATAATCTTTAGTGGCATTTTTGTAACTTTTTTCTAAGGAATTAAAATTGAAAACTTCCACACCAAGACCTTGAGGATAAGTTCTACCTAAACAATTTGTCGTATAATCTACCATTTTACTTATATGGTCATCAATTGTTGAATCTGTAATATCTGTATCTATGCAAGGACAATCGCCAGTTATTCTTACTATTATATCAATATTATTTTCTTTCGCTACTAAATAATATCTGGAGAGCACATTTTCTTTGCTACCTTTAAAGTATTGCACATTTTCCTTTTTAGAAATATTAATAATTGGGTTATCTTCAGTTTCCTTCGTAGTGGCAATAATGATTTCATTTAATCTTTTAGATTTTTTCAATCTTCTTATAACTTGCTCTAAACAAGTAATACCACTATTATAAGGAAGCTCTTTTAAAACTTTTCCAGGCAATCTTGTTGAAGATGTTCTTGCCTGAATAATTGCCCCTATTTTCATTATTTATATACCTTTCTTCTTAAGAAGAAACATTACATCTATATTGTCATTATTTAAACATTTTATCTTTTTTTCTTTTATCAATTTTATATTTTCAAATAAGTTAAGATACAATTGTGCGAAATTTGCTTTCCAAAGTAAATCTTTTTTACCTCTATATATTATTTCTGTATATTTTTCTTCATAATATTCAAGGCCCCATATATATTCTTTGGTATTTCTGTATATTTCGTTCAATACTAAATTGATATCATGAGGGGCAATATGAATAAGAAGACCAGAAGTAAATACTAAATCGAAATATTTATTTTTAAAGGGAATATCAAACGCGGAAGCCTGAATAATATTAATATTATTAGTTCTTTGCTTTGAAAGTTCAACTGCATAATTATTTATTTCAATACCATATAAATTTTTAAATCCCATTTTTTGTAGTAACAATAACTGGTTGCCAATATTTGAACCTACTTCTAATATTTTAATTGAGCGATTAAGTTTTCCGATAAATATATTATTTAATTCTGTTCTACTTAATCCATAATTATTTTCGTACATCCGTTCTAATTCATCTAAAGTAAGTGTATTTCTATTTGTATATTCTTTTCCAAATTTATCTTTCCATTTTGTGATTTGTTTACTAATCTTTTGCATACATTTCACCTCGTTATTCTAAATATTAAATTTTCATAAATCCTTTACAAACCGATTCTTTTAATTGCCATATGCCGTCAATTTTATTGAATATTTCACGATTCCAAAATTTTTCAACTATATCCCAAAATTGCTTAGGTTTATATCCTAAAAATTCTATAAAATCATCCATTGCTCGCTGGTCTAACTTAGGGTCATATTCCATAATTAGTTTTTTAGCTTCATTTAAATTAAGTAATCCCTCTCTAATTCGCCTACTTACAATATCGGATGTTCTTTGAAATCCAAACTTAGGATATTTTAACCAAAGATGTACCATATATGCAACAGAATCAATTTGCTCAAAATCTTCGATACAACCCTCTCTTCTCCACTCATGGAATAAATCTCGAAATCCATGTTTTTTCGCAATCTCAAGGTTTTTCATGCTGCTCCAAGGAACAAAATAACTCATAAAAATCACTTCAGGTTTTACCTTCTTTAGTTCTTCATCTGTTGGTGGTATAATTGCATTTATTTCTTTTCTATCTACGCCTCTTTGTAGCCAAAAACCTATATTAATTGTTTTAAATATCTTCGAAATTGTTTCATTTACTGAATAATTGTCTTGATCAGCAGTACCATATTCATAAGCTGAATTTTCACCATATACAATAAGTGGTATCCCAAACCTTATAGCCACCTTTTGAGGAACTGTATATATTGCTGCTTCTATAAACTTCAGAGGCTCACCCATTTCTTCAAATGCAATTCTAGTAACTCTTCTAAATAAATCGATACTTAGATCGAATTGAATATGATCACAACCAAAAGTATCCCCTAAGTTTCTGTAATTTTTCAAGCCAGCTTTAGTCTTGGTAAATGGGTCTCCAACAGTAATTAAAAGAGGATTCATGCCCATCTTTACTTTCATTTCATAAACAAGCCTATGGCTGTCTTTTCCTCCACTTACAGGAATAACACAATTATAATATCCATCATCCCTTCTATACTTATCGCATAGCTTTCTTAACTGTTTTTTTCTTCCTTCCCAATTAACTGTCTTACGTTTTTTATAATTAATACATGCTTGACATACTCCTTCATTATTAAAAATAGAGCCGGGTCTTGTATCAGGCATTAAACATTTTTTGCAAAAACGCATCTACTTTCCTCCTTAAAATATTATTATATTTATTAACTAAACAATATACTCTATTCTTTCAAGTATTTTTAAAAATATATTTTTCTATTAATATAATATCTAAATTTATATAGATCTATTTTCTTTCCTAAAATAAAAGTATGTAAATTATTTTCTATAATAATTTATAACTTTCTTCATTGCTTTAATTACATCATTTACATCTTTATCAGACATCTTAGGAAATACTGGTAAAGTTATTGCCTGGGAATAATAATTCTCTGCCTTTGTAAAATCTCCAAGATGATAACCATATCTTTTCTGATAATAAGGTTGTAAGTGTACAGGTATGTAGTGAACATTTACTCCAATATTTTCTGCTCTTAAGGCCTCAAATATTTCTCTTCTGCCTACTTTTAGTCTTTTTAAATTAAGCTGAATTATATAAATATGCCAGGCTGGGTTGGAAGTAGCTGGACTAATTTGAGGAATTTTTATCTCTGGCATATCTTTAAATTCACAGTTATATTTTTGAACAATTTCTCTTCTCCGCTGTATAATTCTATCTATTTTTTTTAATTGACTTAATCCTAAGGCACATTGAAAATCTGTCAATCTATAATTGCATCCTAATTCTTGCATCTCGTAATACCAGGGACCTTCATAATTTAATAACTTATCTTTGTCTTTAGTAATTCCGTGTGTTCTAAATAATTTTAATCTTTCATGATATTCTTTATTATTAATAGTTATCATTCCACCTTCTCCGGTAGTAATATGTTTTACCGGATGAAAGCTAAAAATAGTCATATCACTGATACTTCCAATTTTTCGGCCTTTATAAGTTGCTCCTAAGGCATGGGATGCATCTTCGATAACCACCAAATTATTATCTTGGGCAATTTGCAATATCTTTTCTAAATCTACTGGTCGTCCGGTAAAATCAACTGGAATTAATGCTTTGGTCTTTTTGGTTATTTTCTTTTTAATTTCTACAGGATCTATATTTAAAGTATTTTCATCAATGTCGGCAAATACTGGTGTTCCCCCCTGATAGAGAACGCAATTTGCAGAAGCTGCAAAAGTTATAGGAGTGGTTATTGCTTCATCCCCTTTTTCTATTTGGGCAGCAAAGCAGGCAGCATGGAGGGCGGTAGTACCAGAGTTTACAGTTACCGCATATTTGGCACCAACATAACTGGCGAATTCCTTTTCAAATTCTACTACTTTAGATCCTTGAGTTATCCAATCAGAGCGCAAAACTTCGGAAACCGCTTTAATATCTTCTTCATCTATCCATTGATGTCCATAGGGCAACAACTTATCTCTTACTGATTTTCCTCCATTAATAGCTAATTTTTGGGTCACTATAATTCCTCCAGCATCTTTTTCAGCTCTTCTTTGGTGAGCCAGTGGTCATTATTGACACTTAAATACATAAAATTGGAAGGAAGCAATTTTCCTTTTTTGTAATTTCCCTCTCCCCAAAAATGATGTTCTGGTTCTACTACAAAATAATTATCAAATTCTTTGGTATGATGCGCTTCTTCTTCTGTTAAAAGAACTTCATTAATTTTTTCGCCCGGTCTAATACCAATTACTTCTCTCTTGCATTCAGGGGCAATAACTTCAGCTAAATCAATTATTTTCATACTGGGAATCTTAGGGACGAATATTTCTCCACCCTTCATTTTTTCAATGCAATCTATAATAAAACGAACTGCTTGTTCTTGAGTAATCCAAAAACGGGTCATATTTTCATCAGTTATAGTAATTTTACCCTTTTTCTTTTGCCTTTGAAATACCGGAATTACACTTCCTCTACTACCTACTACATTACCATAACGAACACAGCTAAATATAGTTTTACGGCCACTGGAATAACTATTTCCTTGCACAAAAAGTTTTTCCGCTACCAATTTAGTTGCTCCATATAGATTCACTGGGTGAACTGCTTTGTCTGTACTTAAAGCCATTACTTTTTCTACATTGTTATCAATTGCGGCATCAATTACATTTGCCGCACCATCAATATTAGTTTTTACCGCTTCAATAGGATTATATTCACAGGTGGGAACTTGTTTTAAGGCAGCGGCATGCACAACTATATCTACATTATTCATCGCTCTATATAACCTATTTTTATCTCGAACATCACCAATGAAAAAACGAAGCTTTTCATCATTATAAAATTCTTGAAATTGCACTCGCATTTGTTGTTGTTTTAATTCACCTCGAGAAAAGATACGAATTGCTTTAGGATTATGTTCTTGTAATACAAGCTGGGTGAATTTTTTACCAAAAGAACCAGTCCCACCGGTAACTAAAATTACTTTATTTGTAAATGGCATAGTATTTCCTCCTTTAATCCATTACCACCTTCAAAAAGATAATTCTTCAAAGTAAAATAAATTAATCAATTAATTTCAACTTTTTATTTTCTATTTTGCCTCTATTGATTATCTTTTATAAAAAACATTCATCCTATAAAACTCACAACGATGAGCACCCTTGCTTTTTAGATAATTATTACTACTAGCCAAGCTATTACCCTACCCATGCTAGACGCACCATCCATCAACGAGCAAGTCCATGGTATTCTGCCCTTCAGGTTAATTATTTTTTCCTTTTAATTTGGAATTCATACTTTAAATATTCACTTTCGCCATGTTATGTTATCCATTATATACGAATTATTCAATTATTGAAATAATCCCTCTATATAACTCATTCACATGTTCTTCATACGTTGTTTGAATACTACCTTTCTCTAATGGGTCAAGATATCCTCTAACACATTTTTTTTCTAAACCTAACAGATAACCTTCCACCTCTTTAGAATTTACTTTAAAACCATCGTCAATTTTTTTTAGAGCATCTGTGCATTCTAAGGTTGTTGTCGTATAAAAAACCCCTGGACAAGTACGATACCATGCATATCCAAAAACTAAAGCTGGTATTCCTCTCAAAATAGCTTCGAGTCCAGAGGTTCCTGTTAATGTAACAACGGCTTCAGCATTATCAATTAATTTGAATGGATTGAAATTAATATCTACCATCTTAACATTTTTAAATTTATTTATGTCCTTATAAAAATCTATCGTTCTTCCCATATATCCTCTTTCACAAAACATAAACTGCGTAGGATGTTCTTTAATATATAAGTTCCAACCTTTTGGCAGTAAACATGATATCATATTAATAACCAACCATTGATCTACATAGATATCTCCGCCTGGTGATGATGTTTTTTCCGGTTGATAATGTAACGGAAAATACAGATATTTCTGATCAAGCGATACTTTTTGACACATATTTTTATAAATCTTCTTTAGTTGCTCTATCTTTTTTTTGCCTTTATACTTGAACCTTTTTATTTCATAATTTGTCATAGGGGATTCTTCTATTAAATATCCACTTCTTTTATAATAGCTATATCGACAAACTTTTCTTAAAGAAAATATATTGTTTTTCAGATAACTTGGCCATTTATTAATATAGAGTAGTTTAATTAATTTTTTGTATTTATTTCTTTCTAGTTTTTCTCTTTCTTTTTGTTTTTTCATAGGCCAAGTTATTGCATCCCGGTATTCTCCAGATACATTATGAATATAGCTTTTTATTAATTCAGACTTTTTTCTACTATTTAATGTTTGATTTATATCTTCGGGAATTATTTTTATTGTTGGGACATCTTCAATGCTCATTTTGGGAAAAATTATTCCAGTAATACTGGTATCTTCAAACATAACCGTTTGTATTTTTAAATATTTACATACGGTATAACAAATATACTCAGATAAAAAATGAGGAGATTTTGAAGTAATTAGAACATCAATTGATAATTTTTTTAATATAAAAAGCCAGTATATCAATTGATTATAATATAAACGTTTTCTTTCGTGGTAAGTCATAGATTGATAAGGATCCTGCCTGTCCATCATTTTTAATACAACTTTTTCGTGTTTTAAAAAAGCATTGATAATTTCTTTGTCTAATGGATACTTAACATCAAGGAATTTATCCGGATAAACCCCTCTGTAAGCATCAAAAATCAAATGATAAATAATATTAGGGAACTCTGCTTTCACTCTTTTTTCATTCGAGGGAGTTATAACCCAATATACTGGTTCCCATCCATTGTTTTCTTTCAATTTTTTTGCTACATCTATCCATTCTGGTAAACTAGAAACAATATAGATAACTCTTTTTTTTATTTCCATTCTTATCTCCTTTTGTAAAATCAGTCCATTCTTTTTATAACATTAAAATCATGTTAAATCCCAACTTACTACCATCCTCTTTTTAACATCTTCTTTAACTTTTCTACTTAACATACTCATAATATTTTGGCAACAAACTATACCAAACCTAACTATTCGCAAGTTCTTCTTTTCTAAGCTTCAATAATTTTTAACATTTTAGTTATGTTCATATTATGAACTTGACTAAATAATATCAGAAAAAACTAATAAAATCAAATTGATTAACAAATTATTTGATTCAAAATCTTTCGCAACAAATATATAATTTAGATAATTTCTAATATATGCGTTTACAACTACTTGCTTACTTTTTGTAGTGGAAACTCCGTGGACACACCATGATATTCTGCCCTTCGGATTGATAATTTTCTCCTGTTATTTTGGAATTCATCTTATAATTATTCATCTTCGCCATAGCTCTGAAAGACGCACTTGAACTCATTAATTCATCATAAGTACCTTGAGCTGTAATTTTCCCTTTATCGATCAAATAAATTATATCACAATCCTTCACCGTGGTTAGCCGGTGGGCTATAATAATCACCGTTTTAAGTTTTGCTATATTATTTATCGCTTCAAAAACTGCAGATTCGGTAATTCCATCAAGAGAACTGGTCGCCTCGTCAAGCACTAAAACTTCCGGATCATGATAAAGAGCTCTGGCAATACCTACCCTTTGACGTTCTCCACCACTTAACCTAATCCCTCGCTCTCCTACTATAGTCTGATAGCCATTGGGTAGTTCTGAAATAATAAAGTCATGAAGATTGCTGATTCTTGCGGCATGCTCCACAGCCTCCCGGTTAATCTTCTCACCAGGAATACCAAAAGCAATATTATTTATTATGGTATCATCGCTTAAGTAAATATGCTGGGGTACATAACCTAAGTTTTTTTGCCAGTTTAAGATATTGTTCTCATTGATTTTAACCCCATCAGCAGAAAACTCTCCTTTTTGAGGAGTTAAAAGTCCCAAGATGATATCAACCAGGGTGGTCTTGCCCGCTCCAGTAGGGCCAACTAGGCCTACTGAAGTATTGTGTTGGATTAATAAACTTAACCTATGAATCACCGGCTTATTGGTATTGGGATAATTATAAGAAACCTCTTTTAGTTGCAAAGAAGTATTAAAAGACATCGGTTTTATCGGCTCTTTTTCATAAACTAAAGATTGTTCTCTGAATCCACTCTTTTCAGATAGATCTTCTATTATTCTATTTACCGTCATTTGAGAAAACCTAACCAGGGTAAAAGCTGCAAATACCACTTGTAGGGCTGGCATCAATCGATATGCCGCAAAGGCAAAAAAACTTATCATGGGAATTACTTCATTCGCATTTCCTGCTGTTGAGATAAAATACAATACCAGAGTTACG
>Ga0209991_10001234_pt1 | contig 11553 bp, 11 predicted proteins | sample ChitaG_FD_183167 | JGI IMG/M metagenome (GOLD analysis project Ga0209991, IMG submission 183167) | Deep subsurface microbial communities from South Pacific Ocean to uncover new lineages of life (NeLLi) - Chile_00310 metaG (SPAdes)... | ecosystem: Environmental > Aquatic > Marine > Oceanic >...
TCATTGTCAAAGTGTTCATATAATTTTTGTTCATATTTTTGAACCTGCGAGACTTCAATCTCATCCAAAAATCCCCTGTTCCCTGCATAAATGACAAGTATTTGTTTTTCGACCGGCAGCGGAGCGTACTGGTCCTGTTTGAGGATTTCCGTCAACCGCTCCCCCCTTTTCAATTGGGCCTCACTGGCCCGATCCAGCTCTGTGCCAAACTGGGCAAAAGTGACGAGTTCGCGGTACTGTGCCAGATCGAGTCGAAGTTTTCCTGCGACTTGTTTCATGGCTTTGATCTGTGCGTTACCCCCGACACGAGACACTGAAATTCCAACATTGATGGAAGGCCGTATCCCTGCATTAAACAGCTCTGGTTCGAGATAAATCTGGCCGTCTGTAATAGAAATCACATTTGTAGGAATATATCCTGAAACATCGCCGGCCTGTGTTTCGATGATGGGGAGCGCGGTCAGCGATCCGCCGCCGTGTTTATCACTGTATTTAGCCGCCCGTTCGAGAAGCCGGGAATGCAGATAGAAAACATCTCCAGGATAGGCTTCCCTGCCCGGAGGCCGGCGAAGAAGAAGAGCAATCTCTCGATAGGCCGCGGCATGTTTAGAGAGATCATCGTAGACAACAAGGGCATGCTGCCCTTTGTCCCGGAAGTATTCACCGATGGCACACCCACTGTAAGGAGCCAGGTACTGAAGTGGAGAAGGGTCGCTGGCTGAGGCAGAGACCACGATTGTGTAATCCATAGCCCCATGATCCTCGAGGACCTTAATGCTGTAGGCGACTGTCGAATTCTTCTGACCGATGGCCACATAAATGCAGATAACATCCTTCCCTTTTTGATTGATAATGGTGTCAATAGCAATGGCCGTTTTACCCGTCTGACGGTCACCGATGATAAGTTCCCTCTGCCCCCTTCCTATAGGGATCATTGAATCAATGGCTTTGATCCCTGTCTGCAGCGGTTCTTTGACCGGCATGCGGTCTACAACACCAGGGGCCAGTCGTTCGACAACCATAAATTTATCGCTCTGGATAGGACCCTTTTCATCAAGGGGAACTCCTAGAGGGCCGACAACTCTCCCTATCATAGAAGGCCCGGAAGGCACCTGAACTATTTTGTGCGTACGTTTGACAAGATCTCCCTCTTTTATCAAGTGAGATTCACCCAAGAGGACGGCCCCCACACTGTCTTCCTCCAGGTTTAGGGCAAGCCCATACACATCTTTAGGAAATTCCAAAAGTTCATTATACATGACACGATCGAGACCATAAATTTTGGCGATGCCATCTCCCACAGAAGTGACGGTTCCGACCTCTTTGATGTCGATGTCCGACTCAAATCCCTCAATTTGACGCTGAATAATCTTGCTTATCTCATCAGCCTTTATTTCCATTTTAATCTACCCTTCTGAAATTTTTTCTTGGAGTTTCGTCAATGCTCCCCTAAGGGAGGCATCATAGACAATGTTTCCTTGTCTAATGGAAACTCCTCCGATAAGATCGGGATCGATTTTATATTTTAAAAACACCGGTCTCTTCTCCATCTTCTCCAGCTTATCCGCAAGCACTTTTTTTTGACTATCGGAAAGAGAAATGACTGAAGAGATTTCAAAAGAAGTTATGCCCTGCTCGATGTTCCACATTTCAGGCAAATGATTTAAAATATCAGGGAGAAGCTCAAGACGGCTGTTCTCAATCAAAAGAAGTAAAAATCGTTGGACCTTCGGATGAAGGTCTTTTTTTTTCAGGATTTCCTCACCTATGGCTCTCTTTCGTGAAGTTGGAAGAACGGATTTGAAGAGGACCTGCTGCAGTTCTTTTTGACTAGAAAGAAATTTCTGGAAATCGAGCAGCTGCCGTGAAATCACTCCAAATTCATCTTCTTTATAGATGGAATTGATCAGGCCTCGCGTGTATCGCCTGACGAGTGTTTTATTTATCATAAAAATCCTCAAGTTTATCGATGGACAAATCGATGAGGAGAGACTGTCTTTCCGGAGTCATTTTTGCTTTGATATTTGTTTTAGCGAGCTCGGTAGCTAATTCGGCTATTTGGGCTTTCAACTCACAAACTTTTGTTTGGTAAAACATCTCGATCTCTTGGCGGGAAAAATCCTTGATCCTCCCGGCCTCTTTCTCCGCCGCCTGGAGGATGGACTCCTTCCTTTTCTGCCCCTCTTCTTCAGCGTCCTTCCTAATTTTCTCGAGTTCTTCCTTCAACTTTTGAAGGCGATCCAAAACGTGTTTGTATTTCTTTTCGGTCTCCTCCCGCTCCTTCTTCGCTTCTTTTATTGTGGTGTCAATATCCTGTCCCCGGCGTTCAAGAAAACTCTTAAGGGGCTTGCGGAGCAGAAAACCCAATCCTCCAAAAAGTACCAAAAAGTTGAACACTTTCCCCAAATAGCCAACAAGGGGAGACGTGTGTGATTCCTCTTCTTCCGGTGAAAGAAAAAGGAAAAAAGGAAGCAACAGCAAGATGATGAGGACTTTGTTCTGTGTCTTCATCAGTGCAGCAGCCTTTTTTCGATATTTTTAGCGAATGTCTCGCTTTTTGCTTCCATTTCCTTGAAAAGAATCTTCATCTGTTCTTCCAGATCTGCTTTGCCTTTCTCCACCATTTTCTTTGACTCTTTGGAGACATCGGCGATCAGCTCCTCTCTTTTTTTTTGTGCGTCCTTCTCAAGTGTGTTTCGGGAAGCCAGGGCATCCATGCGGGTTTTTTTTATCTGTTCTTCGATCTCGGAAAGAGCGTGTTCATAGTCCTCCTGGGATTTGGCCGCCGCCATTCTATTTTGATTAATGAGAGCGTCTCTTTCAGTCCTCACTTTCTGCAGAGGATTGAAAAAGACTTTCTTGAGCACAAAGAGCAGGATCCAAACGATGGCGAAGATGACAACTAAACTGATATCAATATCCAACATTTTTCTTATAGAAATAGTCTAATAAATTAGCCAAAAATTTAACATTTTTGCATGTAAAAAGCAAGCACTCTGTCCCTAGTGTCAAAGCCCATCCGGAAACAGTTTCTTTACTTCACCCACTAGGAAAAGTGAACCGGCTACAACCACAGTTTTTTGTTTGTTTGCTTCTCGGACAGCCCTCTGGACAGCCTTGAATACATCAGATTCAAGGACCATTTTATTCCGGAACTTTCTAGTTCTTTTTTGAATCTCCTCTGGAGCGGCGGAACGAAAATAAGGGAATCGTGTCAGGATCACTCTTTCGGCAAGAGGGAAAAGCACATCCGCCATTTTTTCGATTTTTTTATCCCGCATCAGCGCAAATACAAGAATGACCGGTGTGGAGACGGAATCCTGGATGTAGGCTTTTAAGGCCTGGGCACTCTCTTCATTGTGGGCCCCGTCAAGCAAAACAAGAGGATTCTCTGAAAAAAGCTCCAGACGCCCATCCCACCTGGTTGTCTCAACTCCGCGGAGGATACGGCTTTGGCTAAGGTTCTTCCAAATACGGCTAATGTGTTCTGCGGCAACTATGGCGATGGCCGCGTTCTTTCCCTGATGGACTCCCAATAGACTCGGAGAAAAAGAGTACGCTCCCTTTGATGTACGCAGAAGAAATCCCCTGCGCAGCCTCTCACGACACTCCTGGAAACTGTCCTTCTTATCAAAGACATTAGTGAATGGCGCTCCAAGTTCTTCGGCCCTCTCTTGGAGAACAGCTAAGGCTTCAGGATCTTCTGCACCACAGACGACGGGCACATCCGGCCTCATGATCCCGGATTTTTCAAAGGCGATCTGACCAGATGTTTCTCCGAGAGTTTTTTGATGCTCGGGAGAAATTGTGGTGATCACAGACACGAGAGGCAAAACGACATTTGTGGCATCAAACCTCCCGCCCATCCCCACTTCCAGCACGGCGATATCCACCTTTTCTCTTTTAAAGCTCAAAAATGCCAGGAGGCTCAATATTTCAAAATATGTGGGATGGTGCTGAAGTTTTTTGGCATGAATGAGGGCTTCGATTTTATCTTTGAGAAACGTCAATCTATGGCTGAAGGCCTTTTTGGAAATGAGTGTGTCCCCTATACGAATCCGCTCTCGCACACTCACAAGGTGAGGGGAGGTGAAGAGACCCACACGAAAACCGTGCAAGGACAGTATTCGGGTGATCACAGCACACACAGAGCCTTTTCCATTTGTCCCGGCCACCAGGATTGAGGGATAGTGAAAATGGGGAAAATGAAGCGATTCGAGGACGGTTCTGACATTGTCCAGACCGAATTTAACACCGAGTTTCTGGACTTCTTCCAGATACCTCAAACACTGTTGAAAATTCATTGAGGACGGTTCATAAAAAGACGGAGGGCTCGAGTGAGGTAGCTCCGGAGGTTACGCCTTTCGACAATGTCATCCAACATCCCATGTTCGAGAAGAAATTCAGATCGCTGGAATCCTTTGGGAAGCTTCTCCTTAATAGTCTGTTCGATGACTCTCGGTCCGGCAAAACCAATGAGGGCTTTAGGTTCGGCAATGTTGATATCACCCAGCATCGCATAGCTGGCAGTGACTCCACCTGTTGTGGGATCTGTAATCAGAGAGATATAGGGAATCGCCGCCTCTTCAAGTCGAGCGATGGCCGAGCTTGTTTTCATAAGCTGCATGAGTGAGAAAGTTCCCTCCTGCATCCGCGCCCCTCCTGAACAGGACACAACTATGACCGGCATTTTTTCTAAAAGGCCTTTTTCCAGAGCTCGTGTAATTTTTTCGCCGACAACCGATCCCATGCTGCCGCCCATGAAGGCAAAACTCATACTGCAGACAACAGCTTGAATCCCCCCAATGGTTCCGACTGCATTCAATACGGCATCAGGATAGGCAGTCTTTTTTTGGTTTTCACTCAAACGGTCGGAGTATTTTTTTGAATCAACGAACCCAAGAGGGTCCTTTGGATAGATATTTTGATCAAAAAGTTCATATTGTCCATTATCAAAAAGCATCTGCAGCCGTTCCTCTGCCGAAATCCTGAAGTGAAAGTGGCATTCCGGACAAACAAACGAATTATCCAGAATGTCCTGTTTGTAAAGAATGCGCTGGCAGTGATTGCATCGCGTCCATAGATTCTTCATAATTGTTCTTTATACTTTGCCTTTTTCTGGGAGATTGTCAGCCAGTTCAGAAAGTGTTTTTATAATGTCCTCTGGATTCGGTAGCTCCTCCTCAATGGGCACTTCATCATGAATGATGTTCAAGACTGCATTTAGTAATGTTTGCTCATCATAAGGTTTTTCAAAATACTCTGCGACTCCAAGAGACTTTATCGCTTCATTCCTGTACTGGGAACCTTTGTAGAGAGCCGTGACAATAATAATTGGGGTTTCACCCTCTGACTCTTCACGTATTTTTTTTACGAGCTCAAATCCGTGCAGTTTGGGAAGCATAGGTTCGAGGAGGACGATATCCGGCTTTTCTTTAAAAAATTTTTCGTAGGCCGATTGGCCATCGAAAGCCGTGATAATTTGGAGATTATAGGGCAAGAAAATATTCTTTAAAGCCTCAATGCTTTTTTTTTCGTAATCAACGATGAGTATCTTCTTTTCTGCCATGGATTCTGCTATCGATTCTAGAAGAAGCAGACATTCTTGTCAACGCACTCAAGAAACACTTAAGCCTTTCCATTTCTGTGATTTCAAGAACGAGTTCTGTAAAGTGATTAGAAATCAGGAAATGGAAATGCATCAAGATTGTTCTATTTACCATTTTGAGTCGATTTGATATATTAACCAGGATGAATGCACAATATCCCTTAGGCCTCTCCCTTATTATCCCTGTATTTAACGAAGCGGAAAACTTGCCTATCCTCCATGCCGAAATTACCGAATCCTGCAGCAAACTCGAAAAAACATATGAAATCATCTTTATCGACGATGGAAGTCTGGACAATTCTTTTTTTGTCTTAAAAAAAATCCAGAGAGAAGATTCCCATGTCAAACTTATTAAACTGAGAAGAAATTTCGGCCAGACCGCTTCCCTATCGGCCGGATTTGATCAAGCGCAAGGCGAGATCGTCATCACCCTGGATGCAGACCTCCAGAATGATCCCAATGATATCCAGATGTTTATTGAGAAAATCCATGAGGGTTATGACATCGTAAGCGGCTGGAGAAAACAGAGGAAGGACAAATTTTTTTCCCGCCGGCTCCCCTCCATGATTGCCAACTGGCTCATTTCTCGTATCACCAAGGTCAAACTCCATGATTATGGATGCACACTTAAAGCATTCCGCAAAGAAATCATAAAGAACATCAAGCTCTATGGAGAACTCCATCGTTTTATCCCGGCCATCGCCAGCCAAATGGGTGTATCCATAGCAGAGGTCAAAGTGAACCACCGGGCGCGACGCTTCGGAAAATCCAATTACTCCATCTTCCGTTTTCCCCGTGTGATCCTTGATCTTCTCACCGTCAAATTCTTGCTCAGCTATTCCACGCGCCCTCTCCAGGTTTTTGGATTTTTTGGATTGATCAGCGGTGTAGTAGGAGTGGTGATCGGTCTCATTATGTCTTACCAGCGTCTCATCCTCAAACAGGGTATTGCCGGCCGGCCGCTCTTGCTGTTGGCAATCCTGCTCATTGTCATTGGGATTCAATTTATCACCCTTGGACTTCTGGCTGAAATCATGGTTCGTGCCTACCATGAATCTTCAGATAAGAGCACGTACTTCATCCAGGAGATTATCGAATCTGATTCCGAAAAGACCTGAACAATTCTTTAGCCAATGAATATTCTCATGCTGGCCCCTGAACCCTTTTTCCAGCCCCGCGGTACTCCGATCAGTATCTATTTCCGAATTAGAGCCCTCGCTGATCTCGGACACAACATTGACCTCGTCACTTATCATCTTGGTGAAGACAAAAAAATCAAAAACCTGAAAATCCTGCGCATTCCCGATCTTTTTTTCATAAAAAAAATCAAAATTGGGCCGTCATTGGTTAAAATTCCTCTTGATTTTCTGCTTCTTCTAAAAACCATGTTTCAGTTGACCATAAGGCCCTATGACCTGATCTTTTCTCATGAGGAAGCCGGATTCTTTGGGGCGGCACTCGCGAAAATCTGGAGAATTTCACATGTTTACGACATGCATTCAAGCCTGCCCCAGCAGCTGGACAACTTCGAGTTCACCAGATCCCGCCGTATTAAGGGTCTTTTTCTCTGGATAGAAAAATTCATCCTTGAAAATTCACAGGCAATCATCGTCATCTGTCCCGACCTTTCACAAACTGTACAGAAGATCGGATTCGGAAGCAAAGCCATCCTCCTGCAAAACTTTATTGACTTTGATGACCTGGAGAGTTTTCCAAGCGATACCACACTTGCACGAAAAGACATTGCTCCTCGAGGAGAAAAAATTGTGCTCTACACAGGAAACTTTCAGCCCTATCAGGGAATCCCTCTTCTTCTGGAAGCCGCCGCTCGACTGGATCAAGAAGATGTCATCTTCCTTCTCGTGGGAGACAGCAAATCCGAAGTAGCCCGCATGACACAAAAAGCTCAAAATTTGAACATAGCTAAAAAAGTGAAATTCACAGGACAGGTTCCTCCCTCCCGGGTCCCCGGATATATATCCTTGGCTGATGTCCTTGTTTCACCGCGATTGTCGGGAACAAACACTCCTCTTAAAATCTACTCCTTTCTCAAATCGGGAAAGCCCGTTGTGGCCACAAATCTTTGGACGCATACCCAGGTCCTTGACGAAAACATCTCTATCCTTGTCGATCCCGACGCGGACAGCCTTGCAAAAGGAATTTCCTATGCGCTGAATGACCCAGGAGCCAAAAAACGCGCAGAATCGGCTAAACGTCTGGCCGAAGACGAATATATTTATCCCAAATACCTGGATATAATGACAAGTGTGCTCAAAAAAGCCAGATCGAGCATTAGAAATAAGGAGCGGTAAATCATGCGTGCATTCATCACCGGGGCATCAGGTTTTGTGGGCGCCCATCTGGTCAAAAAACTCCTTAAAAATAATTGGTCCGTCCGCATTCTGATCCACAAAAATAATATGCACGATTCCAAGAATTGTGAAGTCATCAAAGGAGATATCGGCGATGGGAAAGTGCTGGAAGACGCCCTGAGGGAAACAGATGTCCTCTTCCATCTCGCCGCAGCTCTGGGAGGGTCTCTCATCGATAGGAATGAATTCTATCGTATCAATGCCTCCGGCACCGAGAAGGTTCTCGACGCCGCTTTTAAGGCGGGAGTCAAGAAAGCCGTTCATTTTAGCTCTGCAGGTGTTTTAGGCACGGTCCAGAATAATGAAGCGGTCGATGAAGCCTATCCCCCACACCCCATCAGCACCTACGACCAATCCAAACTCGAAGGAGAAAAAATTGCCCTCAACAGAGCAAAAGAAGGGAAGCCTGTTCTTGTCATCAGGCCTGGCTGGGTATATGGGCCAGGGGACCGGCGTACATTCAAACTGATAAGGGCCATCGCACGGAAAAAATTTATCCTTGTCACACGAGGGCAGGCACGCCAGACTCCTGTTTTCATCGATGATCTTTTACAGGGAGTGCTGCAGTGCGTGGAACAGGGAAGGGATGGAGAGATCTATAATATCGCGGGAGACGAAGTCCTGACCGTCAGACAAATTGTGGAAAATATTGCCGTGGCCACAAACAGCACAATCTCCAAACTGACTCTTCCTCTTTTTCCCGCTAAGGTTGCAGCCTGGAAGCTTGAAAAGACATTCAGGCTCTTTAGAAAAGAAGCGCCCCTCACCACAGGAAAACTGGCATTTTTCATCCATCCCAAACCTCTCTCCATTCAAAAAGCCGCCCGTGAACTTGGCTTTGTTCCTCAAACTCATTTTCAGGAAGGCATGGTCCAAACCGTAAATTGGTACAGAGAGCAGGGTTGGCTCTGAAGGGCCCGCTCTAAAATAATGGACAGAATTTTTACGAAGTCAGTCGTTTTTTTGATCTTCCTGTTTTATTCCTTTTGAAGACGCTGAAAAAGGAATGTCTTTTGGATTTTCACCGGTGTTAATAAATACAATATCATTTGGCTTGAGCTTGTCATCAATCTTCACATAACACGTCAATTGAGATCTCCTTCCAATCTCGATATCCAAAGTTTTTACGCCTCGCTCATTCGTCGACACGTTAAATTCGGCGGCATAGTCCTTATACTGATTGAAGACATCTTTTTTGCTCAAATGATGCTTTCGTAGGGAATCGAATTTTTTGTCGAAATAGATATTCCCGGAAAATTGACTTTTTTTGTCCGACCTCCACAGAAAATGCCAGGTTTTGTTCTCCACCCACACGGCAAACAATTGAGGTTTTGAGACAATATGATGAACAAATTCATCTGATAGAGAAGGGTCGTTAAATCCTATCTTGTATCGGTATATGGATTCATCCACCATGCTCTTGTCCCAATAAGCTTCGGCTAAAATGAGATGATAGAAATAGTTGTGAGGATTGAGTTCAATGGCTTTGTTTAGAAAAATAATTGCTTCGTCGGTTCTCCCTGATCGTAAAAATTGGTTGCCAAAAAAGAAATATTTCTGTGAAACTGACTTGTGAAATTCTCCTGAAAGCTGAACACATTTATCTAATGCCCTAACGCCTTCATCCCAATTCTCTTCAGAAAAGAGTTTATTTCCAAGAATCCACAACTGTCTCCCGATATCGGCCTGAAGACTGTCTAAAACAATCTGTCGGTAATCCTTGATATCTCCCAAAAAGATATTGATGAATTTTAGAAAAGGCTGGGCTGTTTCACTCTTTTGTTTTCCGTCTGTGTAGAGAAATCCGTTTTTTTCTGCCCCATCTAATATTTCCAATGCTTTCTCTAAATTCAGGTCTAATAAGTGGAATTTTGTTAGCAGCAGACGGTATTCCATTTCCCTATCAGAATGAAGAGAGATCAGGATATCCGCCATTTCAATCAATTTTTTTGAGAGAATCTTTCCTTCGGCTTTCCAATAAATCAGAGAATTCTCTTCAACATTTATTATTTCTCTTCCTTCAAATTTTTCACTGAGAGTCTTTGTCATTTTCTCTTGAAGCAATGAACGATCGATAACCAACCACAATCCGAGAGCATCACCAGAAATTTCTTCCAAATATTGACTAAAACGGCTTTGTACAATCAATCTTTTTTGTCCCCGGTTAAGGGCCAAAGGAATCAATTGGAGGACATTTGAACTGTCAGGAAAGGAACTTGAGAAAATGATCTCTCTTGTTTCTGCTTTATCAATCAACAGACTTTGAACACTTTTGCTTAAACTGAGGGAGCGTATCTTCCAGACATAATTGGAATACCCTATCAAACTGAAACACTCCAAAAGGAAGAAAATCACAACAAAAACAACGAGTGACAGCTTTTTAAAAAAATGCGCTTTTTTCTTTACGGCCTTTAAATAAGAAGCCAAAGACATTAAAAGGGAACTGAAAAGAGCGATTCCTCTCACCAACAAAATGAAAAGAAGTGGCAGGAGAAAGATGAAATATCTGTCAGCCGCCAGAAAATATATAGGGCGTGGTTTAATCAAGTAAAAAACCAATACGGGCAAAAGGGTATAAACAAGAACTAATATATCTTGCTTTCTCAATCGAATTAAACTGGCACAGATTCCTAGGACTATAAAAAAAGCGGCAACAATGTAGAGGAGAGACGGAAAATGATATATTTGATGGGTAAGGATCTGATGGATAAGGGGAAACAATCCGATTGTCGGTTCTCCCAAGAGCCTCCCTAAAGTTACTGCGATCCAATCTAATGAACTTATCTCCCCCCCATCCTCTTCCCCCACCGGCAAACGGAGCAATAAAGTGATAACAATTACAGCGAACGTGCATAACATAAAACGAATCAATCGACTTTTGTCAATTTGCCACAATTTTTTTTTGCCGACTTTAATTTTATTGTCGAGCAAGAGAATCCCCACAAATGCGGCATAAGAAATAAGGGTCATTAGGGTAATAAGATGCGTATAGGCATTAAGAGCTGCAATGAAAATGTAGAGAATCCAATATTTTGGCTCGTTTTCCTTAATTGCTTTATAAAAAACAAATAGAGACAACAAAGAGAAAAAGGTGAAGGTCGTGTAGGCTCTAGCGTATTGAGAGTACGAGAGAAGATAATGTGAAAAGGAAACAAACAAGGCGGCAGTGAGTCCTGTTCTCTTTCCAAAAAACAATTTTCCAACGTGATATGTTCCCAAAATAATCAAAATTCCAAATATAGCGGCGGGCAATCTCGACATCAACTCTAATTTTCCCATTGGCAAAAGAATGTGGGCAAAAACTTGGTACACAATACTTCCATAGTCATGAGTTAAGACATATGACAGTGATTTGGCAGTGATTTGAATAGTATGAGGTGATTCATCCAGGTGAAATACAAGAAAACTCAATTTGTAAAAACGGAGAAAAGCACCAAAAATGCAGACGATTATCAGAGGGAGATTCTTCTTGAGTTTCTCAAGCAATTTTTCCGATCCTAAAAGGTCACTTTTTATTGTTCTTTCTCTCTAGTCCTGGGAATTTCTTTTAAGTATCCGGGCCTTTTTTCTGAA
>Ga0209991_10001235_pt1 | contig 11548 bp, 15 predicted proteins | sample ChitaG_FD_183167 | JGI IMG/M metagenome (GOLD analysis project Ga0209991, IMG submission 183167) | Deep subsurface microbial communities from South Pacific Ocean to uncover new lineages of life (NeLLi) - Chile_00310 metaG (SPAdes)... | ecosystem: Environmental > Aquatic > Marine > Oceanic >...
CAATAGGCGGGTCGAGGAGAGGCTTCGCACGCTGTTGCCCGAGGATAGGTTAAGAGCACTTGAGGAACGGCTTGAGTTCGTCGAAAAGCTGAAGCGCGAGCACCCCGAGTGGATTGCTGGGGAATAGATCAATTTTTTGTCGATTCTCTCATTTTCGCGCCTCAGACCAAAATGTTTAAATGTTATCCGCGATGGGTTTTAAATAGAGAAATCATCGGGTAGCGGTCCCCGTCTTGGGGGTTAAACTGCTACCCGATAGCTAGAAATCATTTGCGTTTTATTTGATCAATTAATTCGTCTAAGCAGACGTAGTTAGCAGTTCCGACTTCTAATACCAATTCATCGGCCATCGCGTGTTTAAATCCTGCAACTTCTACCCATTTCCCCATTTCCTTTACCGCTTTTATTGCTGGCCTATAGTCTTTATCCCCTGTAACTAGAACTGCGACATCATAGAGATTTTTGTGTCCGTATAGCAACATATCGGTAGCTAGCGATATATCAACCTCCTTCTCCTTTGAACGCATTCCTGCACCGAACTCTCGTAGAGGATAAATCTTGACTTCCCAACCCATATATCGAAGCCTTCTGTGAAAAGCTTCTTGTTTGGGATTCTTTACCCCGGGCTCTGACCCATAAAAGTGAGCTCTGATTAATCTCCGATCATCTTTTGCTTTGGTGAGAGCATTTCTTAAAAGATCATAATCGATCCTTTTTCCAATCTCTTCACATGAATGGAAAAGATTGGATCCATCAACAAAGATCATTACCCTATCCATAATTATCACCGCATGGGTAATCGCCAACATCCTAGCTTTAATGGTTTGTGCTTCTTAATTTTCAATGGTGGCCGAGGGATAGGTTCCCGGACTCTCATGACATCCTCCTGGTCCGTCCAGTCATGGGTGTAAACACAGATGACACGACTTTTTCTCCATTCGGGGGGTTCCCTTGGATCGGGCATGGCTGTTCTCACTTTTGCAGATGTGCCCAGCTTCTCGGCCTCTGTCGCTTCTCGGATCTTCCCCCATACCTCATCCACATTCTCTGGGTTGGTGAATATCAACCACTTCCCGGATTTTAGTTTGCCTTCCTTTAGCTGTTTGATTCTCAAGGCTCTTCGCTGACCCGAGTCCTCTGGGATTCTTTGCCCACACGGAGCGCGCGCCCAAATCCAATAATCTCGATTGGACGAGCGTATCTCCTCAACCTCCAATCCTATCATATTTTAACCCCACCACTATTTTTTTCCGATTTAGAGTTCAAGAACAAATGTTCAAATATTAGCAGTACATCATGAACATCGCCTTTAGCATATCGTTCAAAGTCTAATCTGTTCTTTTTCCAAAGCTGATAGATTCTCTTCCCTTTGTCAGCTGGATCGCTGCCTCTAGGCACTAGGTTCTTTGTACGCATCAAGGGTAATCCCCGAAACCTTTCATGGTTAACAATCCTATCAAGAGGAAGTATCTTAGGGTTTCCAAAACTGTATTTAGCTATTTCAAAACGTGCAGGGTGCTTCATGTCAAGTATGAAAGCCCTGCTAATGCAATCTAATATGCCCCAGAAAATTATTTTCTCACCTTTTTTACGTCCTCTTTCTTCCACGTCTCTAAGTTTGAGATTAAGGAGTGGAATGTCGTATGAAGTTAGGCTATATCCCAGCAGGATCATGGGTTTGACATCAAGCATGAAATCATTAAATTGCTGCAATAGACTGATCTCAGCATCATCGGTCTCTTCATCCAGAGTGTAAATTTCACTGCGAAGCTCCCCAGTTGACTTTCTATGGGCCACGGCTATGCTCAGTATAATTTCATTCGATAGAAATCCGCTTTCTCCGATTACCTTGGTCTCTAGATCGATCGCCGCGATTCTATCCCGCTGACCATTTTCTACGGCCCAGTCCACAACGGCCTGTGCGAGGTGACCATAATGCATGGGCATCGCTAAAAATTTTTGTTACCATGGGTTAAATGGGTATTTTTTTGTTCGGATTACCCGAACGTCTGTATAACCCGAACGCTAGGGAATTATTTATGCATCGGCCGCGAAATTGGACTTGCGGAATAGGATGAACATACAAAATCTAAGACCCCGTTATAGGGAATATGCCGAAAAAATCCCGATGTACTTAGTCACGGTTACGAGTACGGGGTCAACTTATCGCAGCACGATTCAAAGGGAATGCAGAATACCAAAGGCTTCGATGGCAGAAGTGCTTGAGGTATTAGAGAAGGATGAGCTGGTCAAGCAAAAGCCTCGTTTCGGTAACAAGTATATTGTTGAGATCACACCAAAAGGAAGACAATTTTACGAAGATCTTTGTAGGATCACCAGACATTTCAGATTGCCGTATATAGTTGAGAAATATCTGCGTAACAGGGGGATAAATCCAAAAAATCTTTTCCCGATACAGCGTAAATTCGTGGAAAGGGGTTTAATCCTCTCCACCGACAACGTGTGCGTTTTTGGTTATCCTGGAACAGGTAAAACCCTGATTTGTGAGATGCTGATTGCCGATGAGATAAACGAGAAAAGGAAAACGCTATACTGTACGCCTTACAAGGCCCTAGACTGGCAAAAATATAACGATTTCAGAAACTGGTTTGGGGACGGTCTCAAAGCAGAAGTGATGATTAACGATGGAGATAACCCGGTTAAGAGAGAAGACCTTGAAAAAGCAGATATTACAATCGCCACCTACGAACGGGTTTTTGGTGCTCTCAGAGCTCGGGAGCCTTGGTTAGATGAGATTTCACTTCTATGTATGGACGAAATAACACTGCTAGCCGATGAGGGGCGTGGGGAGACACTGGACTTGCTCCTCACCTATTTTAAAAGACGAGACAATCCACCGAGGATTGTTACTCTTTCTTCGCTTGTTGGCAATTCTTTGGATATCTCCCGTTGGCTAAAAGCCGAGCCAGTTATTGAGAACTTGCCCCTCACCACAATCAATGAACACTTATTTTTTCAAAAGGGTAATACGTTGGTTTTCTTGAGAAAGGACGGAAAGAAAAATGAGGTTGAAACCAATCTGCGACCTATAGACTTCATCGTGAAAGAGAACCTGAAAAAAAGCGAGACAACTCTAGTTTTTGTAGGCACGCGCCCGGAAACCCAGAGGCTCGCAAAACGGCTCAAAAATTACCTAACTACGGACCCCGGTCTTGTAGAAGCAGCCAAAAATTTCCTCCGAGAAGAGGAGGGAGAGGTAACTAGCATGACAAGGAACCTTTGCGAACTGATAGGACATAGGATAGCTTTTCACCATGCTGGTGTGCAAAAAAGGGCGAGAAGGTTTGTCGAGAGGTTGATGAGTGAAAACAAGCTAAAGATCATTGTCGCTACAACCACTCTAAGTCACGGTGTGGACTACAGTATAGATAACGTGATAATAGACTCCAGTTTGGGAAAACTTCGGTTTTCTGAACTACAGGCTTACATGTATCTTAATCTCATGGGGCGCACGGGGAGGCCCTTCAAAAGCAAGTCCGCTAATATCTATATACTAGTCCCTGAAGATAAAGCCGATGAATCGTTCAACAAGTATTTCTTCGGAAACCCGGAGCCGGTTATGCCGTTAGGCACGTTCAAGAATGATTACATAGCTATAACAATACTATTGGAAACCAGTCGGGTGCCCATTAAAATTGAATCCTTAATTAATATTCTGTCAGAGACCCTTTGCGCCGGCGGGAAAAAAGGATCTAAGAAAAGAGCAGTGTTTTCCATAGTTGATGATATCGCCAAGTTTGGGTTCATAAAGAAAAACAGAGGGCGAATCGAAATCACGCATATCGGCAAGAAGGTCAATGAGGCAAATCTTTCGCCATACGATGCTCGTAAGGTTTTGCTCTTAAAACCTCAAGCTTCCATCGATGAAATACTGGACCTAGCTAGTTCAATTGATGTGGCCAGGAGGATACGAGAAAGTAGGGCAGGGTTCTTGTCTGATGATGCGGTCGGGATATTAAAGGACTGGATAAATGAATTGCCCATCGATGTTATCGGAAGCAGGCGTTACACAAACTACCAAGACCAGGATATAGTCGACTTAGGCGAGTACACTTCTCTTTCTCTTCAAAAAATGATCACCATAAACAGGGATGCCAAATTTAAAAGAAGGTTAGAAATTTTACGAGAAAGGGCAAAGTACGGAATTAAAACAGATCTTGCCAAATCGAAAATAATAAGGTTACCAGCATTAGCACAACACAAAAATAAAATATTAGCCCGGAGTCTCTATGAGGCCGGTTACAAAAACATTCAATTAATCACAAACGCAGACAAAGAAAACCTTTGCAGAGAAGCTCGGATGAGTTCTGTGCTTGCTGACAGATTGATCAGTGAGGCAAAAGAAATTTTAGAAGAGAGGGGAATTGCACATGAAGTTATTTAGACGAACTCATTGGAAACCAAAACAAAATTTACAAAGAAAGGACATTCAAATTTTGCTGACTGAATACCGTGTTTCAAAAAATTCGTTTCATGTTTCTGTATCTTTAATTATAACATTAGCTACAATTGCTGTTGCAAGTTTTGGGTTATCTCTGGCCCATCCAGAACGCAAGTTTCTTGGAGATATTACAGGTATCAGTGGGATCGGAGCTCTTTTACTTTCAATATGGGCCCTCTATTTCAGGAAAAGAGCATTACAAATAGCAAAAGTGCTTGGAATTGAAAAATGTTTAGATAAATATGGTATAGAAAAGACATTATAAGGTCGAAAAAATTCAACCCTCTTTAAGTTAGCCCTAGCAACATGGTTCGAGAACCATCCAGATAGGAGCAACCCATCCGCCCCCCTTTGGGTGAACACTGGAGCCAAATTCCACGGAACGGCGATCACCTACCCTGGAGCCCAGAGCGTGATAAGGAAGCTGGTCAAGCGGGCTGGCATCAAGCGTAGGGTTCACCTCCACGGATTCAGACACACGGCGGCCACTAGGCTAGCGAGGTTGCTCACTGAGGCAGAGCTCGAGCAATACCTAGGCTGGGTGCAGGGGTCAAAGATGGCGGCCACCTACGTGCGTCTCTCAAGCCGGGATGTGGACCCGCGAAGCGGGCTTAGATTGCTTGATTTTTGGAGCTTGGAAAATGGGCACTTTAATTAGTTCAAAAGGGTCGTAAGGGAGAAACTATAAGAAAATTTAGTATTGTTCCTTTAAACCCTCCTAAACAAGTAAACTTTTCCATCCGAGAAACTTTTCAAGCGCCCGCGCCCGACTTCCTACCGTAGATTATAAAGTAAATTATGCTATGTCGGCTTTTAGGCTAAATATTCTTTTTCCCTATATCGGAACAGGCAACCTTCTGGAATGGGCTCTCCGCCGAGTATCCTGCACGTTACTGAATCTCGGATCTCCACCTTAATCACCTCACGATCGCGCTCGGCAATGCACGAGACAAAACTACCTGCCCCGCTGACGAATCCGTAGAGAGGCCCTCCAGCGACCGCCCCCGCAACACCCGCGCTGATTGCCCGCTTGGCGCACCTTGCGGGCTTCTCGGTTATTTTACAAGAACAGCCCCCAGGAGGAACAGCAATTTCTGTAAATTTCGATAATGCTCGCAAAGTGCTGCAGTTTGCTGAGCCACACAATTTTGTAGGGGCTGTGACCTATGGTTTAGGTGGTATTGGTTTACGTTCCGCATATAGCTTTGTTCCTGAATTTGAATCAACTTTGCCGAATCAGAGACTGTCTGTGGATGATTATGCCCAGAGACTTGGTAACTTCTTTATGCAACAATGGAGAAATACAATGCCTTCTAGCTATCAAGGGCCTGGCATCACTTTTGTTGTGGGCGGTTTCAATAATGGTGAGCCCTATGGAAGGGTTTACCTTATTGAAATCCCTAATGCTCCAACGCCAGTGGAGCGACATTCAGGAGCTTTTGGAATAACTTGGGGCGGACAACGAGGGATAGTTGATCGGCTAATAAGGGGGTATGATTAAAGAGCACTTAACATTGTAACAACAACGCTAAGCCTGAATCCAGCTCAAGTTCAACAAATAAGGGGATCACTGCAACCCTTACGCATGAAAATTCCTGTGCAATTTCTACCCCTACAAGATTGCGTAGATCTAGCTATATTTTTTATCCGAACAACCATAGAGGCGCAAAGACTTACAGTAGGGATGCGTGGATGTGGTGGCCCGGTAGATATAGCTACCATCACGCGGTTACAAGGATTTAAATTTGTACAGGAAAAGGCGATTCGTGGAGAGAGACAAGCCGTTTAAGGTACTTGGGTGGAAGACATGGAAGAAAAATACGCGCTCGGTATAATAAAAACACCGATTGACAGACAGCATCAACAAACTGGGGAGTATACCTCACTCGCCTGGGACATTATCGCAAAACACATAGATGTAAGGTTATATTTGCCATCCGCAGGCGATCCTTTATTTGAGGAAGTTGCAAGCAAGAGCTACAAATATGAGCCCAAAACCTGATTGGGCTAAGGCTTGCCAAGAAACACAAGTTAAAGTGTTATCTCACCAAGAGGAAAGCCGGCTACAAAAAGCTGAGGAAAAAGAAAAAGAAGAAGAGGGCCCGGCGCAGACCCAGAAGACGCGGCTTGTTTGAGGATTTCTTTTAATGTTCTCCAATAAAGAATAACGTGGGGGATTGCATGAAAGAGGCATCGGAAAATATGCCGAGGGATATAACAATTTACGGTCACGAGACCAACGTGTACGGGTTTTGCTCGTACGCCCTCTACGCAGATATTAATTTTCCCGAGAGGTGCGTCGAGACCCCCCTGCTCGAACTCCTACAGGCCCAGGGTGAGCTGCTGGAAGACGAGATTTTGGAGAAGGAGGTGTCCGAAAAACACCCTGAAGCCACGAAAGAAGAGGTATCCGAAATCGTCGATGAAGCTCATACACGTACCCCCGCGGAGACGCTTCAAGCGATGAAGGATGGCAAGGAGTTCATCATCGGTCCCATCGAATCCACCTTTTCTTGCCCGCCATTTAATCTCCGACTGCTCGGTGTGCCCGACCTAATGGAGAAGAGATCCGTGCGGAAGCGCAGCACGTTTGGAAAATATTGTTACGACATCCGCGAGGTCAAGCGACACAAGGATGTGAAGGAGAGGGACACCTTTCAGGCTGGGTTTTACGCGATGATATTGAGGGAGCTACAGGGCATGGAGCCAAAAATATACATCGAGACGCCCTCGGGAGACCACGAAATAACACAATTGGATTCGCTGGAGCGGGTGTTGGAAGAAATAGCATACATCAAGGTAGGGAGGACTCCTTTCTCGTTTTATGACCGAAGGAAATGTAGGATATGCGGGTACCACGACCTTTGCTACCAGCGCCTTGAAAAAAATTTGGACATCTCGCTTCTCCCTGGGGTTGGCCCCATCAGTGCCCCAAAGTTGGTCGAGGTCGGTGTTTTGACGATCCCGGATATGGTAAGGATAAACCTCAGATCGCTATGTGCTAAGTTAAGGAAGTACCCGTATGGCAGATGGCGCGCCTCTAAATGGCGCAGGCAGGCCCTTGCGATTACCTCTAAAAAACTGATAATAGGGAGTAAGATACGCCTCCCGGAGCAAATCAGCTACTGGGACATCGAGACAGTTGGACTGGACCCAAATGAGCATCCCGTCATCATGATAGACATTTACAACGGTAAGCGACACCAGCAGTTCACCGCCGAACGACTACGCGACGAGCCGAAGATCCTCGAGGAGTTCGTAGATTACGTCTCTGGAACCGACGACTGCCTCGTGTCATACAGCGGGGTTGAGTTTGACTACCGGTTCATGGAGACTAGGTGCAGGTTGCAGCGGGTTAGGGGTTTCGCGAAGACCGTGCCCCCAAAGCGCGAGCTTGACCTCCTTCCAGAACTGAAGCGAACGTGCGCCCTGCCCGTCAGGGATTATACTCTAGCATCAGTTGGGCGCTTCTTTGGACAGCGACGCGGGGTGGACATTACCGGGATGGAGGTCCCGATCTTGTACCGCAGGTATATTCGGAAGCGAGATAAGAAAGCACTACAGACTATCCAAAAGCACATCAAGAAGGATACGGAAGCCATTGCACGCATCGTGGGGGGGTTGTCGCGCAAAGGCGCGATTAGGTGGATGAAGTGAGTTACAAGAAGCTGAAGCGGTTGCCAAGCTTGCAAATCGAGCCAGAGACGAGACGATTAGTGGAGAAGTTAATCCGAGAGCTACCCAACCTAGACCCACTCGAGTAAAAGCAAGCGAATAGAGCACCTCAAGAAAATGATATAGGGCAAAAAGAAAGGTCGGGAAAACCGAGTAGTCCTAAAGCCCCACCACCAAGCCCCTAGAGCCGCCTTCGGAGATATACTTCTTTGAAATCCAATTTTTTACCTAGCCTCCGCTCTTGTATTTTCTTCCAAATTGGCCACATGTCATTTGAGAATATTATCGCCACGCACAAACGAGAAGGTGGTGCAGTTCTTATGACTGATCTTATAGATCTTCTTTCCCGTTCTTCGCCAGAATAACGTGAGATTATCCATAGATGTTTGAAGTCCCCTATGGAGCTAGACAGAGGCACGGCCAGTGCAGGTAACCATACTAGAGTGCTCGACCACGCGCCAGATGCTACCGCGGCAAAAGCTAAAGCCACTGATGCAAAGAATCCAGCCGAGGGGCCAGCAGTTGCAACTATCATTTCATCTCTATTGTTGCGTATGCTTTCCCGCGCGACGGCCCACGGCAAGATGCCCCCTAGAGTGATTAGTGCTATAGGTTTGTAACCGAGTACCTTGGTGGCAAGAAAATGCCCGAACTCGTGGAACCAGAGGCAAAAAATCGGCCAAATGCAAAGTAAACCGAGGGCAAAGGTACCCATACCGCTCATATCAACCATCAAACTTTTCCGCACCTTTTAGATAAAAGTTGGTTAGCCGTAGCGGGATTGCGGCCAGAAGTATAAAACTGTGGCGATGAGCCAAGACACAAGACCAGCACCTAAAAAATACCAAGGGACTATTTCAATGTCATCAAACGGTAGCCCCGAAATATATTTGATGATGTAGATTATGAGGAACCCCGCCAGTCCCATTAGAACCGCGATCCCGCCAACTATCAACAGTGCCTTTACAAGATCTTCGTTGTTCATCTTACTCCCACTCTCTATGATAAGGCGGATTTTAATTCATTATAAACATTAAACGTTAAGACAACCGCCGAACTTCTTTGCGGCATATTACAAAAAAGCAAGAATCCCTAAGAATTTAAGTTGAAGATTCAAGGGTGTAACTATGAAGAAAAACGAAAAAATTGTGGAAGACACGGCGTTAAAAGTTGTTGTGTTTGCCACAGGACATCCAGAAATCCTACCAGTGATAGAAGCTACAAAAGCTGCTTTAAAAGTGGCGAAAAAGTGCAAAATCACCGTCAGGGCGAAACGCCCTCGCGCCAGAAGTAGAAAACGAAGGCAAAGGGGCCTAGGATCAAAATTACTCAGGGGATACTGAACGCTAGAGACAGTCCGACACCTATCGCGCGAAAAAATCCGATAGTGAGCAGTAATATGAAAAAGACAAGTTTCAAGGAATGGCTAGAAAAGATAGCAGAAAAAGAAGGATTAAAAATAAAAGTCCGCTTTACCAAGGATGATTACACGGCCAGGGTCAGAAAGGACGGCACAATGGAGATTCCAGAGTGCTTGTTCGACAAAATTTTCACATCCGAGGAGCGGAAAGCCATTGGGGCCCACGAAATAGCTCATTTAAAGTATCGGCACTATGAAAGAGAAGAGAAGTGGCGGGATAAGAAATTCTTACTTTTGTTTTTCGTGCTATCATTGACTTTATTACCCTTGGCGATTGGTCTTACCCTGTTAGGATTTGACGGTACACTCTCCACGGTGGTAATCATTGGAGCACTCTTCGCTGTTGTTATCCAATTTTCACGCCAAGTTCTACCGCAGTATTTTCATTTGAAGCGGTCGCATGAGTTGGAGGCAGATAAATACGCGGCAGAAACAGTGGGTCCGGCCCCCCAGATCTCTTATTTCGAGAAAAGTGATCGGTTGGTGGAGGAATGGAGAAAGAAGGGTCTGAGATGGCGCTTGACGATCTGGTACCGGAAGAAGACTCACCCGAGTAAAAGTGAACGAATCGAGCGCCTCAAGCTAAGGGAAACGATAAAGAAGTTTAAAGAAACAGAGGCGTAGGTATGCTTTGTGATCTACTGTTGGCTAATCGTGAACACGAATAATGTCGAATACAATTGAGAAAATTACTAGAGAGGGCAGCACACTGATAATGAGAACAAAAGAAACTTTCCCCCAAAGTGCGAGAAAAATCGGGAGTAGGAGGGGATGGTGCTCTGGTCACCCATGTTCCCTTGCCAATTCTCGACATTCCGCTCTTAATTTCTTGATTTCCTCCTTCCGTGGGTTTTCCCACCCAGTCAGATTTAGCACCGGTTTCAACTCTTCAGTTAAGCCCTCCTCGATTTGCTTTAAATCTAACCTTGCCAGATTTTTCCATGTTTTAATCTTGAGGTTGTTTTTCATCCATTTTGTCAATCGCTGCTCGTCGTCTTCTTCGAACGCAAAGTTCCGAACATCGATTTTTAAACGTGGCGGAACGCGTCTTGGAACTAGATGCAAACCCCATGTTTGGCGAAATATTGCACCAAGTGATCTTCGAAGCGTGGAAGAGCCGGTACGATTATCAGTAAAATGAATACGTAGATCCCGGCGTTGCAGGCTTTTTTCTGCTTTTCCAACGTAGATACATCTCCCCCTACTTTCTGCCAAGAAACATCCAGCGGGCAACATCGCATCAGTGACCAAATAGATTGCATATATCCCACAACCAAAGGGGAGTTTTTCTAAATCATCGTGGGGTTTGGCGCTTAGGTCCGTTAAGATCTCGTCAATTATTTTCTTCATGGAGATTTATCCCCTTTGGCTTTCTTACTCCCGCCCGCAGACGGAGCACCTGGACATGCTCTCGGTACCACCTTTTTCTGCCTACCGTAAATGCCTAGCTGGGTGTAAATTCCGCCTTATGCTAGCTACATTCCATGCGCCATCCTGCTAGCCAGCCCAATAACTAAATAAAAGCGAGGAAACCAACGGGTGAGAATTCATTACTCCCAAGGATTAAGTATATCTTTTATATGTTTCCTTGGGATATCCGAGATGAGACTCGAGGGTTTATAAAATCTGTACGATCCCTTAGCTGGCGGACCCATTCGCCTATTAGCATGACATAGAAAAAGCTCCCTTCTAGCCCTTGTCATTGCTACATAACATAGCCGTCTTTGTTCATCTATGGGAAGATTTGGATTTGGTAAAATTTCTTCATCCATCCCTATGATGAAGATAACATCGTATGTGAGGCCTTTTGCAGAGTGCATGCTCATCACAGCTACAGCATTTTCTTTTTCCTCTGGTTGGGCACCGCCCCACTCCAAGTCGAGCCCTCGATTTTTGTTGACTTCCTTGAGAAAATCCGAGAGATTCATGTCAGCAGGCAAAGGTTCCACAAATCGTTCCAATTTGCTTGTGTCACCGCGGGTGGCACCGAT
>Ga0209991_10001237_pt1 | contig 11546 bp, 12 predicted proteins | sample ChitaG_FD_183167 | JGI IMG/M metagenome (GOLD analysis project Ga0209991, IMG submission 183167) | Deep subsurface microbial communities from South Pacific Ocean to uncover new lineages of life (NeLLi) - Chile_00310 metaG (SPAdes)... | ecosystem: Environmental > Aquatic > Marine > Oceanic >...
GATTCGGCAGAGGCCATCGTCCCATGCGCCCAGCACGAACCGCAGCTGCCTTGATCCCTCACCGGCGTGACCCGCGCCAACGTACGAAGGTCATAGGTCGGCGGTTGCCCAAGTCGGTCCAGCGGGGTTGGCACCGATCTCTGCTCCAGATGTGAACGGTCCACCGGAGAAGGAATGTACCCTAGGTAGTACCCTTCCGGGGTCACTTGCACGAGAGGCGCTCCCGCTTGGAGTCTGTGCATGTACGTCACAAACGCGGGGTTAAGCGGTGCGGCTTGGCCTTCCGGCGGCTGATCTCCAATTCCCACGAGGCTAATGGCTACGATGAAGAGAAGAAAGAGAGAAACAAAACAAAACCCTTTCTTGTAGAAGTGAAGCACAGCATATAATGAGAATTTATTCACAAAACTCACCTCCCCTTAGTGCTGTACCGCGGTCCATTAAGATTATCATAGTATGATAATTTTTGAAACTCAAGAGACATTATTGAGGTGCGAATCGCAGCGCTCAGTAGAAGGAAATCTCCATCACGCTCTGCGGTCAAAACTGAGCTTCCATGGACAAGGTATATGTATGCCCAAGCTGCGAGGGTATCCATGCCACATCAAACGTGATCCCTGCCATCTGGATCCCTAATCCCAGCGCGGGCTGGATCAATACCCCAGTTTCTTCCAGACGGATGTCGGCCAATCCTGCACGAAGAGCCATCGCGTTCAGTAAGACCTCGATGCCCAGATCAAGGCTAGTCTGCAGCGCTGCAGCAAAATAGTCGCTTTCCTCTAAGCGCGGTGGTCGCCGTAACGCCATCTCCAGATCGAGGACGCTTCTCCACGTGCCAAAGGCCTCTTCAGAACTCACTGCCGCCCCGAGCCGCGTGACCCAGGCGACGTGATCTCGCGCCATATAGCCCTCTCCCTGCCACTGAATCTCACTCCAACCGATGTCAGTTGACGTAATCCCAAAAGCTAGATTGATTTTTCCCAATGAGGCTCGGTACAGGCTGCCCAAATCGATTCCCACCCCGCTTGCCCTTTGGCCAGAAGCGGAAAAGACATAGCGCTTGCCGGTGATCCCCAAGGCAAGCTCGCCCAACCCCAAGGCAGTCGAAATGCTATAGACCGAGTAGATGTCTGAGTGGACCCAAAGGAATCCAGCACCTACGGTGGAGGAGAAGAGCGTCCCGGCCAAGTACTGAGACTCTGATAACCCACCAAAACGGCTTTCGTATGTCCCACCAATCCGCAGGCTCGCGGTCTGAATTAGACCGGCCGGGTTCCAATAGCTGGTGGTCACGTCATCAGCCAAAGCAACAAACGCACCACCCATCCCTTGGGCTCGTGCACCGATGCCATCTCTGAGGAAGTGCGCTGCGTCACCAGCTCCCAGCTCATTCCCGAAGCCAGGGTAAGCCAGCAGAAATAGAAGTATCCCAATAATCGAGCCTACGAGTTCGAGGTCACATTTTGTTTTTTGAATCATCAGTGTAGTCCAAAGTCCGAAGTACAAGGTCCGAAGTCTATGGTCCGTGGTCGGTAGTTCGTGGTTCTTAGCTCGTAGCCTGTGGCGCGTGGTGCATTGTTCTTAGTTCTTAGCTCAATTATTTGTAGTACGAGACCGAAATCAGCCTTCAGCAGTCAGCTCTCAGCTTTCAGCAATAGCAGTCAGTTTGTCGGCGGACACGGGTTCCGCCACTACTGTCAAAGAACAAGATCTTGACCAGCGTCGGGCACCACTAGCGATCAGCTTTTAGCCATCAGCTCTCAGCAATAGGCTAAGTGTTGACGACTGATTGCTACCTTGTCGTCAATCAAGCTCATTCACTCCCTGCCATATATCTTTTCATAATATTCCTGATACTCTTCAGTAATGCGGAAATCATCGCCTACGCCCCTAGGCCAGCAGGATGGCCTCGGTGAGCACTTCGGAGGAAGTTAGTAACGATATGACATACTATAGCATGGGCATCTTCTACTCGGCCGTAATGGTTCTCTTGGAACCAGAGGAAGTAATCCACGAGGTCCTTCATGCGTCCTCCATCAAAGCCTAAAAGGCCGATAGTTATCGCCCCTCGCTGAGAGGCCAGTTGAAGCGCCCGGATCACGTTCTCGGAGTTACCGCTGGTGCTGATCCCGATCACGATATCTCCCTCGTTAAGGAGGTTGTCCAATTGTCGAGAGAAAATCTTTGCGTAGGCTTCGTCATTCGCCCAAGCCGTTATTAAAGACACATTGTCCGTGAGCGCGATCGCTTTGAATTTCTTCTTGCTCCCCATCGAAGCCAGCTTGTTGAGGTCGTTTGCAAAGTGGGAAGCAGTGGCTGCACTTCCCCCGTTGCCAAAGATGAAGATTTGTTTACCTGCCCCTCGGGCTTGCGCGAGCACTTCTATAATCTTTTCCAGCGCCTTTAAGTCCAAACGATCCAGGCCCTCTTTCAGCTTCCGAAAGTATTCCGCTGCATAGGTTGCCAACTCCATCCCCTATCCTCCTACGTAGATGATCTTGCTTCCCTGAGGCTCGAAGCGAAATGAGAACTCCCTAAGGTCGAGCTTCTGCATGACCTCCTGTACAGATTCCCGCTTCCCTTCGCGGCAATAGAGTAGTAGAAAGCCTCTGCCCCCAGCGCCCAGGATTTTCCCTCCCAAGGCACCAGCCTGCTGCGCTGCTTGATACCATCGATCAATCTGGGGGTTAGAAATTCCTGAAGCCATTCGTTTCTTGAGCTCCCAATTTTGGTGCAGAAGTTCCCCAAAGCTCGTGAGATCGTTACTATTCAAGGCATCTCTCATTTGGTTGGCCAGCGCTACCATTTGATCTAAGCTCCTCCGCTTCGCTTCATTGCTCACCGTTCCTCGGCGCTGCTCGACTAGAATGTCGCTGTTGTCCCCTCGAAGGCCGGTGTAGAACATCAAGAGACGATCCTGAAGCTGCTCCTTCACCTCCTTTTTGCAGATGATTGGGTCTACAAAGATCGTCTTATCGGGGTTAAACTGGATATAGTTAAGTCCTCCATAGGCGGCGGCGTACTGATCTTGCTTGCCGAGGGGCTTGCCCAAGATATCGATCTCAATCTGGCAAGCCTCCTGGGCTAGCTGTTCTGCAGAGCGGAACCTCTCCGCGAAGGCATAGAGGACGTTCAACAGTCCGACGGTCAAACTTGACGAAGATCCCAAACCTGTCCCGGCCGGAACGTCCGCGATCGTGGTGATCTCGATCCCTTCATCCAAGCCAACGAGGCGTATGGCTTGTCGGACAAGAGCGTGTTGGATTTGATCGACGGTATCCGCGATCTCCGTTTTGGTATAAGAGATGCGAATCGTCTCATCGAAGCGCTTGTTAATCGTAACGTACATGTATTTATCAATCGTGGTGCTTACGACGGCCCCTGGCTGCCTTCTGTAGTAAGCATTAAGGTCTGACCCTCCTCCGACGAAACTCACCCGAAATGGCGTCCTCGAGATGATCATCTCGACTCCAGCCTCTTTTTGAGCCTCTTGTAGCGATCGAATGTTCCCATATCTTGTAAAAACTCATCTGTATGATAGCCGTATAAATCTTCTCCAGCGGAGATCATTTGAGGGAAGACGTCTTGAATGAAGTCGAACTGGCCCTCTTCATCGGGGATGTAGCTTAGAACCCGAGGCTCCAGGATGTAGCAAGCGGCGTTCCCCAGGTTTCCATATTGAGTGCTTCCGGGCTTGTGATGGAGCGAGATGACCCTTGCTTGCTCATCTAATACGACGATGTCGCTGTCATGGGGATGGTCCGTTAGGTGGACCACTAAAGTGGCTGTCGCGTTCATCCTCCGATGGAAATGGAGCATCTCGGTGATGTCAAGTTCGCTGTAGACGTCTCCATAGTGCACGAGGAAGGTCTCGTCTAAGTGGGCGCGAAAGCCATTCAACGCCCCGGCCGTCCCCCGGAGCTTCTCCTCGAATGAGTAAGTGATTTGGACCCCGAACCGGCTGCCATCCCCAAAGTAACTCGTAATCACCCTCGGAAGGTGATGGAGGTTAATGTAAATCTCTCTAATACTGTGTCGCTTAAGCCAATCAAGATGGTGCTCAAGCAGAGGTTTTCCGTTAAAGGGCAACATCACTTTGGAGCAGCGTTCGGTAAGGGGTCTGAGCCGAGTTCCGGCTCCCGCGCACAAAATGACGGCTTTCCTCATGCCGCTCAATGCACTGCTTGCCATGACAAGCCTTGGGTTAAACTGTTTATGATTAGATCTACGGTTTCTCTGAGGTCCTTGCAAACGTAATCCGGCCTCGCGCCGTATTTGCCATCAGTTCCGCCGTAACCTGTTTTTACCAAGATAGTTCGGCAGCCCGCGTTTATGCCAGTCTGGATGTCTACCGTCCGATCCCCGACCATAAAGCTATTCTGCAAATCCAAATTGAACTGCCTGGTGGCTTTTTGGAGCATGCCGATATTGGGCTTGCGGTCAGGACAAGCCTTTCGATACTTAGGCAAATCAGCGTTCTCATGGTAAGGACAGTAATAGATCGCGTCCAAATGAGCGCCTTTCTCATTGAGCATCCGTTGGAGCACCTCGTGAATCTCCTCCATATCCTGTTCAGTGCAAAGCCCTCGCGCGACCACAGGTTGGTTGGTCACAACGATGACCTTGATACCATGCTCATTGAGCTGCTGAATCGCCTCAGCCGCTCCGGGAAGCAAACGCAGTTGCTCCACCCGATAAAGCAAATCCACTTCCTCGTTAATAACGCCGTCTCTGTCCAAAAATACAGCGACGTTGTTTATCTCAAAGCTCATACCCAAGAAATTATTAATAGCTTTACCTTAAAAGCCCGTAACAAAACTAAAAACCCTTGAACCATAAACCATCACCTAATGTATCCCTCCGGATGCTTCTTGCGCCATACCCAAGCCGATTCTATAATTACTTCCAGATCTTGGTGTTTCGGCTTCCAGTTAAGTTCCCTTTGCGCCCGGCTTGGGTCGGCGACCAACCTGGGCGGGTCGCCTAGTCGCCTTCCCCCTTCTACCGCCTCAATCTCATGCCCGGTAACCTGCCGGCAGACCTCGATGACTTCGCGGACAGAGTACCCTCTCCCGATCCCCAGATTATAGGCAGTGCTTGCGCATCCCTCCTTAAGGACCCCTAACGCGAGGATGTGAGCCGCGGCCAGGTCGTTCACATGAATGTAGTCCCTAATGCAGGTACCATCTACGGTATCGTAATCAGACCCGAAGATGACAATGTTATCTCTCCTCCCAAGAGCGACATCTAGCACAATGGGAATAAGGTGGGTCTCGGGATCATGGTTTTCGCCGAACTGACCTTGTGGGTCACAACCGGCCGCGTTGAAGTAGCGGAGGGCTACGTAGCGCAAACCATAAGCGTAAGCATAGTCTTCCAGAATCTGCTCGGTCATCCACTTTGTCTTACCATATGGGTTCTTAGGACGCTTAGGATGATCCTCTAGAATGGGGATTGCCTCCGGGTCTCCGTACACCGCAGCGCTGGAGGAGAAGACCATCTGGTCCACGCCGTACTCCCGCATTGTCTGAAGGAGATTGAGAGTCCCAATTACGTTGTTCTGGTAGTACTTTTGGGGATTCTTTACTGAGTCCCCCACGCTGGCGAGGGCGGCAAAGTGCATGACCGCATCGATAGAGTATTCCGCAAACGTTTTTCTAAGGGCCGTGAGATCGAGCAGGTCTGCCTTGACGAAGTGCTCGGTGAGAACCGCCTCGCGGTGGCCTTCGGAGAGGTTGTCAAGCACCACCACGTCATATTCGGCTTGCAAGAGCTCCTTGACGCAGTGACTCCCCACATATCCCGCTCCGCCTGTGACTAGAATCATCTTTCTCCTCTCTGTTCCGCTTTAAAGCACCGCACACGACTTCAGCAAAGTATAAGCAAAACGCTTTCTCCGCGATGCGTTCGCATTTCCTAAACGACCCGTCAGGCAGTTACCTTTGACCTTACCCACCTGCGTGATGCGGCGCCGGCGCTTACGCATCTTTCTTTTCAGCGAACGCCTGAATTGCTTGGCTTACAAAATCTTGCTCTTCCTTGGCGAGCTCAGAGAACATGGGAAGCGAAAGTACCTCACGGCTTGCTTCCTCGGAGATAGGGAGGTTCCCTTCCTTATAACCCAAATCCTGGAAGCACTCCTGCAGATGAAGGGGCAAGGGATAGTAGATTGAGGTACCGATCCCTTGCTCTTTTAGGTATTGCTGCAGTGCATCACGACGGCCGCCCGAGACGCGGACCGTGTACTGGTGGAAGATGTGCGATCGTCCCGGAGCCCGATAGGGGGCTTCGATCCCCTCGACGGTGCTGAGGAGCTCATCGTATCGGGCGGCCAAGCGCTGCCGGGCTCGGGTCCATTCGGGGAGGTGGGGAAGCTTGGCACGGAGGATCGCTGCCTGGAGTGCATCAAGTCGGGAGTTATACCCCACGATTTGGTGATAGTACTTGCGCTTGGAGCCGTGCACGCGCAGGATCCGTACCCGTTCGGCGAGCTCATCGTCGTTTGTCACCACCATGCCACCGTCGCCGTACGCTCCCAAGTTCTTGGTCGGGAAGAAGCTGAAGCAGCCAAGATCCCCGATGGAGCCGGCCTTAGAAGCTAGTGGCGAGTGGCTAGTAGCCTGTAGTTGGTGGCTTGTAGTGGGTGGAGAATCTTTCAAGCTCTTGCTGTAGTAGGTTGCGCCGATTGCTTGGGCAGCGTCCTCTACTACTGCGATGTCGTACTCTTTGGCGATTGCCATGATCTCGTCCATATCGGCCATCTGTCCGTAAAGGTGAACAGGGATGATTGCTTTAACATCTGATGGGTTCGTTGGGTTTGTTGAGTTCGTAGGGTTCATTGGGTTCATGGGGGGAGATTCGAGGATGCGGCGGACGGCAGCAGGATCGAGGTTGAAGGTCTTGGGATCGATGTCGCAGAAGACGGGTGTCGCACCGACGTTGTGTACCACCCCGGCAGTGGCAAAGAACGTGAAACTGGGTACGATCACCTTGGCCCGTGGAATATTCTTCACCCCGTGGAATGTTTTCACCTCCCTTATTCCACGGGCCGAGTCCCCAGAGCCGATCCCCAGCGCCCGAAGGGACAAAAGGAGCGCATCGGTCCCACTCGCCACGCCGATCGCGTGCTTCACACCGCAGTACTCGGCGATCTCTTGTTCAAACGTCTCCACTTCCGGCCCGAGGATGAACTGGCCAGAGGCGAGTACCCGCTGGATTGCGGTATGGATATCGTCCTTGATGACATCGTATTGGCGGGTTAGATCCAAAATGGGGATGTTCATTCGTTGTCCTCCAGCTCTTGTACGCCTGTGGCACGTGGCTTGTAGTTCGTAGCTTGTACGGTTGATCGCTTCTCGCTTGTACCTGCCCCTTCGCGATTCCTCAGGTACTGGATGTAGGCGGAGATTCGTTTCGCAAGGGTCTCAATCCTGGGCTTTAGCTGTTCGTAGCCTTCTGTGTTGATGTAGTCAAAGTCCGTCGCCAAGCGCAGGAGCGTTCCCAATTCGTAAAGGGACCCAAGCGCAATTCTTGCAAAGCGCGCCGCCTCACGCGGCCCTCCTCTCCCAACACCCTCCGCGATATTCGCCGGAATCGACACTGCTGCGCGCCGAGTCTGGCTCGTCAGCCCGTACCGTTCCTCGGCAGGCCAACCACGAGTTAGATCGTGGATGCTGCCAGCTAACTTCACTCCGTCCTTCCAGATCTCCAAATTCTCGACACTCTCTGGCATACTTCCCCCCACAGACTACCTGCCACAAGCCACTAGCTACTCTACCGGTGACACGTTCTCGCCGTCCTTACGGTATCGTCTTTTACATGAGTTACATCCCGCTTCACTACTGACGAACTTGAGCGGCTCGCCGCATTGGCAGACCCAGCCCTTCACGCGGGCCGGGTTTCCGTAGAGCACAGCGTAAGGGGGGACATCCTTGGTCACCACTGCTCCTGCACCAATGAAACAGTACTCTCCCAGGGTGTGCCCGCACACGATAGTGGCATTAGCACCGATAGTAGCACCACTCTTGACCACTGTGTTAAGATACTTCGAGCGATCAGTAGGGAAGCCTGACCGTGGACGGTCCACGTTGGTGAACACACAGCTTGGCCCGCAGAAGACATCGTCCTCCAAGACGACACCGTCATAGACCGAGACGTTATTCTGGATCTTCACGTTGTTTCCAACCTTCACGTTCGGACCAACGAGGACGTTTTGTCCCAACGAGCAGTTCCGCCCGATGCGCGTTCCCCGCATGACATGTGTGAAATGCCAGACTTTCGTTCCATCCCCGATCTCCACGTCATCATCGACGTAGGAGGATTCATGGACGTAGTACTCGCTCATCGTCCCTCTTTCAGAATTACAGGAGTCCCACCATGATCCAGCGATCGCTGTGCCGACTCAAGGACCCGCACCACCCGCAGCCCATCTCTTCCATCGCTTCGCGGAGGTGTGCGCCGCCCGATGCTTTCAAGGAAGGCTCGCGCCATTAAGGTGAGCGGCTCGTCTTCGGGCAGCCGAATCACTTCACGTTCGCCGTCCTGAGGGATGTAGCATCCCCCTACGCTGACAGCACGCGACTCCCACAGCACGAGGCGCTCATCGGCGACGTCGTCGAATACGGCCATCGCAGCGTCACCAACGACCGTCAACCGCCTAGTCTTCACCGGATCCAACCAGCTCACGTGTACATGACCGAGCGCCCCAGAGGCGAAGCGCATGGTCAGGTAACAGACGTCTTCGATCCCAGGCTGAAGATAGGCCGCGCCGTGGGCCGCCACCTCGACCGGTTCTTCACCGAGGAGGTAGAGGATCACCGAGATATCGTGCGGGGCGAGACTCCACAGCGCATTCTCTTCGCTGCGGATCACTCCCAGGTTGAGCCGCTCACTCGTCAGGTGAAGGAGCCTTCCCAAGTTACCTTGGTCCACCAAGTCTTTCAGCTTTCGAATGGCCGAGTGATACTCGAGGAGGTGATCCACCATGAGGATGCGTTCCTTGCGCTTCGCAATATCTACTAGTTCCTCCGCCTCGCGAGATGTTAAAGCGATCGGTTTTTCGACGAGGACGTGTCTTCCCGCAAGCAGGGCCTCACGCGCCAAAGCGTAATGGGTCACGGCAGGAGTGGCAATCACAACCGCATCCACATCGCTAAGTACTGGCTCGGAAGAGAGCGACACGCTGGGATACGCGGCTTTCACCGCCTCGCGGCGGGATGCATCAGGATCACAAACAACAATCTTATTCTCGCCCAAGAGCTCGCAGAAAACACGGACGTGGTTCTTGCCCCAGTTTCCGGCGCCGAGAATAGCAATCTTCATTGGGTTCGTAGCCCCGTGAAATAGGTGTGTTGGTTGTGATTGCACGGGGCAGGAGTTCATTGAGTTCGTTGAGTGCCGACTCCCAAGCGCGCAATCTTGGAGGATTCGATTCCCTTTGTCGCGTTGCGCGTATCGAGGATAAGCGGGGCGTGCTTTACAACGAGAGGATAGTCCACACCCGTATGTCCGGTCATGATGATGGCCAGATCTTGCGCCGCCAATGTCTCCTCGGTCAGAGGCGCACTGCAAAGTCTCAACCCCTGGTGGTCAACCTTGGGAATGTAGGGGTCATGATAGGAAAGCACAGCTCCCTGTTCCGCAAGCAACCGCACCACCTTGAGCGCGGGGGATTCGCGAAGGTCGTCAATATCCCGTTTGTAGGCCACCCCTAGCAGTAACACCCTTGAACCCTTCAAGGGCTTCCCTTGCTCATTTAAGAGCTCCATTGCTCGCTCGACGACGTGGTGAGGCATGGCATCGTTGATCTGACCGGCGAGCTCGATGAAACGGGTTGTAAAACCGTACTCCTTCGCCTTCCAGGAGAGGTAGAAGGGATCAAGAGGGATGCAGTGCCCACCTAGTCCGGGACCCGGGTAGAAAGCCATGAAGCCGAAAGGCTTTGTTTTCGCCGCCTCGATCACCTCCCAGACATCGATCTTCATCTTCTCGCACAGAAGGGCCAGTTCATTGACCAGCGAGATATTCACGATGCGGAAGATGTTTTCCAGGAGCTTGGCCATCTCTGCAACCCGGGGAGAGGAAGCGGGAAAAACCTTACCGTCAACCACCCGCTCGTAGAGAGCCTTTGCGACCTCGGTGCAGGAAACCGTTACCCCCCCAACCACCTTGGGGGTGTTCTTCATTTGAAACTTTCGGTTCCCAGGATCAATTCGTTCCGGGGAAAAAGCAAGAAAGAAATCCTGTCCGATGGTGAACCCTTGGCCCTCTATTTGAGGCTGAATGACCTCCTCGGTGGTGCCGGGATAGGTCGTGCTCTCCAGCACCATCAACTGACCAGGATGAAGATAAGGCACCGATTGCTCCACTACGTACTCGATGTAACTCGTGTCCGGCTGCTTGTTCTTGTCGAGCGGGGTGGGGACACAGATCGTCACGACGTCGACGTTAGCAATCACAGAGAAGTCCTGCGTAGCTTGTAGCTTTCCATCCTTCACTACCTCGGCGAGTTCACGGGCCAACACGTCTGGGATATAGTTCTCGCCACGGTTGACCATCGCCACCCGGTCTTGTTTTCGGTCGATCCCGATGACCGTAAACCCGGCTTTCGCCTTCTCCACCGCAAGCGGTAAGCCTACATAGCCAAGGCCAATGACAGCAATCTTGGCCTTCTTATTCTTTATCTTGTCTAAGAGCTCCATATTTCTTCCCGCTCCTCCTGCCCTCCAACGGGAAATTTATCCGAACAAAGCGTAACCAATAAACCTGGAACGTCGGGGTCACATTTTGTTTTTTGAATCATTAGTTAGTCCAAAGTCCGAAGTGCAAGGTCCGAAGTCTATGGTCCGTGGTCGGTAGTTCGTGGTTCTTAGCTCGTAGCCTGTGGCGCGTGGTTCGTGGTTAAAACGGCATTTGGCTATTAGCAATTAGCCTTTAGCTGTTAGCATTTGGCTATTAGCGACAAATGGCTAACTACTAGCCTCCGCCTCCTTTTTGACCTTTCTAATCAGCCCGTTGATCAACTTGCCTACCAGATCGTACCCGCCATTGAGTCTTGCATATACCTCCTTTGAGAGATAGTGCAAGTCCTTTGCCAATAACAAGTGATATTTCGTCTCCTCAACCGAGCCTCTGGCGATTATAAGGAATTTTAAGAAATCCTTGTGCGAGTCTCGCCCCTTGCCCTCCGCTATGTTCGCTGGCACCGAAGAAGCCGATCGGCACAACTGGTCAATCAGGCGATATCTCTCTTCCGAAGGAAATGTCTTGGTCACTGTGCAGATCTCTAAGGTCAGTTCATGAGCCTTCTTCCAGGCCTTCAGGTCTTTAAAGCTACTCATTGTTCTTTCTGGCTATTGGCCAACCGCTAATGGCTGACAGCTAGTCGCCAGCAGCAAACTGCTGTCTCTTTCAACCACCAGCGTGCACTCGCTCCAGGCTCTTTTCGCGATCTCGATCTCAATCCCCCTTGCGAAAGAGCCAAAAAGAGGAGTCAAGGTTCCTTCTCCAGTATCCAATCCGCAATGCGGCGACGGATACCGGCCAAG
>Ga0209991_10001238_pt1 | contig 11541 bp, 6 predicted proteins | sample ChitaG_FD_183167 | JGI IMG/M metagenome (GOLD analysis project Ga0209991, IMG submission 183167) | Deep subsurface microbial communities from South Pacific Ocean to uncover new lineages of life (NeLLi) - Chile_00310 metaG (SPAdes)... | ecosystem: Environmental > Aquatic > Marine > Oceanic >...
AGATTAACAGTTATTTTAAAGTATATTCCCAATATAATGAAGGATAATTACTTTTAAAAATAATATTGTCAAGAACTTCCAGAGGTTATAAAAATACTGGGTAACAACAAGCAGATATAAAAAGGAAAAATAAAAACCCCTGAGTTGAATATATTAACCCAGGGGCGGAGAAAAGAGTAATGAAAAAGATAGAAACACCCCTCTCTTTTATATATATCGGTAAAAAATTAAAGATTCTTTAGTTTAAGATTTACCGCCGCCCTTTAATGCCCCACCCGGGAGGGTGGGGATGGAGGCGGCTAATGAATTATTTCCTTTTTCCAAGCCCCGCCCGGAAGGGCGGGGTCGTTGACTTTTTTTGGAAATAATACTATCAAGTGAAAAAGTTCATATCCTTATCTATTTTCTCCACATAAGATAGCCTCAAGGGATGATCAATTAAAAAAGCCCCCACTAGGATCAAGTTACTCCCAGTGGGGGCTTTTATACAACCCACTTGAATGGTAATTAACTTACAGCATCCTTTAAAGCCTTCCCGGGTACAAACTTGGCTACCTTCTTCGCCTTTATAGTCATTTCTTGCCCTGTCTGTGGATTTCTTCCCTTCCTGGCCTTTCTTTGTGCCACCTTAAAGGTCCCAAAACCAATTAGTGTGACCGGATCCTTCTTTTTTAATGCCTTGGTAATGGTTGAAAAAACACAATCCACTGCTGCCTGGGCCTCTTTTTTGGTACAGACCACCTTTGCCACCTCTTTGACTAAATCTCCCTTGTTCATAATCCTTCCTCCTTTCCCTTAAATAGTGAAGTAGTTTATTTATAGTATTGATCTACCTAACTTAACTTTTTGTATATTTCAACTTAAAACTGCATAGTTTCACCTTATGTGTCAAACTAATGTGATAATTAATTATTTGGTCCGAAAATAGAATTAATTTTTATGCTTCGTGGTGCCCAGAATGGGCATGAGTGTTTGTTTCAGCCAATGAAAGGCCAGACACTGTCTGGTCTTTAACCAGCATGAGTTTTTAGGGTGATTGCCAATAGATGGAGGTTTGGTCTGCTGGCCATCTCACAGCCGCATCATTCACAGGAAGGGAAATTCACGATAAGACACGACCCGTATTCATAAGTTGCTTCAGAACCAGCGTCACGGGCTATGAACGACTTGTTAGTCTGTGCCAATGTTAAGAAATCTAAATTCTATCATACTTAGCAGGCTCAATATCAGCAACTTTTGATAGAGCCTGTTCAAATTTGGAACGATTTCCTAACCTTGCTTTTTCGTTAAGATATAATACAGTATCAAGTGCCGATAATTTCTCAGCCAATGCGGTTGTAACCAACTGGTTAATAGATACTTTTTTACATTTTGCCAATACCTTGATCCTGGCATGAATTGATTCCGGGAGCAATAGCAAAATACCCTGATTCGCATAAAATCAATCTCGGATTTTGGGAATTCAGGCTTGTTTTTCTATACAACTTTTTGTATTCTTAGCAGAAAAATCCCCAAAACCTATAATTACTATCTTTTTCATGGAAAAACCCCTCAAAATGTGCCTACTTATCTCCTAACGGAACAGAGCTGTTTTGTTAGGAGGGAAAATCATCATCCGCTAAAACTCAACCCACTTTAAATCTGGCATGGTAAGCCGTTGGTCTTTGAAGATCCAATTATTACCGGTTTGAATAATTGGGAAACTCAACAAGGAGTTATCCAAAATGAAATGCCTAAAATGCCAGGCTGAAAATCCTGATGAAAGGAAGTTTTGCCATGAGTGCGGGACGAGGCTCTTTTTAGTATGCCCTCAGTGTGGCTCTGAAAACCTTCCCAGCGATAAATTCTGCGGTGAATGCGGCCACCATCTGACCCTTCCTTCCGAGCCAACCCCCAGAGAGCTCTCCTATGATGAAAAAATAGAAAAGATCCAGCGTTACCTTCCTGAAGGCCTCACAGAGAAGATCCTGAGCCAAAGAGATAAGATAGAGGGCGAGCGTAAGCAGGTCACAGTGATGTTCTGTGACATGGAAGGGTTTACCTCCCTTGTCGAAAGCTTGGGACCTGAAGAGACTTACTCTATCATGGACCAAGTATATGAGATTCTCATCCACAAAGTGCATGACTACGATGGCACGGTTAATGAGATGACAGGCGACGGTATCATGGCCCTCTTCGGCGCTCCCATTGCGTTAGAAGATGCCCCACAACGGGCGATCCATTCGGCGCTAGCGATTCACCGGGAGATGGCGAGATTTAGCGACAAAATGAAACAAGAGAGAAAGGCCATACCACCTATCAAGATGAGGGTCGGCATCAACACTGGCCCAGTAGTCGTAGGCATCCTGGGCAATGACCTTCGTGTTGAGTTCAAGGCAGTGGGCGATACGGTGAATCTGGCATCCAGGATGGAAGAGTTGGCAGAGCCGGGAACCACCTATGTGACTGAGGAGACCTTTAAACTCACTGAGGGACTTTTCCGTTTTGAGGCACTGGGCGAAAAGGAGGTTAAAGGTAAAGAAGAGCCGATCAAAGTATACAGGGTGATTGCCCCCAGCACAAGAAGGACGAGGTTTGATGTCAGTGCTGAACGAGGTCTTACGCCCTTTGTTGGAAGGGAGAGGGAGCTTGAACTCTTGCTCGATGGTTTTGAGAGATCAAAGGAAGGTAGAGGTCAAGCATTCTCCATCGTATCCGAGGCTGGCGTTGGCAAATCCAGGCTCTTGTATGAGTTCAGGAAGGCAGTATCAAATGAGGATGTGACATTCCTTGAAGGACGGTGTCTTTCCTACAGCAGGGGCATATCCTACCACCCGATCATAGACATCCTGAAGGCGAACTTCGATATCCAGGAGGCAGATGGAGACTCAGAGATCAAAGAAAAGGTGCAAAGAGGCCTAACGATACTGGGAGTAGATGAGGCCTCAACACTACCTTACCTCCTTGAGCTCTTGTCAGTCAAAGACAGCGGTATTGATACAATCATTATGAGCCCGGAGGGGATAAAAGATCGAATCATTAAGGCACTTAAGCGAATTGTTCTTAAAGGCTCAGAAATACGACCTCTCATCATGGCTATAGAGGATTTGCACTGGTCGGATAAGAGTTCAGAGGAGGTATCGAAATACTTTTTAGAGAGCATACCAGGGGCAAGGGTTTTCTTAATATTTACTTACAGGCCTGAGTTTGTGCACACCTGGGGTGCAAGATCGTATCACAGCCAGGTGAACTTAAACCGTCTCTCCAACCGCGAAAGCCTTTCAATGGTAGCCCACCTTTTGGGCACAGGGGACATAGATAGGGATCTTGAGGGGTTGATTCTGGAAAAGGCAGAGGGAATCCCCTTCTTCATCGAGGAGTTTATTAAGTCCCTTGAAGACCTAAAGATTATAGAAAGAACAAACAATAAATACCATCTAACAAAAGATATTCAGGACGTGACTATTCCTTCAACGATCCAGGATGTGATTATGGCAAGAGTTGATTCGCTCCCAGATAGTGCAAAAAGAACGCTTCAGATTGGTTCCGTTATAGAGAGGGAGTTCAGTTATGATCTGATAAGCAGAGTTGCCGATCTCTCCGAGCACGAATTGCTTGCAGATCTTTCAGCTTTGAAGGATTCAGAACTTCTTTACGAGCGGGGAATTTTTCCGCAAACCACATATATCTTCAAGCATGCCCTTACCGGAGAAGTTGTATATAAGTCCATTTTGAGCACCAGACGCAAAGAGCTCCACGAAGAGATCGGAAATGCCATTGAGGATTTGTATAAAGGGAATCTATATGAGCAATATGAAATTCTTACAGAGCACTATAGTGAAGCTGAAAATTTTATGAAAGCCGCGGAGTACTCCAAGTTGGCCGGAAAGAAGGCGGCTAAGACAGCATCGGTAAACAACGCAATAGCATTCGCTCACAGAACGGTGGATTGCCTTGAAAAATTGCCTCACTCGGAGGAGCTAGAAAGAGGCATAATCGGCGCAAGGACTGCTCTCGGTCTCTACTATAACCAGCTAAATGACTTCGTGAAAGCAAAGGAGGTTATTGATCCCGTTATTGATTCGGCAGTAAAGCATGACCTGAAAAAAACGGTGGCCCGGATGTACAACATACTCGGGACATATCATGGATTTGTTCGAGGAAACCACGAAAAGGGGATTGAATACTTCAAACAAGCAATAAAAATCTCTGAGGAGATTAACGATATATTGTCTTTTACTCAGGCGAACTTCTGGTTAGGATGTGGGTTGTCTTTGATTTGCCAGTTTGATCAAGCCTCTCAATGTTTCGAAAAGGCGCTGAGCATGAGCGTTGCTGCAAATAGCCTTTGGGCCATATCATCAACAAAAAGCAATTGGGCCTTTTTCGCTTATTGGCACCAGGGCAACATTGGCAAGGCTTATGAGATCGGTAGAGAAGCAGTGGCAGTGGCAGAAGAGAGTGCAGATATTTTCTCAAAATCTTGGGCTTACTTGGCCTATGGATGTTCCTGCCATGGGAAAGGTTTATTGAAAGAGGCTAGCGAATATCTTTCTAAAGGGGCTGAGTGTTGTGAAAAGATCGACGCATTCAGCACAAATTCCCTTACCCAATGGAGCCTGGGGGAAATCCATTTTGAGAATAGAGAATATGAGGATTCGGCTTACTGTTTCCGGAAAGCTCTTGAGGCTGCGAAAAGTGTCAGTCTATATCCCTGCCATCGAAACACTCTTAGGATTGCCTTGGCAATGGCTGAAGTCATGGAGAATGACAAGCGCATGGATCTAGAATTGTTGCGAGAATATGCAAATGGGATCAAAACAGAGTTGAATGAAGGTTGGGCATCCAGGTATATCGCACAAATTCTTTTGAACAGCGACAATGATTCCATAAGCGAAGCGGAAACTTGGATCAATAAGGCTATTGAAGCTGATAAGCGCAATGGCATGATGTTTCATTTGGGTAAGGACTATGCCCTTTGTGCTGCACTGTTTAGACGAAAAGGAAATCAATCAAAAGTAAAGGAAAACCTGCACAAGGCGATAGAAATCCTAAAGGAGTGTGGCGCGGACGGGTGGGTGAAGAAATATGAGGAAGAGCTAGCAATACTTTAAAAATAAAATGTCCTTCCAATTCTTTTGGAGGAAAGAGTGAAATACCCGAAATGTCAAATCAAAAACCCTGAGACAATAAATTTATCATGGTGAAACCCTCAATCCAATTTGCTAAAAGAGAAGATGGTGTAAAGATTGCTTACTCAACATTTGGAAATGGTCAACCTTTGGTTGTCCCTGCCCCTTGGGTAACTAGTCTTTCCTTTTTTCTTGAAGATCCAATTGCTAATCAATTTTGGGAACGGCTTGCCCAGGAACTGATGATTATCTTGTACGATAAGCATGGATGTGGGCAATCTGATAGGAATCGAAAGGAATTTACTATCGAAGCTGAGCTTTTAGACCTCGAAACAGTGATAGATCATTTAGGGCTCGAGCAGTTCAATCTTTTTGGTAGTTCTATGGCAGGCCCTGTATCGTTAGCCTATACAGACCGCCATCCGAAAAAAGTAACTCATTTGATACTATATGGAGCCTATGCCAGTGGAAAAAATCTTGCTAAGAAAGAAGTTAAATCTGCCTTAATCTCTTTGATCAGAGCATCTTGGGGCATCGGTTCTAAGGCCCTTGCCGACATCTTCCTTCCAGGAGCTAATAGGGAACAACTTCAAAGCCTTGCTAACTTCCAGCGAGAATCATCGAGCCCTGAAGTAGCAGCAAAGTTGCTGGAGCTTAGCTATTCAATTGATATTACCGGACTTCTTCCTGATATTAAGATTCCAACCTTGATTTTGCATCGCGAGCGTGACAAAGTTATTCCAATTAATCAGGGTAGGGAGCTGGCTATTGAGATTCCCAACGCACGTTTTAAGGTATTGGAAGGAAATATTCATATTCCATGGTATGGCGAATCGGATGATATCATTGCAGAAATCCATGAGTTTATTTACGGGGAAGAACCGTTGGCATCTGAGAGCATTGAAAGTGAGGCATCGATCGAAAAAGATCTGAAGATAGATAAATTAACTTTTCCTATTGAGGTATCTGAATTTGGTGAACAGGTTACCATTGTTTTCTCAGATATCGTTTCATCCACTGACTTAGTCGCGCGACTCGGTGATGCTGCTGCCCGAGACATATTTCTCCAACACGACAAGATTGTCCGTGATCAAATAAAAAAATACGGGGGAAGGGAGTTGCAAAACCTTGGGGATGGTTTCATGCTATCTTTTGGATCAGCTTCAGCAGCCATCAAGTGTGCTTGTAGCATCCAAAAGAAAATATCACAGAATATAGCTTCAATCAAAGTCCGTATCGGTATTAATACCGGGGAGGTGGTAATGCGTGAAGCCAGGCATCCTTTTGGACAGGCAGTGGTTGTTGCCTCTCGTATCGTCTCTAGAGCCAAAGGTGAGCAAATCTTAATTTCTGATGTTACCAAGCATTTAACAGCTGGAAGTGGATTTTCGTTTGTCGAGAGGGGGAGATTCAAGCCTAAAGGGTTTAGTGAAAGCATGAAATTGTATGAAGTATCTTGGAAAGAATAATACGAGCTACTAATGATCAATTGTATTCTGATATAAATATCTATTTTTACCTAAATTCAAAGCATATTGACTTCTTTAAAGAGGGTTTAGATTTATTATCTCCAGTTAATATATTGCTCCGCTACCAATCCTAATGGAAGGAATGGAAAATGAAATGCCCAAAGTGCCAATTTGAAAACTCTGAAGAGATGCAATTTTGTGGCAAATGTGGGGCTAAATTAGAACGAATTTGCCCGAAATGTAATTTTCCAAACCCACCTCAATTTATTTTTTGTGGTAAATGCGGCTACAACCTGACAACCCCCTATGAGCCAGCCCCAAAAGAGCTCTCCTATGATGAGAAGATAGAAAAAATCCAGCGTTACCTTCCTGAAGGCATTACTGAGAAAATCCTAAGCCAAAGGGATAAAATCGAGGGGGAACGCAAGCAGGTCACGGTGATGTTCTGCGACATGGAGGGATTTACCTCCCTTGTCGAAAGTTTGGGACCTGAGGAAGCTTACTCCATCATGGACCAGGTCTACGAGATCCTGATCCATAAAGTGCATGACTATGAAGGAACGGTTAACGAAATGACCGGGGATGGGATTATGGCCCTTTTTGGAGCACCTATTGCGTTGGAGGACGCACCTCAACGGGCGATTCGGTCAGCCTTGTCGATACACCGAGAGATGGCGAAATTCAGCGATAAAATGAAACGAGAAAAAGAGGCAATACAACCTCTCAAAATGCGAATCGGTATCAACACAGGTCCTGTGGTGGTAGGCACCCTTGGAAATGACTTAAGAGTAGAGTTCAAGGCCGTGGGAGATACAGTCAACCTAGCCTCCCGCATGGAATCCCTTGCCGAACCTGGGACCACCTATGCCTCCGATGACACCTTCAAGCTCACCGAGGGACTTTTCCGTTTTGAGGCTCTGGGCGAAAAGGAGGTTAAAGGTAAAAAAGAGCCGGTCAAAGTATACAGGGTGATTGCCCCCAGCACAAGAAGGACGAGGTTTGATGTAAGTGCCGAGCGAGGACTTACTCCCTTTGTGGGAAGGGAGCGAGAGCTTGAGCTGTTGGTGGATGGTTTTGAGAGATCAAAGGAAGGTAGAGGTCAGGCATTCTCCATTATATCCGAGGCTGGAGTTGGCAAATCAAGGCTATTATACGAGTTCAGAAAGGCTGTGGCCAACGAGAATGTGACCTTTATGGAAGGAAAGTGCCTTTCTTACAGCCGGAATGTTCCCTATCAGCCGGTCATAGACATCGTAAAGTCAAACTTCGATATCGTGGAGGGTGATGGGGATTTTGAAATCAGTGAAAAGGTCAAAAGGGGTCTGAACCTATTGAAGGTAGATGAAGCTACAACCCTACCCTATCTTCTGGAGCTTTTATCAGTCAAAGATAGCGGTATAGATAAGATTCTCATGAGCCCGGAGGCGAGAAAAGACCGTACTATTGAGGCATTAAAACGAATTGTTCTGAAGTTATCAGAGATCCGGCCTTTGATCATGGCAATTGAGGACCTTCACTGGGTGGACAAAAGCTCCGAGGACAACTTTAAGCAACTGTTAGATAGCATATCAGGAGCAAGGGTCTTTCTGATCTTTACTTACCGGCCCGAGTATGTGCACACGTGGGGCGGAAGATCCTATCACAGCCAGGTAAACTTAAACCGGCTTTCTAACCGGGAAAGTCTTACCATGGCGACCCATCTTTTGGACTCATCGGAGATCCACAGTGATCTTGAAGACTTTATCCTTGATAAGACAGAAGGTGTTCCCTTTTTCATCGAAGAATTTATAAAATCCCTTAAAAATCTAAAGATCATTGAGAGAAAGGACGATCAATATCTTTTTGCAAAAGATTCCCTGGAGATGACAATCCCATCCACGATTCAGGATGTGATAATGGCCCGGGTGGATGCGATGCCGGAAGGCGCAAAAGAGTTGCTTCAAACCGGATCTGTTATTGAACGGGAGTTTAGCTATGAGTTGATTAAGCGGGTATCGGGTCTTTCGGAACAAGAATTACTTTCCCATCTGTCAATCTTAAAGGATGCAGAGCTGCTCTATGAGAGAGGCATATACCCGGACACCACATATATCTTTAAGCATGCCCTGACCCGTGAGGTGGTCTACGATTCGATATTGGCCAAGAGAAAGAAGAAACTCCATGAAGAGATCGGCAATGCCATAGAAGATATATACAAGGAAAATATTGAAGAGCATTATGGGATACTAGCAGAGCATTTTATTGAAAGTAAGAATTATGAGAAGGGGGCTGAGTACTCGAAACTTGCTGGTAAGAAGGCTGAGAAAGCAGCCTCATTATCCGATGCGATTCCATATACAAAGAAAAGAATAACCTGTCTTGAGAGATTACCTGTGACTGTTGATGTGCAAAAGAAGCTAATCGATGCAAGGGCGACCCTTGGAATGTATTACAATCAGATAAATAATTTTGTTTTGTCAAAAGAGGCTGTTGAGCCGATAGTTGAGCTGGCTTTTAAGCTTGATTACAAAAGGAGGATCGCTCAGATATACACAATAATAGGGTCATATAGTTATGCAATTGAGGAGGACTTCCCCCAAGCCTTGAAACAACTGAAGGAGGCCATAAAGTTCGCAAAAGAGACAAATGATCTTATTTCTTTACTGATGGCAAACCACTGGATGGGCCATGTTCTTGCTGACAATTGTGAATTTGAAACAGCCCTATATCATTTGGAAAAGGCTTTGGATATTACTGTGAAGGCAAATGTTCTCTGGGGGATAGCAGCGCACAAAAGTTGTATAGCTCGTACTGTTTATTGTTTTAAGGGGAACTTTGACCGTGGATATCAGATCAGCCATGAGGGGTTACGGTTAGCCGAAGAAAGTGGTGATGCATATTCAAAAGCAGAAGCTTATATTAGCCTCGGTTATTCCTGTTATGGCAAGGGATTTTTTAATGAGGCAGAGAAACATCTCCTGAGGGGGAGCGATTTTTCTGAAAGGCTGAATTTCGCACCATTGTATTCTATGGCAAGTTTCCGTTTGGGTGAGACCTACTTTTATAGAGGAGAATATCAAAAATCTAAGGATCATTATGCCAAAGCAATTAGGAATCTTGAAAATAATAGATTAGTTCCCTCTTATACCAACACAACTAGAATTGCTTTGGCAAGGACAATGGTAATGAACAATGAAAAGGATATTGACATAGAATCGTTGTATGGGTATGTGGCTGAGAATAAATTAAAACTATTTGATGGTCGGATGCGAAGATATATCGGAGAAATTCTATTGAATATAGATGATCAGCATATATCTGATGCGGAGGATTGGATTAAGAAAGCTATCGAAGCGGATAAACGTAATGGAGTAATGTTTGAGTTAGGAAGGGATTACGCCTTTTACGCTGAATTGCTCAAGCGAAAAGGGGATCAACCGAAAGCCAAAGAAAATCTTAACAAGGCAATAGAAATCTATAAAGAATGCGGTGCCGATGGATGGGTGGGGAAAGCTGAAGAAGAATTGGCAGCACTATCATAATAAAATTTTCTTCAGAGTGTTGTTAAAAAAAGGAAGGTATTGCTGAATAAGCCAACCAATATGCTAAATCTTGTGATGCCTTTTCAATTGACACAAAAGTGACTTTATCCTACATATAAAAGAATTATTAATAGGGAGGAAACAAAATGTTACTCCATCGCCGTTCACAGAAGATTGATCTTCTAAAAAAAGTGCCTCTATTTAGTAATCTTAGCAAACGACATCTGAACGAGATTGGTAAACATGCGGACCAGATGTCGATAAAGGCAGGCAATGTCTTAGCTCAGCAGGGTAATATAGGTTGGGATTTTATCTTAATTGTAGAGGGTAAGGCCCAGGTCAAGAAGGATGGGAAAGTCATCCGCCACCTGTCTTCAGGCGACTTTTTCGGGGAGATATCCCTTATTGATGGAGAACCCCGAACAGCAACGGTTATTGCTGAAACCGATATGACCTTATTGGTTGTGCACAGAAGATCCTTCGACCATTTGCTTGACACGATTCCAGGTCTACCAAAAAAAGTCATGGTTTCTCTTTGCAAGTACCTTCGAAGAGCTGAGAAGGCTATCAATAGGTAGTTAAGTAGAATTGCTTTCCCTTTGCTTGTCCCTATTATCTTTACTCTACACTATACCTTTATTCATAGGGAATTTGACTGAAAAGGTACTTCCACCTTAGGATAAACATTCTGACTTCTCTGTTATAAACTGGCAGCAGGAAATCTTACCTGGGCAGATATCCGTATCCTCGGGTATGAAAAAAGCCTCCAAAGATCATCTTCTGATTTTGGGAAGTTATTCCAATCCCATAGCCGTGAATATCCATCCGTATTTTATTGTCTTCAGATTTGATAGTGACTTCTATCTTTCCTTCATCTGGGGTGTTCTCTATGGCGTTTTTAAGAAGACCAATACAGACCTTTTTTTGTCTGGGCTTAAATATTATAAAAGCTTAGATGTGGTTTTACAGATTAAAATAAAATTTTTCAATATGTAGACTTTTCCCCCTATCAATCGTCTAATATATTAAAAGCGGGCCAGAAAGAAAAAACTTATGGTTGATGAGAAAAGCACTTTCGGTGAGCTGGTTGAAAACTATCAGAAAAAGGTTTTTCAGGTGGCCTTAAGTATGCTTGGTAATAAAGATGAAGCCCTTGATATTACACAGGATGTTTTTGTCAAGGCATTCAGGTCTTATAAAAAATTTCGATTTAATGCCTCCCCAGAAACTTGGTTGATCAAGATAGCTATAAATAGGGTTAGGGACTACCTTCGAAAAGAAAAATTAAGGAGGCTTCTTTTCTTAAGGCCTGGAAATATTTCAACCAATCAAATCAATATGACTGCAGATAATGACCAATCGCCCCAAGAAATTCTCAAAGAAAAACAATTACAGGCTAGCTTGAGGACCTTTCAAAATAGCCTCAAAGGAAGAGAAAGA
>Ga0209991_10001239_pt1 | contig 11536 bp, 11 predicted proteins | sample ChitaG_FD_183167 | JGI IMG/M metagenome (GOLD analysis project Ga0209991, IMG submission 183167) | Deep subsurface microbial communities from South Pacific Ocean to uncover new lineages of life (NeLLi) - Chile_00310 metaG (SPAdes)... | ecosystem: Environmental > Aquatic > Marine > Oceanic >...
AAGCAAATGGATAACAAAAAACGCGTAGAAAAGGCCATTCAAAAAAGAGTCAAAACCAGACGATACACAGGCAAATATAAAGGAAGAGGAAAACACAAGCCAAAAGACCCAGCATAGTAAAGCGCATGCATTGCTCTCCAATACAGCATTATACATGACCTTTATGCACATGCATGCTAATTATGAAACTCTATTCAAACTCAATGTGGCGACATCCCCCACAAACCCCCCTTATTTGTGTCGCATGCATCAAGCAACATGAAGCAAAGCTAAGAAATGCTGGTTCTTACCAGGTTTGTTTTTTCCAAACGTTGTATGGACATTGACGCCAACAGTAAGTGGAACCTTTGAAGCTACAACCTTTGCATTGCACAGTAGAGAACATGCGAGATTTCAAAAATCGTTGCTTCTCCTATGGAGTTCTAAGGTTAGCGGGCTATAAGAATCTTTCAATTTTCCTGTGAGCAATAGTAGATGCATGCATGCACTAACTCGATTTCTTCTTTCTTTTTGTTTTCTTAGTTGTGGTTTTCCCTTTCTCAGTCTTCTTCTGAGTTGTTTTCTTGGATTCTGCAGTTTTCTTTTTTATCGTTGTATGTATACTTCTCTCTAGGCTTGCTATTTTGTAGCTATCCACTGGAGCCCTATCCTTTGGACACACAGTTTTTCGAAGTCCTCTATCCCATACGATTTCTGTTCCACCACAATCTGGGCATTGATATGTTTTCCCCATTTTCCATCACCTAGTTGATAGTATCGAGTTGTACTAAAGATTTAGGTCCCAAATGCATGCATGCTTTTCATTCCGAACCTGTTTATAAGTAGCTTGGGAATGGATTCTCAAAGGCTTCGTTCTAAGTTTCTCTAGCTCTTATGGTTAGCACACAATCCAGAGACTTTCGTAGCAATCCACATGATAGTAATGGATCCGTTTTGTCTGCATGCATGCTTCGATGAAATCAACGGTGTCCACCTGTATCGAAGACGGCGATAACCGCAAAAGTACTAGGTTACATTAAAAAAACCAAGGCTTTATAAATAACCTGTAAACCGTGGTGATATCTCCCGTAGTCCCCATTTTTAATCGGTTTTTCAGTACTTCTGATATACCTTGTAGGATAAAGACACTTCCTAAAGATAAATGTTTTCTCCAAGAAAGCGTTTTTCTATCTAGTTGGATTTTTTCACTAATCCCGTTTTTCTGAATCTTTTTGCCGTGACATTTAGGGTATTTTCTACTTGCTTTTTCACCTCCTTTATTTTGGTTATTTAGCTTTCTGAGCATCGTTTAACCTCCCTTTGTCTATAATGAGCCGGCGCACGCCATCACACGCGCGCTAGTCAGGGTCCATCAAAGAAGGTCTTACCTTGGTTCCTCCCTGACTCGGAACAAGGTTTAGGTTGCCCCTATCGGATGTTAGGGAGCACAACGTCAGTCAACCGTTAAGGCTCCAGCGCTTGACTAAAACTAGACCATGCTTACTTAAAAATGCCTACCCCCGCAAACACACTTCTTCAACGTTGCAAGGCTTCTCGCCTTGCTCCCACCCTCCCACCCATGACCAAGCTCCGCTTAAAAATCAAAACTGTATGCAACATACATTCAATTTTATATCTTTTTCTTACGCGACCAAGTACCTAGTGTTAATAGTGCAATTCCTGAAAATTCTGCCACGTAGATGAACGGGCGATATTGCCATGTGGTCCCTAAGGGATCAAGCCAAGGTTGGAGCATCATAATAAACGATGAACCCATCATTAACAACAATCCTGCAACCAGTGTAGGGGTACTCTTCCGTTCAACGAACTTCATTATACGTTTCACACCAGTAATGCGACAGTCCACAACCACTTGACCAGTGAATTCAGCGATCAGTATTTTAAGCGTGATCGAGTCTCCTTGATTCAGAAGGATTGGAGCAATTACAACTTTCTTTCCTTCAGCCTTAACAGATGCCCGCAGATTGCTAGGATTTGTTCTTATCGTTTCAGCAGTAAGTATTTGGGCTTCTTCGCCAAAGCCCAAGCTAATGGGACGCTCGTAATCAGTAGATGTTATTGGCAGGTTGCCTGAATTGATGATCCGCACGACAATCAAATGGGGATTTTGCACTGGTTTTCCGTGAAACATTACCTGCAACCCTCCTCTGATTTCTTCTTTCGCACCTAATAAAGGGGTCTTGGAGATTATTTCATAAGCTAGCTCCTTGCGTTGACGTTGTTTTTGGTATAGGAAAATGGAAACAAGGATGGCAACAAATCCAAAGATAGCTCCTAAAAATTGCCACATTGGATCACGGAAAATATCCATTTGGCTTCTCCAGAATACAGATCGAAAACTCTACGCTTTTAAGCTTTTATCATGCACGCGTGCGCATAGAGGATCAGACTAGGGGAAACCCCCCGAAGCGCAGTTTCCCCTTGTACCCCTTCCCCCACCCACAATGAATCACAGCATACTCGCATAAACTGTTTGCAGTGTTAGACCGCGCCCCCACAATTCTCACACGCACCTTTATTTATTAGGTTTTCATGTTTACAGTTACTACAAACTACGGGAGTTAGTCGAAGTTTTATGTCGCGGTAATAACGTTGTGCTCTTCCTAATTCTCTTTGTCTAATTGGAACTTGATTGTATCTAGCGTCAATGCTAAGGTGATAGAGGATGCGATAACTCCTTTCGACGACAGCAAGATAGCTCCGAACTAGATTTCTTCGGTCCCAATGGTCATACGGATCTATGGAATAAGCCTTAGCCAAAAAGGAGTCAACATAATGTAGAGCAGAATAGAAGAGGGTGATAACCTCCCAATCAGTACAGGTATTTGGAGATCTTCCAAGATATTGGCACGTGTCAAAATCGTGTGACTTTTTCTTTTCATGCCAACCGTGAGAAGGCAACAGCTCTTACCCCGTTCTCTTGTGAATGAGTTCTCCTTTCGACGCTATCCGAAAATTCAATGCTGAATAAGGAAGAATCCTATAATCAACTCTCAGATTTGGGAAAAGTCTCTCAAAATTACATTCAACATCCACTATTTTCTCCAATACGTTCATTCTGTCTCCCCTATCATAGAAAATCCAAAAGAGAGTTTCATTGGCTTCGTGGAAAGCATAAACTTCACTTATTTCATCTATCTTAGATATTAACTCCCTAAATTGGTCAACAGCCTCTTCTCTGAGTTCAACCTTCAGATACTTATTGATTTGGTTTTTTAGTTGTTGCACTTCGGAGGATAAACTCAGAATTCGGTCATCCACATGAGGGGCTCTCACTTCTTCTTTCAATATTATCGGTTCGCCCGACATTACGCTTGGTATCTTTTCTGCCAATAGCATTCTAAACAAAGCATCTATTGCATTCTTAATCTGTTTGTCCCTAATATCTGGGACCGTCAATTCCCTGTGAGAAGTCGTACTTTTCGATTCTGACATTTTTTCTACCCAAATATCTTTCTATAGTTATCGTTCAACAGTTTCAGACTGTTTTCCAGAATGTTAGGTAGATTTATTGCTCCACTAGGTTCATAATCGAACGAATCACTAGTGCTGATTGCTTTCTCACTTCGTGAAAAACCTATAGTATGCTTTAGATTAGCATCATCGATAAAATCTGTTTTGAAGCTGCGAATGTCGATTTTTCGGTTTCCTAAGATTTTTGCAAGTTCTCTATTGAGGACCTGCAGCTTTCCAGAAGGTACACTCTTGTGCTTTTCAAATTCTAGAAGAACCGAAGTTTTCGGCGCTTTACCAAGTTTCAAGATGCCAAGTATTCTGCTAAATAGGAAATCAAAATCTGCTCCAATGCCCCGAATGCTCTCCTGTGTAAATGCCTCTTGTTTGCTCTGCTCCTCTGGAGCCGATACACTGATTATTTCCGTACGGTTAATTCTCAAACGCATTTTTTTCCGCCTGAAAATATGCAGCTCAACCATATATTCTCCAACCGTTTTACGTAATTGTATTCTGGGGAATAAATCGTCCAGCTCTCTCATTAGGACCTCGAACTTCTCAAAAGACTTGACTTCAAGCGTTTTGAGGCTGATTTTACCTAACATCTGTGTTATTGCTTCGGTATTTGTGGGGCTTGTCATGGACTCCAGGTTTTTTGAAAAATCTACCTCAATGCTATACGTGTCCAAATCCTCAAATTTAAACAATAATAAATCTCCTCTACTACGGTTTGTTTGACTATCAATTATCTCTTTTGGTTCTCAAACTATAGACTTTATGAACTCGAAATCTTAACTAGTCGGGTACGTTCAGTATGTCGACTTCATAATCTGTTTCACGAACCTTATTTCGCAGTTTCAAGCTTTTGGCTCCACCAGACCGCATTTTTTCCTCACATTACATGCCAGACTCGGCTAGATACTCCGTGTATAAAGGAACTGCTCTACGGAGGATATTTGTTCAGAATCTAATTTGCTGAACCATCTGTCCTTTTTTAGGCGCACAACGTCAGCAGGGACAAATCCCATAACGTAATACTTGGGTTCTAGCAAAGCTTCGCCTGAAAGAGTGACTTGACGTAATTGACGGTTTGAATTATGCATATACTTAATCAAGTCGGAGAGTAGTTAACGAAATTTTCAGCGAGGCTTTTTTCAGTCAACAGTTTGAAAAACTTGGAGTAATCTGGTGGGATAAGCAAGAACATACAACATATCCTTACTTGCAGAATTATGCTTTTAGCTATGGGGGAATAAACTTCATCTGCTTAGATTATGCCAGAAGGGATATCCCTCTCCTGGACCCTTGGGATGTGACAAGCGTCATTGCGCAGCCTTTCACTGAGACTAAAACGTGGCTTGAAGATAGTTTGAAGAATCGCCCAGAAAAGACAGTTATTGTATTCTCCCACTATCCATTTATGCTGGAAGGAGGTGTCCGGACTTCTATAACAGGCCATTTGGGTAGAACCACGTTCATTTATTCTCGTGATGTATTGACTTTCGGTGGGCACATTCATTATTGTGACAATCGTAACCTTGAACTCATCAATCAGGTTTATTTCGTGGAGATTCTTGGTGAAATCGAATATTTCGAGCACTGGATGCCTTTTGCAACACAGGTGTCTGTACCTGTGATAGTGACGAAGGGAATGATGGAAGAGGACAAAGATTTTCTTAGAATCGTGAAGGTAGAGGGCACATATACAACTCCGAATAAGATCGACTATATAAGAATCGTAGAACTGGATACCTGCGATATTCCAGACGGACCTGCACCGGAAACTAAAATACTGGAATGGCAATTTCCGTGTTCCCTAACAAAATCATTATGGGCAAAACTGGGGAGCCCTGGCGAGCTGAGTGTTTATGACTCGCAAGGACAGGTTACAGGCCTGGTGAATGGGGAAATAAGAAACGAAATACCAAAATCACTTCACTTTGAGGATTCTGTTGTGGTGTTGTCAGCAGTCGATTCGTATAGGTACCAGGTGGTGGGCACAAAAGACGGTTCGTATTACTTTGAGGTAACCTTTGTTACAGAACAGGAAACCACTACTTTCACCTGTATCGATATTCCCACATCAGCCAATGCAATCCATCAATACACAATCGACTGGGATGCTCTCTCTCAGGGTGAAGAAGGGGCTACCGTTAAAGTGGATTCTGATGGTGATGGCGTGTTTGAGCTGACATTCACTTCGGACAGTCAGCTTACTCAAGATGAGTTCATGCTACAAGTTCCCCCCGTAGAAGCCTTTCCCATGTGGATTGTAGGCGCAGCGGTCGCCATAATGGCAATAGCCACCGCAGCAATAGCAGTTTTCTGGAGAAGACGAAAACAACCTCCCACAAGAGGATAAGCAGAACTAAAACTTCATTTCCCCTCTTTTCCAAAAATGTAGGCTTTTGTTTGTGTATGGGAAGCTAGGGATGCGGAGCATTTTAGCCAGTTTATTGGCTGGGCCTAAGGCATGCATGCAGTGGCCAGGGTGAGGTACTCTCAGCTAAACTGGAGATGTCTCCCGCAAAACCCCTCTTTTTATGTGCATACCGCACTTTTCTAGAATAGAGTTCCATAGGTCTTTATTATCAATGTTGGAGCTAAGTAGATTTCAGTTAAGGAGAAAGAGAGACATGATGAGAGAAGATAGTAGGAAAGTACTGTCGATATTTCTGGTTGCGCTTATGACGTTGGCAATGATTCCTTTGTTGACAGCACAGGTCAGTGGAGCAACTGACGCATCTATATATGAATGTAGTGGCGCTGAACCATCAGAGGAGTTGGGGTCATTCGACGAAAAGGTCGAACTTACAGCCGACACCCCCACAGGCAGCAGTTACATGCTCTATGATCACCACGGTGGCTGGTGGTGCGACGCTGAGAAAACAAAGGACAATGATGATGACGACCTGATGTGTTGGGCAGCCGCTGCCACTAACGTTCTGGAGTGGACAGGGTGGGGTATGACATCTGGGAAGTGGAACACAGACGAGATGTTCCAATACAGTCTGAACTACTGGGATGACAGAACTGGATGGATGACAAGTGCTTGGCAGTGGTGGTTTGACGGAACTTTAGCGGATGTGCCTGGTGGAGGGAACTTCTGGCCGGGATATACCTGGACAGACTATTTACATGAGGAATACGATCCTGCGTTTGCATTACAAGCCATCGATGATTACTTGCATGCTGGATATGGCGTTTCCATAGGTATTTGGGACGGCGGTCACGTCATTACTTGTTGGGGCTTCCAATATGATGGCGCTTTCGACAAAACGACACATCCTGGGGATTACTACCTAGGCGTGTGGGTAACTGACTCTGACGACGACAAAGGGTGGACGGGACCTGCCGTCGACGCGCCAAACAGTCTAAGGTACCTCCCGGTAAACTGGAATGGAACTCATTGGAACCTGGTAGAGGGCTATGGAGGCTGGCACATTAGTGGTGTTGGTGCGTTCGAGCCCTTCCCCAACAACAACCGACCGATGGCAAATGCAGGTGGGCCCTATACGGGTCACGAAGGTTCACTTATAACCTTTGATGGCTCCGATTCCAGTGACCCTGATGGTGATTCTCTTATGTACCGTTGGGACTTTGACAACGACGGACTCTGGGATACTGGATGGTCTTCGAGTCCTGAGGCTAGTCACACGTGGTCTGATGACTACACAGGAACTGTCGTATTGGAGGTGCGTGATTCTCGTAGTGCAGGTGCACTTATGGATGGCACCATAACCAGCGTGACCGTGAACAATGTGGCCCCATCAATTGATGACTTAGTGATGACTCCCCCTAATCAAGCCAATCCAGAGTTTATACTTCCCACCGTCCATGAACCACTCTTTAGAGCACCAACCACCGACCCTGGCTCTGACGATCTGATATTCATATGGGATTGGGACGATGGAACAGATGACACGACCATTTACTACAACGATGGAGTCGGACCGGATCCTTACCCCAGCCCTTGGGGAACATACCCATTCTCAGCAACAGAGCAGATAGGTCACATCTACTCTGAACCAGGGACATATACTGTAGCCTTGACTGTAGAGGATGATGATGAGGGAGTTGACACAGCTACTTATGAGATTACTATACTGAGTGCAGAAGAAGCCAAGCATGTGATCAACGACTACATACAAGGCTTATCTGACAACGCATTCAAGAACAATCCTGATCAGCGCAAGAAGGCATTCAACAATATGTTCTCCGCCATCGATGACATACTAGATGACGAAGAATACATTGGAGCCATACACCACCTGCGACACAATATCCGAGAAAAGACTGATGGTTTCGTCGGCGGATCCTCAAAGAATGACTGGATAACCGACGCGACCGCACAAGAACATATCTGCTGGAAGATAGACGCGTTGATAGCCTACATCGAAACATTAATCTAAACGCTTGTATCCGTAGCCTCGGCCAAACTGGAGATATCTCCCGCAAAACCCCTCTTTTTATGTGTATGCATGCAAAAAGCTGGGCTGAAAGTTCTGGCTGCCCTTCCTTCTTTGCCTATTATCCGCTCTTTCCAGTTTTTTCCATTAACTGGAAGAATTTTTCAGTAATCTTCCTTCTTTGTTCCTTTGAAAGCTTCTGGTCAGTGCTTGCCAGATTGGGGTGGTTCCAATATCGGCGATAGCTGGGGATTCTTTTGTATTTATTCAACTGGAAGATTTCTCCTTTCTCTCATGTCTATCTTTTCCATTGAGGTTTAAAAGCGAATTTTCTAATATGGAAATGAGTAATTCTGGATAATATTCTTGTCATAGACATACAAATAAGATAATCCTGAGAAACTCCAGGAGACCTATGATAGGGCTAACCTCAAAGTGTTAGCTTAACATCTCTGCATGCATGCCGAAAATGATAATAACTTTCCCCAAGCTTTCACCGTTTTTCAGCAGACGTGTTCATCCAACTGGCAATTGGGACATGTTAGCGTAGAAATGTAGAAACTGTGCAATCTGTTTAGGGGGAATATCAGCATCTCCTTTATGAATATTCAACATGTTTAGAAACCATTCAGACTGCTCGCCAATGATTCTCCATGCTTCCTCAATTTCTTCGTTTTTCAATAGAGATTTGTCAAGCCCTGAAATCGACTCGACACGCTCACGGTTTATCTTCCTCGTCAAAACACAATGGTTGGGAAGTGAAGCAAGAAACTCATTGGGGTCTACGTTCCGTCCAAGTGAAAACCTAATATGAAAATACGCATTGTCGTCATCTTCAGATGTTGGAACTCCACTTTTTCTGTTATGTATCAAAAGGCAATACCAATCTATCATATCATTGTTCTGCAGTCTCGCAATCATCGGGTAGACCTTCAACCGAATGTGGTCATACAACAGACTCAATCTGAGTCTGCCATCTTCGGTTGGTATCATCATGAATGTTTCCCACATGCGATTCAAGTCAGGTTTTAGCATTTTTGTCCCCTCGTTTTAGACTGGCTCTCTTAGTCTAACTAAAGGTTTTGTATGCGTGCATATTTGGACACATTCGCCGAAACTTGCCATCTCATTGTTATGGAACATTCTGTTTTGGGAACAACCCTCCTTTTTTTGCATGCAGGCAAAACTATTATTACAGAAAAGTCTGTTATTTGAGAGTATGACTACTCAAGTGAAGAGAATACTTGTGGTGCTTCCAGAGAAGATGCTTAAGGATGAACTCTGCTGGTTTGAAGACAACATGGGCGAATACGCTGTAAGAACATATCTAATAAAAAAGCCAGAAATCATAGCTGAGAACCTTGAACTGGAAGGAATAGATGCTTGGTTCCACAAATACAAGGAGGAAAAACTTGTAGAGGAATCTGGCGAAGCTGATCTCGTCTTCAGAAGTAACAATACCTATTATATCGTCGAAACTAAGAGACGCCTTAAGTATAAACCTGGCTGGGAGCAAGTGTTAAGAGCGGTCGAGTGTTTTCGGAGCGATGCAAGGATAAATGAGCAGGACTACGATGAAGTAATTGCCGTTCTTGTCACAACTGATCCTTCCGCTGATACTCTGAGGAGAGAGGGCCCTTATGTTCTTGAGAAAACGTGATTATGCGTGCACCCGTGCATGCATGCATATGCATGCATGCAACAAAGGCGACAACACTCAACCGGGTTCAAATTCTGTGACGTACATACGGGCCCCTTCTGGAATGTTATTGTGACACACTCGTGTCCAGAGTAAGCAAAAGCGATCCGCAAAGGCTGTAGGTTTGTCCCTCCGTTTATGCTGGATGCATGCAAACTAGAAACTTAGAAAGTTCATTTCATAAGGGTCAGTGATTCCTGTGCACACGGTCGATTAGGACTTAATCATTGTTAATATCATCTTGAATTTCTTAATGGCCTTCAAGGCGTGTGGTTCATTAGCAGGCATCAAAATCATTTCACCACCCTTCAGGTGAAAGGTTTTGTCGGAGATTACAATTTCTGCTTCACCATCGATGAGGTAAACCAAGGCATCGTAGGGCGTTGTATGTTCACTCAATCCTTGGCCCTCGTCAAAGGCGAACAAGGTCACCGTACCCGCCTCTTTATCAACGATCGTCCGACTAACTACAGCTCCGTCTTGGTAGTCTACCAAGTCAACTAGACAAAGTGTACGTGCTACAAGTCTTTTATCTCTCTCTTGGCTCTCAACGTGTTTCATTTATACACACCTGTTATGCATATATCCAGCGCACGCAAATTAAACACTTGTCAGGCAAATGCTTCCCACACTAGTCAACCTACAATGCATACATGCAAGGTCAATCCAACTTCAGTAGAGATAAAGCTATCAGTTGTAAGGTAGAATTGATATTCTTTAATGCCCAAGGAAAGCATAAGTTGGGTGATTTCCAAATGCATAATCCCAATAGACTAGTTGTTTTGACTGGTTTTGAGCCCTTCGCAGACTTCAAAGTAAACCCTTCATGGGAAGCCGCAAAAACATTTGATCACAAAGAGATAGACTCTTTCAAAGTAAAATCCTTTCAAATCCCACTAACATACAAAGAAATCAAACCCACAATCACAAGGATAATGGACACTCAGAAACCAGCGGTCATAATCAACCTGGGACAATCCTACCGCGCTTTAATCTCCTTGGAAAAAGTAGCCATAAACTTCGCAGACCTAACCGAATCTTCCATACTCTACAACTGTGGAACACGTCCAAAAGACCAAAAACTAGAACCAAACGCACCAACAGCATACTTCACAACGCTACCTATACGAAAAATCCTCAACAAACTACGACAAAACAACATCCCAGCAGAAATATCCTACACGGCAGGCACATTCGGATGCAACCAAATATTCTACCACACAATGCACAAAATACACAAAGACAGATTAAACATCAAAGCTGGATTCATACACGTCCCCAGCCTACCGACCCAAGCAGCACAACTACAAAAGGCAAGAAAAAAAGGGATCCCCAGCATGAACCTAGACACAACAACCAAAGCAGTTGAAATCACAATCAGAACAACGCTGAAAAACATCAAGTAATAGAATCCCTTTGACTAACATAACATTCAATTTTCACGTGTTTATCTTGAAAACTCACGTAATCAAAGCGTAAACAGAGTCTTCACTGGGCTTAAACAGAACCTAAAAAACAACTTTGACACAAGCCATGACCCCCCCTAGGTAGGGGATTCTGCGGTTAAGGAGCACGTGTGCGTTTGCAACACGTGAAAACCTGCGTTCTACAATACAGCCGCCATCTTTCGCTATCTTTTAGTATCTTTTCCTATCTTTCTATATCTTTTCGTATCTTTCTGCATCTTTTCCCATCTATTCCTATCGTGGGATAAACCGTTTTCAAGCTTATTTTCAAAAAACCAACGAAAAACAAGCTCTGTGAAAAACTAAAAAAATTATAGGGGGGGTCTAAAGAGAGAGACACACGCAAATAACATGACAAAACGACTCTTCAAAAACACCAACAGAAATAATAAAGCATATAAACAACGCAACCCCAGTTGATTCAGCACATTAACAAAAAGAAGGAAAGACAGACAAAATGCCACATTGGGGATACTCAAAAACAGACATAGACCCAGAAAAAACAGCGA
>Ga0209991_10001240_pt1 | contig 11536 bp, 9 predicted proteins | sample ChitaG_FD_183167 | JGI IMG/M metagenome (GOLD analysis project Ga0209991, IMG submission 183167) | Deep subsurface microbial communities from South Pacific Ocean to uncover new lineages of life (NeLLi) - Chile_00310 metaG (SPAdes)... | ecosystem: Environmental > Aquatic > Marine > Oceanic >...
GAGCCGGTTCTGGAAAATATTAAACTCGCCAAAGAGCTCGGAATATGGGTTGAGATTACAACCCTGATAATTCCAACACTTAATGATAGCGAGGATGAGTTACGTCACATAGCCGAATTCATAAAAGATGTAGACAAAGATATCCCCTGGCACATCTCACAATTCTATCCAACACATAAATTGACAACCCTTTCACGGACACCAGTAGAAACATTGCATATGGCAAGAGAAATAGGCATAAACACTGGCCTCCATTTTGTCTTTGAGGGAAATGTGCCTGGAAGGGGAAATGAAAGTACATATTGTTACAAATGTGGGGAACTGTTGATTGAAAGGCGGGGCTATTCGATAATTAAAAATAAAATAGAGGATGGGCATTGCCCCTCTTGCAAGAGTTCTATCGCGGGTGTTAGTTTATAAGGTATAAATTCAGGAAATCATCCTAATGGTCAATAATACAAAATGTGAAGATTTGGAAAAAAGGATTAAGGAGATAGAAAAAGAATCAATTGAGCTCAAATGGGCGGAGGAGGCATTTAGAAAAAGTGAGGAGAAATTAAAGAATATATTGCATGGTTCACCTATCCCAACATTTGTTATTGATAACATTCATAGAGTTATTTACTGGAACAGGGCCCTGGAGGAGTACAGCGGGATCAAGTCCAAGGATATAGTTCGCACTGATCGGCATTGGAAGGCCTTCTACGATGAAAAGAGACCATGCATGGCTGATCTGCTGTTAGATGGGAAGATAGATGATATTCCTCAATGGTATCCAGGAAAATATATGGCTTCTGATCTGATAGAGGGGGCATATGAGGCCATTGATTTTTTTCCCCGGATGGGCCCTAGTGGGAAATGGCTCTATTTTACAGCAGCCCCACTGAAGGATTCTGAAGGAAGATTAATTGGTGCCGTAGAAACCCTTCAAGATATAACAGAGACAAAAAAGGCCGAGGAACAGATAAAGTTGCTATCAAGACAGATCATAGATATCCAGGAAAGGGAGAGAGAATCTTTATCAAGAGAGATTCATGATAATATTGGTCAACTTTTAAGCGCTTTAAAGATGGGTCTTTCCAGAATAAATAAAAAGATGCCAGATGAACTCTCTACCATAAAGGATCAATTAAGTGACCTTGCATATCTTGTGAATAAAACGATAAAGGAAATCAGGGGACTCTCACATGCACTTCATCCACCTTTGATTAAAGATCTGGGTCTTATATCTGCCCTGGAGGAGCTTTGTCAAGAATTTAAATCATACTCAGAGATTAAAATCAAATGGAATTTTGAGCAAATTCAAAAACCTCTTCAATCTATAACCAATATAACCATATATAGACTTTTCCAGGAAGGTTTAAATAATATCTTAAAACATAGCAGGGCAACAGAGGCATACTTAACTCTAACATCCTCGGAGAATACAATAAATGTTATTATTGAGGATAATGGTGTAGGGTTTTTGGTGGAAGATATTCTTTCTCCTTTACAGACAAAATCCCTTGGCCTTATTAGCATGAGGGAGAGATTGGCCCTTATCGGGGGAGAATTGAAGATCATATCCGGGCCGGCAAAAGGCACAAAGCTTATAGCACGTTTAGAAAAGGAGTAAAGGCATGAGAGATAGGATAAAAATTATTCTGGCTGATGACCACAAGATTTTTCGTAAAGGTCTAAAATTACTTCTTTCAGAAAATGAAAACATTGAGATTCTGGCAGAGGCTGACAATGGGAATGAGGCCCTGGAAAAGGCCATGAAATACAGACCAAGAATAGTCCTTATGGATATAGCAATGCCAAAGATGGACGGGATAGAGGCCACCCGCCAGATCAGAAAAAGGCTGCCGGACACAGAGGTCGTCATTCTCTCTATGCATGCCAAGAAGGCATATATCGATCAGGTTTTAAAGGCAGGTGCTAAAGGATATGTTTTAAAGGATTCTGATGAAGAAAATCTGATAGCAGCTATAAACACCGTTCACAATGGTGGTTATTATCTTGACTCCCCTATTGCAGATCAAGTTTTGTCTAGTTATTTTGGGGATAAGTCAAAAAGAGGTTTAAAAAAACAGTCTGATCCCCTATCAGAGAGGGAAAAGGAGGTGCTCAGGCTTCTGGCTGAAGGACACTCCAACCAGGAAGTTGCCGATATCTTATATATAAGTAGAAAAACGGTAGAAAACCATAGGGCAAATATTGTCCGTAAAACAGGGGTTCAGGGTCAGGTAGGGCTCACAAAATATGCTGCCCGTATAGGGCTAATTGATTTAGATCTGTGGGATTAGCTGAGTTCTTTTTATACTAATCACTACTCCATTACTCCAATATTCCATCTCCCCGTCGCAGGGCAAGATCGACTACCAATAAAAGACCTAAAATTTTACACATTAGGCGGATATAGATTATGAGACGTTAAATAGGTACTTCTCCCTACTATAGATAGGCAATAGACACAAAATAAAACCACACCCACGCATAAATAGGTGTGTTTTTTTTATCTTTGAGTAGATTGCCGGATTGAAACTACCTTTTTAAGTCAATAAATATTAAGTTAAGAAAAAGAGTATAAAAATAGCATAGAATATTTTTAAATAAATGATGAATAAACTGGGAAAAAAGGAGAAAAAAAATGAGAATAAGAGATGTTATGAGTACCAATGTGGTAGCTGTTGATGAGAAAACCTCAATCCACGATGCCAGAAAGATAATGAAGGCCCATAAGATTAGAAGGCTGCCGGTTATGAAAAAGGACAAACTTGTAGGCCTTATAACAGAGCACATGCTTTTAGAGGCATCACCATCGCCAGCTACAGCCCTGAGCATCCATGAATTGCATTACCTTTTGGCTAAAATGACTGTCAAGGATATAATGGTCAAGAAGCCCTTTACTATCTCTCCTGATATGCCACCAGAAGAGGCAATGCAATTAGGACAAGAGATGGGCTATGGTGGCTTTCCGGTAGTGGAGAATAATAAACTTGTTGGCGTTGTTACTGAGTCAGATATTGTCAGGCTTATGACAAGGGTTTTGGGGGTAACAAAAAAGGGCAAGAGAATAACGATAAAGGCCTCTACTGCATTTGGGAATATGCAAAAGATAATGGGAATCCTTGATAAGAATAAAACGGTTCTGTTGAGTTTAATGAGCCTCAAGGAGCCTGAGGAGGAGGAGTGGTTGATAGTTTTAAGATTAGAGAGTGAGAATGCTGAACCAATAGCCAAAGAGCTAAAGTCATCAGGTTTCAATGTTACATATGTGGGTTAATAATTAAGGAATTGTTACTCGTGACTGTCCGTTGCGGGTTACGGGTTGAGTTTAACATTTACCCTGTGTAGTAAAGGATCTACTCACAATGGAACTCTGTTTTGATTAAGGGCGGATCATCTCCAGATGGAAATGAAAAAGCTTACTACACAGGGCAAGCAAACGCAAGAAACCCAATGAACTCAGAAGCTTTATGAAGGAGGAATACCATGGAAAAAAAGAAGGCCCTGGTAATTGATGACGAACAGATTGTTTTAGATAGTGTCAGCAGGATACTTACAGATGAGAACTATGATGTAGATATCTCGCTGAGCGGACGTGAGGGATTGAATCAGGCCATTGAAAAAGAATACGACATTGTGCTTACAGACATCCGCATGCCTGATATTGGAGGTATGAGGGTCTTAAGGGATATTAAGAGGGCCAAGCCATCTCTGCCCGTGGTTATGATCACCGGCTACGCCTCAGTCAAATCAGCAGTACAGGCCATGAAACTTGGTGCAGCAGATTACATAGAAAAGCCATTCACACCTGATCAACTTCTAAAGGCAGTAGTCTCAGCACTTGATATAGCTGCAACACAGGCACCTGAAGAACAGGCCCTGGTTCACAGGGAGGAGATGATCAAGGTTCTGGAGAAGGCTGCAACAGACAGTGAATTCTTCACCAACCTTCTGGAATTTGCAACGGATGCCTTGGATGAATATGACCTGACAGGCCCTGAGAAACTTGCCCTCTTAACAGGTGACGTTGAGTGGATAGAAGATCAGATCGGGCCCCTTACACGATCCCAGAGGCGCTGGCTTGATCTAAGGAGAAGTGCAGAGATATGGTAGCCGAAATTAGGGCTTCGCCATAATTGGAGTATTGGAATATTGGAGTGATGGGTGAACTTGTCTTGAACAAGGTGAAGGAGATAAATAAAAAAAACAAAAAATTTTCCGCTTTTAATATCCAGCACTCCAACACTCCCTGGCCCAGACCCGCCTGCCAGATGGCGGGCAGGCCTGACTTGCAAGGCCAGAGTTCAATAGGCTTCGCTTGCAAGATATTGCAGCAATAATGGTCATTTCCAGCCAAGTCGCGCCTCCCGATCCCGTACCGGTCTCGGGACGGGGAGGACGGGCCATTATTCCATGTGAATGGTATAAACTGATTGCCACTAAAAAACTATGAATTAAAGAACTTAGCCGCCTACGGCGGAGCTTTTTTTCGACAGGATTAACTGGATTTACATGATTTTTTTATTTATCCTGACTATCCTGTCTATCCTGTCAAATAATGGGATTTCCTATACTATTGAATTATAGAAACTTCTAAACGTATGAGGAGGTGCAAAATGATGGAATATCCAGAGTACAAAAAGGTGCTTTTCTGTACGGATTTTTCTGAAAATGCAGATTATGCCTTTGAATTTGCCTATGGTATTGCAAAAAGAGATGAGGGTCTTCTTTATATTTTACATGTGATACCTGATAATCCCCATCAGACATTTGCAGAGAATTATCTAAGTAAGGAGGACTTAAAAGGGATTCAAAAAAGTATAGAAGAATATCTGGATGATAACTATTCGGAGCACTATGTAAAAAAGATAGAGAATGGGGTTAAATTTGAAATCATAACCAAATCTGGTAGGGAAAATGATGAGATAATTAAATTTGCAAAGCAGGAGAAGGTCGATATTATTGTAATGGGTACACACGGTAGAACAGGAATAGAGCATGTCTTTTTTGGAAGTGTTGCTGAAAAGGTACTCCGGCATAGCCCCTTCCCTATTTTTATAATCCCTTGCAAGAAAAAGCTTGAACGTTCATAAGGTAGATTATTACACCCCTCCTGGTGGTAAGAGGAGAGGTGAGGAGATAGGCCTGGTTTTGATGCTCCATTTAAGCTCCCAATCTTCTAATGTAAGAAAATGAGATCTTTTTCATCCACCCAGACAATAAAAAGTGAAAAGGGTCATTTTATTAACATAATCCCTTATGAGGAAAAGTATTTTAAATCATTACTGCATATGTATGATACATATAGCCCCCTTGGTTCTGTGCAGGGGCTTCCCCCGCTCGACAAAAACAAAAGGCACCAATGGGTTCAAGATATGATTAGCCGTGGTACAAATCTCCTGGCCTTGTATAAAGATAGTGTAATTGGGCAGGCTAGCCTTTTTTCCATGCCAGTAAACTGGGCAGAATATTTTATCTTTATACATCAAGATTTTCAAAGGCAGGGCATTGGTACTGCCATAACCCTTTATGTTATAGATTGGGCACAGCAGGAAAATCTTTCCTGTATCTGGGTGATTGTGGATAGGAAAAACTTTTTGGCAATTTCCCTTTGTCGCAACGTTGGTTTTAGGCGGATTGGATCAAGTGGTTCTGACTGGGAGATGATTTTAACCATAACTAAGTCCCTCGATTCATAAATTCGATGACGTATTTATTTACTCGGGACTAAGTGCTGCCCGCGACGAGCTCGGCCGAGCCGAGTGAGCAATCGCAAAGATTATACTCATTAGAATACGTTATAGTATTTGCGAATCGAAGCACTAAGGAATAAGAAACAAATTAAGAAAAATAACTACTGGAAGGAGTATAAGATATGAGTAACAAGGTATCTCTGGAAGGAAAAATATTTCCCGTACCAGATAAATGGAAAAAGAGGGCTTACGTAAATAGTAAGGAAAAATACAAAGAGATATGGCAACGCTCCATAGACGATCCTGAAGGTTTTTGGGGTGAGATGGCCGAAGAATATGTAACCTGGTTCAAGAGGTGGGATCAGGTTTGTAAGTATGATTGGGATAAATCCCCTGAGCACAAATGGTTCACAAATGGAAAACTAAATGTATCTTATAATTGTCTTGACAGGCATCTTGAAAAAAGGGGTGACAAAATTGCCATTATCTTTGAGGGCAATGATCCATCAGATAACCGGAAGTATACCTATAAACAGCTTCATGAAGAGGTATGCAAATTTGCAAATGTCTTAAAGGCAAAAGGTCTTAAAAAGGGTGACAGGGTATCTATTTACTTACCAATGATTCCAGAACTTGCTATTACTATGCTGGCCTGCACTCGAATTGGTGCAGTCCACAGCATAATCTTTGGTGGATTTTCTGCAGACTCTCTCCGTGATAGGGTCCAGGATTGTAAGGCAAAAGTCCTGATATCCTGTGACGGCACCTTTAGGGGTGCCAAGGCCGTTCCCACCAAAACCAATGCTGATGAAGCCCTGGAAGAATGTCCACGTGTTGAGACAAATATTGTCGTTAAAAGGGCCAATGTTGACGTGAAATGGAATGATAACATAGATACCTGGTATCATGAGGAAATGGCAAAGGTAGATGCTAACTGCCCACCCGAGGAAATGGATGCAGAAGATCCCCTCTTCATACTTTACACCTCTGGCTCAACTGGAAAACCAAAAGGGGTATTACATACAACTGGCGGCTATCTTGTATTTGTAGCCTTAACCCACAAGATAATTTTCGACTATCACGAGGAGGATATTTTTTGGTGTACCGCTGACATTGGCTGGGTTACAGGGCATTCGTATATAGTTTACGGACCGCTATGCAATGGTGCTACTTCTATTATCTTTGAAGGGGTCCCTACATATCCAGATTTCGGAAGATTTTGGGATGTAGTTGAAAAACATAAGGTTAACCTTTTTTACACGGCTCCCACTGCTATAAGGGCTATTGCTAAAGAAGGTGATGAATGGGTAAAAAAACACGATCTTAGCTCTCTAAGACTCCTTGGCAGTGTCGGCGAACCCATTAATCCTGAGGCCTGGATGTGGTACTACAATACCGTTGGTAAGGGGCAATGCCCAATAGTTGATACATGGTGGCAGACAGAGACAGGGGGGATACTTATATCGCCTCTTCCTGGCGCTATAGATATTAAGCCTGGTTCGGCTACTGTGCCTTTCTTTGGAGTCGAGCTATGTATCGTGGACGATGACGGCAATGAGCTCGAAGGGACGTGTTCAGGCGCTCTTTGTATAAAAAGACCATGGCCAGGACTAATGAGAAGGGTTTATGGTGACCCTGAAAGGTTCAGGGAGACCTATTTTGTCCAATTTCCGGGTAAATACTTCGCTGGAGATGGAGCACGAAGGGATGAAGATGGCTACTACTGGATTACTGGTCGTATAGATGACGTTCTTAATGTTTCAGGCCACAGGATGGGCACAGCGGAAGTAGAAAGTGCCCTTGTTTCCCATCCCAAGGTCGCCGAGGCAGCCGTGGTAGGTTACCCTCATGATATCAAAGGACAGTCTATTTATGCCTTTGTTACCTTAAATAGCGGTATAGAAAAGTCAGATGAATTAAAGAAGGAACTGGTGAAACATGTCAGGAAAGAGATCGGGCCTATTGCAACACCAGAAAAGCTTCAATGGGCGGACGGCTTGCCTAAGACGAGAAGTGGAAAGATCATGCGTCGGATCTTAAAGACGATTGCCTCTGGAGAGATAGACAAAATTGGTGATACCACGACCTTAGCTGATCCGAGTATAGTTGAGAAGTTAGTAGCCGAGAGGATCAAGTAGAAAAGAATAATTTTCGATTTGACCTTTCCTTTTTCCGAGAGCACAATACAAAAATGGTATAAATTATAGTTACTCAAAAAAAACATAACAATATGACTGGCTCTGAGATTCTGAACAATATACTCGACTCTGCAATCCATACTGCCATTGTAGTCACGGATTTTGATGGCAAAATTATCATGTTCAATCAGGGGGCAGCCAATTTGTTTGGATATGCACCTGAAGAGGCAAAAGATAAGCATCTGCCAGAGCTTACTTTTTCAAAAGAAGATCAGGAAACTCATCTCTTTGAGCAGATTGTTGAGAGGGTAAAAAATGAGGGTTGGACGGAAGAAACATTGCTTCGCCAGCATAAAAATGGGCATGTCTTTCCAGCAATCTCTACAATCACCCGCCTGAAAGACTCTAAAGGTCACCCTTGTGGTATTCTTGAGATTACCCAGGATGTGCCTAACCTATTTAGGCTGGAAAAGGAGCTCAAAGACTCTAAAAATTTCCTTGAAAACATCCTATCAAGCTCTATTGACGCTATCGTTACAACCGACCCTAAAGGACATATTACCTATGCCAACCGGGCATTTAAGGAGCTTATTGGATTACGTGGCCACCAGATTATTGGTAAACATATATCAACATATTATAAAGACGGAATTAATCAAGCACGTCAAATTATGAATAAACTTAAGGAATCTGGGCGTATCCGGGATTATGAAATCGAGATAAGAGTAGGTGATAAAATTATCCCCATTAGAACCTCCAATACACTCCTGTATGATGACTATGGTGAAATTGTGGGAACTATGGGTGTATTTCAGGATATTACTGCCAGGAAAAAACTATCGGAGAAATTGTCTGCTACCCAGGCGGAATTGATCCAGGCAGTTAAGATGAGAGCCCTTGGTAACCTGGTAACCGGTGTGGCCCATGAAATCAATAATCCCCTCATGGCATCTAATACCTTTCTCCATCTATTAGAGGGTGAAACAGATAATAATCCTGAGTTAAAAAAGAGGGTCTTGCTGCTCAAGGAATGCAACAGTAGAATCCAGAACATTGTGAAGAAGCTCAAGGAATTTTCTCGACACGCTGAATTTGAATTCGCTGCCATGGATGTTAATGATGCTGTGTTGTCAGTATCGGCGATCAGCCGACAACAATTGCTCAACCAGGGTATAGAAGTGGAACTCAGGTTAATTGAAAATTTGCCCCGTGTGTTGGGTGATAAAAATCAAATTGAGCAAGTCTTATTAAATCTCATCTCTAATGCCCGGGATGCTATGGAAGGATGCTCGCAAAAGGTTTTGGCCATCCAAACAGATCTCAGCCAAAAAGGCCAGCAGGTTGAAATTCGAGTCAGCGATACGGGCATAGGGATAACAACAGAGGAAATAGAACAAATATTTAATCCTTTTTTTACTACTAAAAACTCTGACAAAGGCATAGGTCTGGGGCTTTCCATTAGCTATAGGATTATTGATGCCCATCAGGGTAAAATTAAGGTTAAGAGCAAATTGAATAAAGGTACAACATTCATTGTAAGCCTGCCCGTTTATCTGGCTGGAGGTGAAAGAAATGATACTAACCAGAAAGTGGGAGGAAACAATGTCTCATAAGATTTTGGTAGTGGATGATGACATATTGGTGCTTGAGGCCCTGGAGGAACTACTTAAATCTTCGGGACATCAGGTTAGAGTTGCTACTCGGGGCCAGGAGGCATTAGAGATATTGGATAAAGAACACTTTGATCTGCTGATTCTGGATGTGGTTATGCCCAAGATGACCGGTTTTGATGTGTGTTGTGAGGTACGTAAAAGAGATGATGAAATAAGCAAAGTCAAGATAATCATGCTTACAGCAAAAAGCGAGGAGATGGATTTTAAAATGGGAGAAAAGTACGGTTGCGATCTATATCTCACCAAACCTATTGATCCAGGCAGGCTGAAGGAATTGATTCGGCATACATTAGAAGATTCAACCCAATAAATGATATCTACTTAAAATTTGAAGCCGAGGCATGGGTGTCTTTTTTTGTTATGCCCTCACAACAGGGGGCATTGCCATGTCGTTTCAAAATTGGGTAATAGCAACTTGGACTTAGAATCATATGCTCTGTCTATATTACTCAATTTTGAAATGACAACTAAGCTGAGTTATAGTTAAGGGCATAAGCAAAAAAAGACACCCATGCCCAAAGAGCAAGCAGTTTGAAATCCACTAGACTTTGAGCAATAACAATATAGGAAAAATGAATTGCACTCCATCTTTTATTATTCAAATGAACTGGCCCGGTATGATTTTGGACCAGACCACCCCTTTAAGCCTGAACGCTCCCAGAAGACCCTCGAACTTTGTCACCGATATGGGGTACTGGACCTAAAACACATAGCTCTGAAAAGCCCCCCATCCCTTGAACATGAAAAGCTTCTTTTTGCCCATAGTGAAGATTACCTTAAGGCACTCCAACGTGTCAGCCAGGGCGAAATATTTCAGGAGATGCTCTCATTTGGAATCGGTACAGAGGATAATCCACCATTACGGGGAATATATGACTGGTCCAGAAAATGCGCTGGTGCAACCTTGGATGGAATGATTGAATTATTGGATAAAGACACTGACATAATCTTCAATCCTTTAGGGGGGTTTCATCATGGCCTTCGGTCTCAAGCAGAGGGATTTTGCTATATTAATGATATCGTTATAGCCATTAAGGAGGCACTTAATCATAACGTAAAGATTAGCTATATGGATATTGATGCCCATCATGGAAATGGTGTTCAAAAGGCATTTTACAATGAAGAAAGGGTCCAATTTATATCCATACATGAGTCCGGAAAATATCTATATCCATACAGTGGGTTTGTAGAGGAGTCAGGAGATGGAAATGGCGAAGGATTTACAATAAACATTCCCTTACCTCCAAAGACAGATGATGAGATCTATCTTGAGGTCTTTCACAGGATTGTCCTTCCTCTTATAAAAGGCTTTGGGCCAGACGTCTTAGTTGCCCAATTAGGCGCGGATTCCCTTATATCTGATCCGCTCACTGACCTTATGCTCACAAATAATTCTTATACTGAGATCGTTAGGGAATTAAAAGGGTTATGTGCCAAAATCCTGGCCACTGGTGGAGGTGGCTATGATATCTATCGTACAGCTCGATGCTGGACCCTGGCCTGGGCGATATTGAACGATGTTGAACCAAGGGATGAATTTGCCGGCCTGGTAGGTGGGATGATGTTTGGCCCTGAGATGGAGGTAGGCAGTCTACACGATAGGCCCTATACCATTACAGGGCCTGAAAAGGATAAAATCCGTCAGGAAGTGGATAAGATGATTAACTTTCTTATCAAACGGCATAATCTCTGATAGCTCACTCCCCACACTCTAAGTTAGGTATTTCCCCCCACCAGAGATAGGGAATAGGCACAAAATAAAACCACACCTACGCATAAATAGGTGTGGTTTTTTTATCTTTGAGTAGATTGCCGGATTGAAACTCCCTCTTTAAGTCAATAAACTCCAAGGTAAAGAATTAGGACAATTTCACAGAATCTCTTAGACATTATAAAAAAGGAGGAAAAAGTGAGAATAAGAGATGTTATGAGTACCAATGTAGTAGCTGTTGATGAGAAAACCTCAATCCACGATGCCAGAAAGATAATGGATGCCCATAAGATCAGAAGACTGCCGGTTATGAAAAAGGATAAACTAATA
>Ga0209991_10001241_pt1 | contig 11527 bp, 15 predicted proteins | sample ChitaG_FD_183167 | JGI IMG/M metagenome (GOLD analysis project Ga0209991, IMG submission 183167) | Deep subsurface microbial communities from South Pacific Ocean to uncover new lineages of life (NeLLi) - Chile_00310 metaG (SPAdes)... | ecosystem: Environmental > Aquatic > Marine > Oceanic >...
TCCTCCAGGCAGGGATCGCAGCCGGCCAGTTCCGGGAGGTGGACGTTGACACCATGGCTGCCTGTCTCATGGGCACCATTGATTCCTTCGTACGGGCGCAGGTCTATCTGGGGGTGGAGTATGACTTGAAAGAGGTCACTGAGTGTATCGTGGACTTGTTCAAGCGTGGACTGGTGGCCGCTGATGCCCGATCGCCCTCGTGAACGTCGCTCCCTGAGATTGATTCCTGAAGGCTGATCCTGGGGAAGGGGCATGATTGCATGCCACATCCCTGGAATTGGCAGGGACTTTGACCAGGTGGGGACATTTCGCGGGCCGAGGTCATGTAGGTCGGGTTGGTCTCGGTCGAGCCGGTGCCTTCTTGTGGGCTTTGACCTGCTTTTGCGGCGTGTCGGAAAACAAATGGTGCTGAGCTTGTTGATTTCTTAGATACTGGCCAGAAGGGCCTCGGCTAGGTATCAGCAAGGGGAAGGGAGGCAACAATATGTCATGAGATCTGAAACTCGATAATGCGATATGACTAATCGATGCGCGTTTCACGTGCAGAATGCGTGAACTGTGCACAGATTAGTCCGTACTGATCAGAAAGGAGTTACAGAAAATGGTTTGGAAGAAGAGGGTTTTTGCTATAGCGACACGTGTCCTCTTGGTTGCTATCCTGTCAGGACTGATGGCTAGTCCGGCATTGGGACAGCAACCGGAAAGAGTGAGGGTGCTGATCGGCTTCACCCACCAACCGGGGCCACCCGAAGAGATGCTGGTTCGTGGCGTGAGTGGCACGATTAGATATACCTACCATCTCGTTCCTGCCATCGCCGCGACCGTCCCTGAGGGGGCCATCAATGGGTTACGAAGGAACCCCAACGTGACCAGTGTTGACTTGGACGGCCAGGTGTGGGCCGTTGATACCGAACTGGACAACGCCTGGGGTGTGAAGCGTATCGGTGCTGGAAGCGTTCATGACAGCGGCAACAAGGGCCTTGGAGTGAAAGTGGCCATCATCGACTCCGGAATCGACTATAACCACCCTGACCTGGACGCCAACTTTGACCCTGCCCTGCTTGGCTACGACTTCGTCAACAGCGATGCCTATCCCATGGATGACTATGGTCACGGCACCCACGTAGCAGGCACCGTCGCCGCCGAGGACAATGACGTCGGTGTGGTCGGCGTCGCGCCAGAAGCGGCCCTGTACGCCCTCAAGGTGCTGAACGAAGACGGCTTCGGCAATTGGAGCGATATCATCGCCGCTGTGCAGTGGTGCGTTGTCAACGAGATGCAGGTGGCCAACCTGAGCCTGGGGAGTTCCCGTGATCCTGGCGGGACGGTGAAGGCAGCTTTCGATAACGCGGAGGCGGCAGGGGTAGTCATTGTGGCCGCCGCCGGCAACGATGGCAAGCCTCGCGGCAAAGGCAACAACGTGATATACCCCGCCCGATACGATTCGGTGATCGCCGTGGCGGCAACCGATTCTGATAATAACAGAGCCTCATGGTCCAGCACGGGCGATGAGGTGGAACTGGCCGCCCCGGGTGTATCCGTGTTCTCCACCTGGAATGATAGCGACAGCCCTCATGACCCACAGCCCGTATGCGATGACGCTGGAGTCTGCTACAAGTACGGGTCGGGCACCTCCATGGCCTCTCCCCACGTGGCCGGGACCGCAGCACTCGTCATCGCCACCGGGATCACCGATGCCAACGGCAACGGCCGGATCAACGATGAGGTGCGGCTGCGGTTGGACGAGACCGCCGATGATCTGGGCGATCCGGGACGAGACCCACAGTACGGATTCGGCCTGGTGGACGCCGATGAGGCTGCTGGGCAGGTTAATGACCCTCCCATAGTGTCCATCACCAGCCCCGACGACGGCTCTACCTTCGACTCCGGGGCCACCATCCTCTTCGAGGGAACGGCCAGCGACACCGAGGACAGTGACCTCACAGAGAGTCTGGTTTGGACCTCCAGCATCGACGACCAGATAGGAACAGGCGGCAGTTTCTCCGCTGTTCTCAGTGACGGCACCCACACCATCACCGCATCGGTGACCGACTCTGGCGGCAAAACTGGGAGCGACTCCATCAGTATCACTGTGGGGACTCCGCCGGGCGAGCCGACGACCGTAAGGGTCGGCACCATCACTTACGCCACCGAGGGTGGTCGTGACGGCAAGAAGCACCTGAGTGTCACTATAGCCCTGGTTGACGACCTCGGGAACCCGGTCAGCGGTGCGTCCGTTTCGATCGATGTCGACCTCGGCGAGTCGCTCTACGCATCGGAGACTGGCACCACCGGCGCCGACGGCACAGTGACCTTTAAGCTACCGAATGCCCCATCCGGCTGCTACACGACGACAGTCACCGATGTGACGGCCGAAGGGCTAACATGGGACGGCGTTACCCCAGAGAACGGATTCTGCAAGTAGCACCACCCACCACCTTTGAGGTAACAGAGTAAGACAAGAGGTCAGATTTGCGGCAGATGAGATGGGCTGTCAGGAGGCAGCCCATCTCATTCCGCAGTCCAGGCCGTCCTGCCCGACGAAGAGGAGACGGCACTCGAAAGTCACCTTCACGCTCAAGTTTGCGACCAAGGGCAGCTATAAAGCTGAGGTCACCAACGTCACCCACAGCACCTACACCTGGGACCCGACGCTGGACGCCGACAACCCGGACTACTACACGTTGCAGTAGGCGCTACACCGGACGTGGATAACCCGGACACCTTCACCCTCGAATCATCGGCCAACTGACAGCTTCCCTGACAATGCTTGCTTTCGCTTGACGATGCAAGCAGATACAAGCATCCCTGTCTCGAGAAAGGGAACTGAGGGATCAAGAGGGGCGGGCGAACTCTGCGCTCGCCGCTACGTGGCTCGTTTGCCCTTTGGGTCGGTTAACACGGGGTTGCCGACTTTGCTGCGCTTCGTCCAAATCGCCTTCTGCGACTTCGGCAACCCCGAAAACGCTATGCTGAATAAGGAGTTCCAGGGGTACGAGCTATAACAAAAGGAGAGGGTAGAAAAGTTATACTCTTGTTAAAGCTGTAATCTTGGCGAAGCCACATTAGGGGGATAAGAACGTGGCTAAAGGAGCAATATTCATATTGCTGGTCATCATCACAACAGTGTCGCTCTATGCACCAGTGGCTGTGAGTGCACGGAGCGGTAACCAAGCTACAAAACTTGATCTGGAGCTCATATCTGCGGCAGACATTGCAACAATCATCATTGACGACCTGGATGAGGGGTTCATCCGCCATGGGACCCAGCAGTATTGGTGGGAGGCTCCCGTCGGTTACCGCAAGCACATGTTCTGGACCTATGTTTACGGTGACACCATCGACAATTGGGCCGAGTGGCGCCCTGACTTACCGCAATGCGGCTCCTACCAGGTCTCCGTTTTTATACCCAGCCAGTACGCCACCACACAGAGCGCGAATACGAGGTGTACCACCGCGATGGCGTCCAGGTTGTTGTGGTGAGCCAAATAGACTACTCCGATGAATGGGTCAACCTGGGAACCTACAACTTTGACGCTGGGACCGAGGGATATGTGCAGCTCACTGATGCCACCGGTGAGGAATTCGCCACCGGTCGGCAGATTGGGTTCGACGCGGTAAGGTGGGAGTTACAAGAACCCTGTCTCGTGAAGATCTATTTGCCCCTTGTGATGAAAACTACAGCCTCAATTTAAGCCATGCTGGCAAGGCGCTTTAGGCATCAAAATAAATCGGACGCCATTAGCTACATCAACATAAGGGCGTAAGCAGAAAAGTCGTCAATGGCTTGCCCGAGAGGTGATGAATAAGCAGCTTCAGGAACACGCGTGTAGTTGACGCTTGGGCAACAACTTTGAGCTTCTGAGCTCTACTGGAAAAATCTTTCCCGCTATTCATAGTTCGTGTTTAATCGAGAAACTTCGAATTAAACGAGATTAAGTTCATATATTACTCGTTATATGAAATTCCGAACCCCGCCGTGAAAAAGGTAAAACATTTAAAGGTCGAACGTAACTATTTAGAAGATAAGGAGGTTATAAATCACGATGAAAATGAACACAAAAAAATTGGGGATACTGGCACTTTTGACAGTGCTGGTAATTGGAGTTGTGCTGATAAGTGGATGCGTAGGTCCTGTTGAAGATGCTCCAGTGGAGGAAGAGGAAGTAGCAATACAGACAGAAGGCCCTCCAACTTCAGATGTTGCGGGAGAGGACAAGAAGGATGTGCCACGTTATCCAGGTTCAGTGCGCACTGGTTCTGTTGGGGGGACCGTAGAATATGTAACATCAGCGAGTCTTGACGAAGCCTTGGCCTTCTATGAAAAAGAACTTCCTGCGAATGGTTGGACTGAGATAACGCCAAGGCTGCAGGTTGATGAAGCTACCTTTGCGATAGGGGCAATAAAAGGAAATAGAAAATTGATGGTTCAGTGCTCTCGCAGTGAAGATTATAGTGACTGGGGCCCGAACTACACATCAGTGCTCCTAGTGGAATAAACTGAATTTAAAAAGAAAAGGAGGTGACAAACTATGGAAAACAACAAAACAACTAAAACGGGCCTGGGTATGAGTGAAAATATCGAGGGTCTACTCTGCTATGTTCTGGGTTTTATGACCGGAATAGTGTTCCTGGTGCTGGAAAGAGAAAACAAGTTTGTCAGGTTTCACGCAACGCAATCGGTGGCGACATTTCTACCGCTCTTTGTGATATCATTCGTAATACCAATAGTCGTTGGAATGATTCCATTCATCGGGTGGGCGATATCGGGAGTGGTCTCGACTCTGATAACGCTATTGGGATTAATTCTTTGGATATTTTTGATGTATAAAGCATTCACGGGAGAAAGATTTAAGCTACCCGTAGTGGGCGATTTTGCTGAGAAGCAAATTAGCAAATAAAATGGCGGGATTCGGAACTCTGCGGTTGCTTCGCAACCTTGCCCTTCGGGTCATATAACACGGTGTATGCGGTTCGCTACGCTCACCCAAATTGCTCCGCTACGCTCCGCAACTTCGCATACACCGGGAACGATAACCGAAACTCGCCCGCCCCCTTAATAACCTCGAAAGGAGGTTTTTACGATGAGGAAGAACAAGCTATGGCTCTTGCTGGTAACGCTGGGGTTAATCCTCTCCCCGGTGGCCTGCGGCCCGAAGGCCACGCCACCAGCCCCGACGCCCGTAGAAGCTACCCCAACACCAAAACCCGTAGAGGTCGCCCCCACGCCTATCCCACCCACGCCAACGCCAATAGCCGAAGCCACCCCAACACCAAAACCTGTAGAGGTCGCCCCCACGCCTGTCCCACCCACGCCAACGCCAATAGCTGAAGCCACCCCGACCGAGGCGCCACCGGAGGAGGTCTTCGCTGGATCCTATGAGGCTCTAAAGGGCCTTAAGAGCTATCGCTTTCTCTGTCTCTTCAAGTTCGAGACCGAGGAGAAGGCTGAGATCACCGCCGGCTCTATTGAGATCAAAGGCGAGTACGTGGCTCCTGATAAAGAGCACGCCACCTGGACGGATTTGAGTACCGGGGAGGGGTTTGAGGCGATCCGCATCGGTGATAAGGTCTGGTTTAAGGTGGAAGGTGCATGGATGGAGATGCCAGCCGAGTACGCCGAGAGCATAATGCAAGGGGTCCTCATGTTCGGCCCGGTGTATGGCTGGGGCACCCTTTACACAGGTTTGCCTGGCATCTCTAATCTCGTTGGCAGGGAGGTGGTGAATGGTATCCCTTGTCTTCACTACGCCTCAAGCTATAAAGGGTGGGGGGCGATCTTCGGCGGGGGCCTCACTGAGGCCAAAGGCGACATCTGGATCGCAGTGGAGGGCTTCCCGGTCAAGTACATCTTCAAGGCCTCCGGGACCGACGCCGAGGGCAATCGCGGTTCCATCGAATGGTCGATGGAGCTTAAGGACGTCAACCAGCCCATCTCTATCGAACCGCCGATGTGAGGCCGTTGTTCCCCCTGTTGAGGGGCTCCGATACACCTCAGTGGGGAGCTATGGGGATCTTCCCAGCCAAAAAGTGGAGATTTTCCGTCAATGGAGGGGGCGATCGAACTCTGCGCTCGCTTCGCTAGCTTGCCCTTCAGGGCGCTTAACGGCGGGTTACCGCTTCGGGCTTCGCCAAATGCGGCTTCGCCGCACTTCGGCAACCCGCGGCCGTTATACGGCATTGCAGATTACTATAAGCAAGAGCCATCCTGGAAACGGGATGGCGCTTTGCGTTTTACGCCTAGTGCCCCGTTGACGAAAAAGATGTCCTGGGCAACTGTTAGCAAGCCGATTGCCTTTGGTGCGATCATTTATCCGGGGCTTGCGACGTAGCACCTGCGAGGTTATTGCACAACAGGCTGATATATGTTATACTATTCCTAGCAGCCAAATAAAAAAGGGGTTACAGAGTCGAGGCTCTTGTAATCCCAATGCCTATCTCCTGAACGCCCAGGAGAAGGGCGAGGAGAATGATAGCGCGAAGCCACTTTCTGGGCAACCGGGGGCGGCCTTTGCTTTCTGCACGCCGGGACCTCTGCGGGAACGCCGGGCAACCGGCGTTACCACCCCGACGGCTATGGTGATAGAAGGAGTTAACTCAAGTGTTCATAGTATCCGAGGCGTGGAAGACAGCTTATCCTGGGGCAGCAAGGAGTACTGGTCATGCGCAATGTTGTCAATCCAGAGCGTCATGCTGCGCTGGACAAATGTAGAGAAGAATTAGAGAATCAGTTACGGTCTCGCTTTTCCGACTACGATAGAGCCGCACTGAAGGCTCTCCCTATCATCCAGGCATACAACACTTACTACAAGCGCTACAAGAAGACCTACCATGTCCAGCTTCAACTCGTGTCAGTCGTGTTTAAGGGCAAATCGATTCCTCGGGTAGCGGGGCTTGTGGAAGCCATGTTTATGGCCGAGCTCAAGAATCTGCTCTTGACGGCGGGTCATGATCTGGAAGCGTTACAGATGCCGGTCAAGATCGATGTGGCAAAGGGCAGTGAGTGTTATATCGGACTCGACGGCCAGGAACAAGAGTTGAAACCAGGCGATATGATGATAGCCGATGCACAAGGCGTCATCTCGTGTGTGCTTTATGGTCCCGACCGTCGCACGCCAATCACATCTGAGACTCGGCAGGTTTTCTTTACAGCCTATGCACCCCCCGGTATTGGGGAACAGGCAGTGTACGAGCATCTGCAGGACATTCAGTCAAATTGCTTGGTTGTGGCACCCGAAGCGGAAGTAGAGTCGCTGAAAGTGTATGGCACCGAGTGAGCTGAAGAGATAATGAGTCTCCGGCTGTGCTGCAAGGTCTTCAGTCGGTTTCGCTCACGCCAGGCCTTTCGGTAAGCTCAAGAGGAATTGCAGGCATCCGCTACCAACCCCCAATCGGGAATTCTGAACCTCGCAAAATTTTCAAAGATTAGGGACCTGCTTTGCGGCCCCCGTCAGCGAGGCCAGAGCACTGCCCGGAATCTATCTATGTAAGGAGGTGCGATGGAATACTTCAATGTACCTTACGCGACCTACCTCGAGGAAACGCTATCCATATTGGCCGATCCGGGCCTGCTGCTGGTCACCGCCGGCCCGGATAGCAAACCCAACGCCATGACCATCGGTTGGGGGACGATCGGAATCATCTGGAGCAAGCCTCTTTTCATTGTGCTGGTTCGGCCTTCCCGGTACACCTACAAGTTGTTGGAGGATAGCGATTCGTTTACCGTCTGCGTTCCCCCAGAAACGTTGTACGATGCCGTGCATTTCTGCGGCACCCACTCAGGCCGCGACTACAACAAATTCCGGAAATGTGACCTAAGTCTGCTGCCCTCTGGGCGGGTCAGTGCGCCAGGGATCGCGGGATGCCCCGTGATCTACGAATGTCAGGTCGTCCACACCAACGACGTCATCCCTGCCAACCTGACAGCGGAAATCCGGGCCAGCGCCTACCCACGGGGCGATTTCCACCGCATCTATTATGGGGAGATCGTGACTGTCCAGGCGTTGCCCAACGCCGCCGAGTTGCTGGCACGCTAGTGCAGATGAGTGAAAGACCTGCTATTAGGAATTGACGAGGCGAGAAGCGCTTTCTGGGGGAAAGCCATTCAGAAGCTGATATTGCCAATTTGGCTCATCTGTGCTAAATGATGAAAGGACATAAGAAGCCCCGCAGCGATAGGATTGCGAGGGGCGTGGCCAAGCCAATGCGAGCGCCCTGGCATGAGACAGGATAGAAAGCCACCTGCGTCAAACGGACAGGTGGCTTTTTGCTATTGCCAAACGAGCTGAAACGTGATATACTATCCTCAGTAGCCAAATAGAAAAGAAAGGAGTTTGATAACGGCAAGCCTGGTCAAAGGCGAAGGTATCGGTGAAACCTATGCCCAAAGACTGAAGGAGGCCGGCATCTCAACAACACAAGCTCTACTGGAGAAGGGCGCGTCCCCGCACGGCCGCAAAGGAATTGCCGAGAAAGCGGGTATTAGTGGAACTTTGATCCTGCGGTGGGTCAACCACGTCGATCTGTTTCGCATCAAAGGTGTCGGTGAAGAGTATGCTGACTTGCTTGAAGCTGCGGGGGTGGACACTGTACCCGAACTGGTACAACGAAACGCTGGGAACCTCTATCAAAAGCTGATAGCGGTCAATGAGGAAAAGAAGCTGGTTCGCAGGCTGCCAATCCCGGCCCAAGCACGCGATTGGATCGCACAGGCCAACCGACTGCCCCGTGTTGTCACCTACTAAGCCAGGGGTTTGAGACAAACCCGTACTGTTCGGATCCTGCCAGCCAACTAACGTCTAATAGGTCTGACATAGCTTAGCACACAAATAGAAAAGGGATTACATGTCACGGCTCTAGTAATCCCGGTGCCTTTCTCCTCACGTCCAGGAGATAGGCTAAGGGAATTGTAGTGGGAGGCGGTTCCTGGGCAAGTGGGGGGCGGCTCAATCTTTTGACTAACGAAATCGCTGAGTATCAGGGCCGAGGGGCCCATCGAGCGGGAGATTACAGAGCAAGGGACGTGAAGCCGCTCGAATCGCAAGCGCGGCTGTCTTGATGCCAACTCACGCCTTTCCCGGTTGAGGTCTTTGGCAAACTGGGCGAGACCTGTGAGATGGTCAAAAAGGGTGCTAAGGTCACGGTCGAGGGAAAGCTGGACATCTCAGAGTACACCGACAAGGAAGGCCAAAAGAGGATGACCTTTGGGGTTTTGGCCGATACCTACCGCTTGCTCCAAAGCCAGAGGGGGCGCCTTAAAAGCCTCCCCTTGCGCTCGCTTTTTGGGAGTGAGCGGCTCCCACCCACCCGTCTCTTGAACACTCACTCGTGAAGGAATTGCCTTTATTCTAGCTTGAGGATATGATGCAAATATCCCAAAATCTGTTCGGATACGGGATGTTAACCCACAATTCGCCCACCCTGTCCCCTCGTCGTGGGGATGGCGGTGATTGGGAATACATCCGGCTCAGTACCGTAGGGGTAACGCTTGCCCCACGACTCAGCTAACCGGGGATTGCCGCTTCGACCTCCGCCCAATGCGGCTTCCTTCAGTTGTCGCGTTCGTAAACACGCCAGCCGTTGAGTGAGATGACTTCAGCACACAAGAGCCGAGGAGAGAAAAACCGATGAGGATCAAACTTTTGACTTGCCTGATGGTGGCTTTGCTGGTCAGTTGTCGGCAGGCAAAACCCCCAACTGAGGTCCCTATGTCGTTTGCCTGGTGCTACCGTGCGGGCGACTATGTCCGAGGGAGGCCAACGGTAAGGGATGAGGTCGTGTACGTGGGGGCTGACGACAACGCCCTGCATGCTGTGAACGCCGAAACCGGGGAGTCCCTCTGGCGCTATGAGACGGCCGACAACATCACCTCGTCACCGGTCGTCCTTGGAGATACGATCTACTTCGGCTCCTGGGACGGCACCGTCTACGCAGTGGATGCGGCGCAGGGCGATCTGCGCTGGCGATATGAGACCAATGGGTGGGTGACCGCCTCCCCGGTGGCCAGCGATGGCGTCCTCTACGTCGGTTCCCACGACGGGTTCCTCTACGCCCTTAGGGCCGAGGACGGCGAGCGAATGTGGTGGTATGAGACCGGCGGTCGGATCGAGGGAGGCGCCTGCCTGGCTGAGGGCCTCGTCTTCGTCGGTTCCGCCGATAATTACCTCTACGCCCTGGATGCCTCCAGCGGCGAACTTCAGTGGCGCTACCTGACGGATGGGGATATCCTCTCCACCCCGGCCACCGCCTCCGGGACCGTCTACGTGGGCTCCGTGGACCGGACGCTCTATGCGTTAGATTCGGTCAGCGGCCAACTGCGTTGGACCTTCGAAGCGGAATATGCCGTTGAGTCATCGCCGGTGGTCAGCAATGGAGTGGTCTACGTCGGCGCAAACGACGGGCGGCTGTACGCGCTGCGCGCCCGAGACGGCTGCTTCCTCTGGCAATATCAGGCGGAGGACATCATCCGGTCTTCGCCGACAGTGTGGGAGGACCTGGTCTTTGTGGGCTCCGACGATGGCTGCCTCTACGGCCTGGACCGCAAGACGGGGGCGCTGCTCTGGAGTTACCGCACCGGAGGCGCTATCGCGGCAGGCCCTACCGTGGCCGATGGGCGGCTTTTCGTGGGTTCTATCGATAGGCTACTGCACGCCTTCAGCCTGAAGTGGAGTAAGGAGTCGTGATGGAACGTAAGGAGATAAGAGATGTAGTCCAGCGATTGGGCTTCAGACATTTGGTGCTGGCTCTTACGCTGGTCGGGTTGCTCCTGGGAGTGGGGCTCCTATGGACCTTCAGGGATTATGTGCGCTCCCCACAGGCCCTCTACCGCGAGGCCAAAAGCGTCCGGCCGGAGCGGGCGGCTGTGCTGTACGCGCGGCTGGCAGAGAAGCTTCCGCAGATCAAGGAGTATGCCCAGTTGTGGGCGGCCGAGGTTGCGATGCCGGATATGGAGGCGATGCGAACGCTCCAGGCCGTCGAGGCTTTTCGACCCCAGAGCCCGGCCGCCTACCATGCCCATATCGCTATAGCGCGCCATTACGCGAGCATCAAGACGCCAGAGGCGGAGGATGAGTATCGAGCGGGGTTGGCCCTGCACGACACGGTCGCTTTGCGCCTGGAACTGGCGCGCTACTTGGAAGAGCAGGGAGACGACGAAGGAGCCTATGCCGAATACCTTCATATTCTGGGCGAACGACCGGATGCTTTCGCCGGGATGCGTCGCACGGGGCAGGATCCGGTGGCCATAGCCGAGGATTTGAACGCAGCCTATTACCATAGTGACGCCCTGGAGACGCTGCGAGGGATCGATGACCCCGAGGCACTACCCTTGCGCGCACGGGCGCTGAGGGGACTTAGGCGCTATGAGGAGGCAGAGACGGCCTACCAGGCCTGGCTGGAGGAGGAGCCCGATGATGTAACAGCTCAGTTGGGTCTGGCCTGGGTCCTGGAGCACCTTGACCGTCCCGATGAGGCGTTATCTCTCTATGAGGAGATCGATACGCCGGACAGCCAGTTGGCTCAAGCTGAG
>Ga0209991_10001243_pt1 | contig 11511 bp, 12 predicted proteins | sample ChitaG_FD_183167 | JGI IMG/M metagenome (GOLD analysis project Ga0209991, IMG submission 183167) | Deep subsurface microbial communities from South Pacific Ocean to uncover new lineages of life (NeLLi) - Chile_00310 metaG (SPAdes)... | ecosystem: Environmental > Aquatic > Marine > Oceanic >...
AACGAAATTATATTTTTCTTCATCTTTTGTAAAATCTTCTTTTGTATAATCAATTACTTTATTAGCTCCTAATGATTTTACTAATTCTATATTTTTCGTATTGCACACTGCAGTAACATTAACATCATAATATTTTAGAAGTTGAACTGCTGCTGAACCAATAGCCCCTGTTGCACCATTAACGAGAATATTTTGCCCACTTTCTATATTTACTTTTTTGATAAAATTATACGCATAATGCGCACCTTCAGTACTAGCTGCAGCCTGCTCATATGTTATATTTCTTGGTATTGTTGTCAGCGCTTTGTCTTCTGATATTGTCATATATTGGGCATGAGATCCTGAACCTTGGTCATCAAATCCAAAAACTTTATCTCCCACTTTTAAAGATTTTACGTTTTTCCCAACAGCTTCAATTTTCCCAGCAAATTCGGTTCCAGGAATCTGTTTTTTTGGTTTGAACATACCTGTAAAAAGTCTTGCAATAAATGGTTTTGCTCTAATTGTTGCGCAATCTGTTCTGTTTACTGTTGTCGCATATATTTTTGCCAACACTTCATTGTCCTTGGGAGTAGGTTTGGCAACCTCTTTGAGTTGAAGGACATCCGGTGATCCGTATTTTGTGTATACGATAGCTTTCATGAGTATTGCTCCTAATTTACTTTGACTTGGTCATTTTCAGAATATTTCACTCGAATTATACTATTTTGCTATCCCTGGTCAAACGTCGAGATGTCGACATGCATTTAAATGCGAGAATGTCCTTTTCTCGTTTGAAATATATGTCACAAAATGAGTGAAAGTGACCCGCAAAGCCGGCTTCAGGTTAGACAATATCTAATACCCTACTGCGAGACTTACTTAATTGATCAGGAAACTAAGCTAAACGCCTCCATTTTATTATTCCCACATGTAGCGGATACGTTTGGCGATATCGCCTTTCCAATCTTTTTGAATACCAGTATCCTCAACCTCCACTTTTCGACCTAGCGCCACGTCTTCCATTGTCTGCATGACCTCATCGGTAAAAAACCGGGAGCACTGGGCGTAGTTATGCCTGTCAGATAGCCCAAAGGGCCGCAGATAGTACCGTTGAGGCCACAAAACATACAAGAAATCTCGGGCACGAGTCATGGCCACATAGGCAAGCCTGAGCTCCTCCTCAATCTCTTCATCGCCGCCGGTGGACATATCAGACGGCAGGCAGCCATCAGCAGCATGGATAAGATAGACGACATCCCATTCTAGCCCTTTTGCTGAATGTATCGTAGACAGCACGAGCCAGTCCTCATCCTTGATCGGTGGACCAGCCAAGTCACCAGTAGACGTTGGCGGGTCAAGTATCAAATCTGCGAGAAACTGCCTTCTCGACCTATACCCTGCGGCCAGTACTCCCAGGTACTCAATATCGTTTTCCCTCGGTTCAGGGTTTTCGTGGTTCCGCCATAGCAGTGGTTTATAGAACTGCCTGATTCTTTCGATTTGCATGCCGGGGTTCTCATCACCCATTTTTACCAGGTCAATCAGCACAGAGCCAAATTCGGTAATTTCTTTTCTCACTGCCGATGGCGCCTTAAAAGACGTTATGGAGTTGAGATTAAATACATTGCTTCTCATGTGGTCAACAACAGATGCTGCCGTTACCGGACCAACGCCATTCAGTAGCTGAAGTACCCGGAACCAGGCGATTTCATCACGCGGATTTTCGATAATTCTAAGAAAGCTAATCAGGTCCTTAATATGTGCCGTTTCAAGGAATCTTAACCCACCGTATTTGTGAAAGGGGATATTCCGACGTGTCAATGCCAGTTCCAGCGAAGTGGAATGAGATGCCGCTCGGAATAATACTGCCTGTTTTCGAAGCGGTATACCCTGTTCGTAGTGGTCGAGCACCAGGTGGATTACTTCGTCATCTTGACTGGTTTCATCAGTGCAGGTTATTAGCCGTGGCTGTTGGTCACCTTTTCTGTCTGACCACAGGTCTTTGGAATACCGTTCCCTCGCCTGAGCGATGACACAATTAGTTGTGGTCAATATTGGCTGGATTGACCTGTAATTCTGATCTAAAGTCACAATCCTTGCTCCAGAGAATTGCTGGGGAAAGTCGAGCATATTGCGAATCGTCGCCGATCGGAAACCATAGATGCTCTGGGCATCATCACCAACCACCATGATGTTGTTGTTCTTACGCCGCAAACCCAACAGTATTCCTGCCTGGATCCTGTTCGTATCCTGGTACTCATCGACAAGGACATGGTCAAAGCGTCCGCCAATTGAATCAGCTACCTCCTGATCCTGAAGCAGATAGTAAAGGTATAGAAGTAGATCGTCATAGTCCAGGATATTCTGTCGCTGCTTACGGCTGACATACTCTCTGAAAAGCGCCTTCAGCTCATCGTTCCACATCTCACACCAGGGAAAGTCCTTCTTTAATACCGTCTCCAATTCTTCATTGCCGTTGACCCGGCGCGAGTATATGGCCAGGCAGGTGCCCTTGCGAGGGAACCGGCTTTCTTTTTGAGAAAAGGCCATATCGTTGCGGATAACGTCCAAGAGATCTTCAGCATCGGTCCGGTCGATAATCGTGAAATCGGGCGGCAGGTCAGCTGCTTGTGAATACATTCTTAAGATTCGGTTGGCAAAGGCATGGAACGTACCTCCCCACACCTGGCTTGTTGCTGAGCTACCGGTAGGTATCACGAAAGCTGCGCGCCTTAGCATTTCCTCCGCTGCTCTTCTAGTGAAAGTCAATAGTAGAATCCTCTCTGGTGCTATTCCCCTGGAAATAAGATAGGAAACCCGGTAGGCAAGGGTTCGAGTCTTACCGCTACCGGCACCGGCTACGACTAGCAGCGGGCCATCTCCATGTGTAACCGCCTCAAGCTGCCTTGGATTCAGTTCCTCAAGCCAATTACGTTCTCCCTTCTTAGTTTCCACTAAATGGTGCCTCCAGACGAATCTACCTTATGTCCCGCTCGACGGCATCTATCTTGGAACTCCTTTCTCTTTAACAGGAGCCAATTCGCAGCACCTGTGTGAACAAGAGCGTATTCCCCTTGTAGTCTATCTCCGTGAAGCGTGAATGCTAGCAGATCAGGCTCCTTTCGTTGGAGTTCATATTTACCTCTGTCCCAGATTTCGACCTTGCCGGCGCCGTACAAACCTTCGGCGATGCCTCCTTCAAAATCTATGTAACTCACTGGATGGTCCTCTACTTGAACTGCCAATCTTCGAATACCAGACTCGGTAGGAGGGCCCTTTGGTACGGCCCAGCTTTTGAGTACCCCTTCCATTTCCAACCGGAAATCATAGTGTAGATGAGTTGCTTGGTGTTTCTGGACCACAAATCTACTCATGTTAAATGCGGTTTACCTTTTCTCATTTCAAGCAATAGTTTATCACTTGGTGCCAAAAGCGAGGTAAGATACTCACGCAAAATGACATGAGCAACGTAACACCTATACCTTTTAACTTCAAGTTGTCCGCAGGTGTGGTGTAGAAACATAAGTTAATGCTATATTGTTACGCCAGAGATAACAAAACAAGCGATTGTTCAGCATTGGTTTTCATTCGGCTGGCTAGCTCTGTGCTACTTCCCCCCTCGCTACTATTCCAATTTTAGTCAAGAGCTTCGTCGAAGAAGGATGTGACCCGTTCCTTGTACTCTGCTGGCCTCATAAGATATGCGTTTGAGTGTTGTGCTTCTGGTACTATCCATAACTTGCTATCAGGATTTTGGCTGGCCTCTTTCAGTCGATACGCATGTTGGACAGGAACCATGTCGTCCTGTCCTCCGTGGATAATGAATACGGGTACAGAAATCTCCCTCACCGCTTCCTCCGGCTTGATTGCAGTGAAGTCAACGTCGTATATGTTCCTGGCTATAAATAAGATGATTGGGATGAAGAATTTCGGCAGGTTACTTCGCCTTGAGAATTCGGACTCGATAATGCTAACGATATCAGCGTAAGCGCAATCAGCTACCACTACATCGATTTCCTCAGATTCAGCAGCAGCCATTAAGGAAGTAGCGGCTCCCATTGAGAAACCAAGGACACCTATTTTACTCTCAATGCCACGTTGCCTGATATAGTCAATGGCGCCCAACAAATCTTTTCTCTCATAATAGCCTGCGGAGATATGTTTCCCCTCTGATTCTCCATGCCCTCTCATATCAAACATGAGGACATTATAGCCATAACTCACCAGATCTTTGGCAATTCCCAACATTCTTTCCGCTGGGTGAGCTCGATTACCTTCTGACCCATGGACCACCACAATAACCGGGTTAGCAGTATCTGTTTCAAGCCACCAGCCGCGCAGCATCAGACCGTCCCGGCTGAGGAAAGAAACGTCCACATATTCTAACCCGAAGTCGGCGGGGTTACCCTCAATGGGTACTCGCTCAAACTGTGTCAACGAGGAGGCAGCATAACCTGATATACCCAGGATAATCCCAGCAGCCACCACAATGAGGGTCAGCAAAGCCCAGAGTACTCGTCTCATAGGCCCTCTGGCTTTGCTTCCTTGGTGACTCATTGCCTCTTTTCGATCTTTTACTGAGAGAATACCAAGTTTATCTCATGCAGAAGAAGCCTTCAACAGTGCGGTGATTTGAATCAAACATTGTGGACTTTTGTTACATGTGGGATAAAAAGGAACCTTTTTATTATTCATGTGACATTTTACAGCGTTGTAACAAACCGCTATTTCGTGTGATACCAGCTGGCCGTCACAACATACTAGTTTGTTAGGTTTTGTCGTTATGTTCTACAGTTATGACTACTTTTCCTTTGGCGTGTCCTTCTTCAAGATACCGAAAAGCTTCGGGGACCTCACTTAATGGGTAACGTCTATCTATAACAGACACTACTTTACCGGCTTCAAAAAGCTCTTTCAAAAAGCCCAAATCTTCTTTTTTATTCGGTTCCCACTTCACTAAACCCATTTTCTTACTCCCGGTCATTGAAATCAACGGTCCTAGAAGCATATTTAGAAACACTCGTGTCATGGAACCTCCGATAAAGACACAAATTCCCTCCCGACTCAAAGCACGCTTGTAATCGAAAACCGAACGATGCACCACAACATCAAGAATCAGGTCATAACGCTGCTCGCCTTTGGTGAAATCTTCTTTAGTGTAATCAATAACATGGTCTGCACCAACAGAGCGCACTATGTCCAATTTCTCCGTGCTGTCCACGCCGGTCACTTCAGCACCAAAGTACTTGGCAAGCTGTACTGCAAACGTACCCACACCACCACCCGCACCATTAATCAAAACCTTTTGTCCTGGCTGAATCGGTCTTTTACCGCGAAGATTCTGCAAGGCGACGACTGCCGCTGTAGGTACGGCCGCTGCTTCCTCGAATGTCATACTGGCTGGTTTCAACCTTAATGCATTTTCAGGAACACATACATACTCAGCAAAAGTGCCAAGACCATACGGATAAGATAAGTCCCCCCATATCTCATCACCTGGTTTAAACTGCTTTACGTTTCTGCCAACCGCTTCAACCTGCCCGGCTATGTCAGATCCGAGTATCTTGTATTTTGGTTTTAGAAGCCCCCTGTATAATAGGCGGACCACGAATACACCTCTCCGGTATTCAAAGTCAGCTGCATTTAAGGATGCCGCATGAACTTTGACCAGTGCTTCATTGTCCTTGGGAGCAGGTATTTCTACCTCTTTGAGCTGAAGAACATCCGGTGACCCGTATTTCTCATATACCATCGCTTTCATTTGGGTGTCCTCACGCGCGCAGTTGCGAACAATGGAAGTATGTTATTAGGGCTGACCTTCCTGTTTAGGCCACTTCCATGCATACCAGACAATTAGTAACATACACACAGTTTCTATAGCTGCAAAGAATATATAATGAAGATATGTTGATCCACCAGCCCAAACAAACACAATAGTTACTACACTTGCGATGATGTTTGCCCAACGGTTTGCCCTATAGTTCAATATCCGGGAAAGGAAAATCATAGCAATCGGAATCTCCAACAATATTGCGAATACCAACATAATTTCTTGAGTGATTGGAAACGACGCTGCGGATCGTGTCATTATTTCCTCTAGGAACCCGGGAATCATAAATGAAAGAATATCCGCAAAAAGCATATTAAACATCACAACTATCCATAATGTTGAAAGTATTACTTTCCTATCCTTCATTTTTATACTCCTTTAATTTATTTAACTCCATATTTTAGTAGTATTTGATTACTTAGACCTTAAGAAAACCCCTTTTCCATTCTGAATTCCTCCTTTTTTCTCCTAATTTGTCAGGTTTTGTTATTATGTTCCACAATTATAACTACATTTCCTGTTTTTTGCCCTGTTTCGACATACTTGTGAGCCTCGGCCATTTGTTCCAACGGATAGCGTCTATCTATGACCGATTTTATATCCCCCGCCTCAATAAGCTCTTTGAGGAATATTAATCTGGATTAGAGATATTTTGATCTACTCTTCATATTTAGGCCATCTTATTGCATACCACAGAATTAGAGCCGCAGCGGCAATAGATGAGAGTATAATAATTATTTGGAAAGGTGGTAGATCTTGTTCTGCTGCACGCATAATAAATTGAAAAATATTGAAAGCTACAAAAATTGCCCCCAAAACCAGGTTTGTTATGCGATTAGCTTTATCCCTCAAGGTAACCGTTAGAAATGCCAACACAAAGGGAACTATCCAACGACATGTCCAGAGTATTAAAGTTCCGGGGGCCAATGCTGGCCTCTCCAGACATTACCTTTTCTATCCAACCCTTCTCATATAGATATAATGCACACTCAGCAGTTATAGATGCTGCGCTAAATATCCATAACACTACAATTCTCATCTTTAGGGTTAAGACTTTCATGGTTAACCTCCTTTTTCACCTCCTGTAAAGGCACGTTGATGTATGATAGATAAGCATATATACTATTGTCAACCCTCCCGCCCCCCGTCTATTTGGAGGAATCTTGCATGACTGCTGCGCTAATGATCAGAAGTGAAATTATGTGCAATCAAGTAACAAAATACTACCTTGTTGGGTGACCCAACATCATATTAGGAATGCTTGAACTAAACCGAACAAAATCAGTAGGGTGTCGTATTGCCAGGGTAGTCACATTCTACCGCTATTGACAATTTCTAGAGGACGTTTTATTGTTCGTATAGAACTGAAAGGAGGTTCAGTATGGCAGTTACAGCTAACTCTACGATTTCAGAGGTCTTAAATGCAAACCCTAAAGCTAAGGAAATCACTGCGAAGCACGCAGGACAGCCAGTAGATGATTCACAGCTCTCCATGGCGATGGGGATGACCATCCAGCAAGTGGCAAGTTATATAGGGTGGAATCAGGAGAAGATAGACGCGCTGGTAAAGGACTTGAACGAGAGTTAGAGTCTAATCCTCTTCTATGGTTTGTTAATACAAATAGAAATCGGACAAGATCAGTAGGATATCGTATTGGGTAACAAAATGACGCGATGTGTAGCTACTTGAGGTAATCCTCGCTGCCAGCAATAATAGGCAGGGCGGTTATTTCAGGAACTTCATAATTATGCACTCTTTTTACCAGCTCAACTATCTCAGGAAACAACGAGCTTTGGTTTTAACGAGCAAGAGGCTCTCTTCAGCTGGGTGAAGCTTGCCTTACCACCAGAAAAGCGAACCTGCCCTCGGCGCAATGTTTACGCAGGCAGCCTTTTTTTCCTTGACTAACGACTCAGCAATCTTATGAGCTGCTTCCTCGCTGCCAGCAGTGATAAGGACAATTATACTGTCTGTTTTCTTCACGATTCCTAGCCTATCTTGAGCATATTGTCTACGGCAGTCTTTGCCTTGAGCCGAATTCCCTCGGGAACCTTCACCTCAGGACTCATCTCTTCCAACGACCACAAAACTTTCTCCATGGTAATCAATTTCATGTTGGGGCAAATTGCTTGCTCGGAAACAGGAATAAACCTCTTGCCAGGATTCTCTTTTTTGAGTCGGTGTATTATCCCCACCTCCGTACCTACAATCATCTCCTTGACCTCATCTCGCTGAGCATACTTAAACATCCCGCCGGTGCTGAGCACTTCGTCGGCCAGGGCAATGACCTCTGGCCTGCACTCTGGATGAACTACCACCTTAACTTGAGGATATCCCCGCTTCAACTCCTTTATCTTTCCAAGCTTTATCCTGACATGGGTGGGGCAGAAGCCAGGCCAAAGAATCATTTTTTTGCCCGTCCTGGCCGAGATATAATCGCCCAAATATTGGTCAGGGATAAAAAGTATCTCCCGGGCATCCAGGCTTTCTATGACCCTGACCGCATTGGCGGAGGTACAGCAGATATCTGATTCTGCCTTGACTTCGGCTGAGGAGTTAATATAGCAGACCACTACTGCTTGAGGATGTTCCTTTTTCTTCTCCCGCAAGCGTTCAGCGGTAATCATATCCGCCATCGGGCAGCCAGCGTTCATATCAGGAAGCAAGACCACCTTTTCTGGGCAGAGGATGGAGGCTGTTTCCGCCATGAAGTGAACTCCACAGAACACGATTGCACCAGCACCGGTTTTAGCAGCATTCTGACTTAGCTCTAAAGAATCGCCAACAAAGTCGGCTATATCCTGAACCTCACCCAATTGGTAGTTATGGGCAAGGATAACAGCATCCCTTCTTTTCTTAAGTGCCGAGATTTTCTCTACTATTTCAGCATCCCTATTTCCCATCCGTGGCTATCCTCCAATCATGGGTGTAAACATTAATCCTCTTTCCCCTGACAGAGCCGATTAGAGTGATGCCCAAATTATCCGCTATCCTCACCCCAAGGTTAGTCGGTGCGGATATAGAGATCATTATAGGTATACCCCTTTTGGCCACTTTGTGTAATATCTCTGAGGAAATTCTGCCGCTGGTTATTATCATTCGGTCATTAGTGAGTATATTATCAAGCAGGCATCTCCCAAAGATTTTATCGATAGCGTTATGCCAACCGATATCATTACTAAAAACCAGAATGCTTTTGTTATCGCACAGGGCAGCACTATGAACCCCATGGGTCGCCAGATAGACCTCAGAGCTATGCTGAAATTCATTTACCAGCATGAAGATTTCAGCAACCAATATTTTCATCTGCGACTCTACCTTTTGACTGGTGGCATCGGCAGCGCTATAGAAAGAAGCCCCCCTACCACACCCCGAAGATATAATCCGCTTGAACAAGACGTCTTGGGTGAATTCTTTATCTTCTACAGTTTCCAGCCGAACCACACCCCTCTCGTTGTCAACTATTATCTTTTTGATTTCATCCTTGCTTCCTAGGAACCCTTCGGAGGAAAGAAAGCCGACAGCCAAATACTTTAAATCTTTCGGAGAACAGAGCAAGGTTACCAGTTCTTGGTTATTTAAGATAATAGTAAGAGGAGACTCTTTGGCAACTACATCATCAATGCTGCTGCTCCCCTTTTCAGTAAGCTTCAATATAGAAAACTCTTCTGTCTCCTTATCCATTTTTTCCTATCCTTATCTGGTCCCCAGCCCTGACAAACCCACCACGAATTACCTTGGCAAATATTCCTTCCTTAGGCATAATGCATTTGCCTATCTGCTGGTAGATTGCGCACCCGCTGTGGCATTCCTTACCAATCTGAGTGATCTCAAGTATAACGTCCTTTCCCACGGATATTCTTGTGCCCACAGGGAGGGAGGTAAGTTCCAACCCTTGGGTGGTAAGATTTTCGGCAAAATCTCCAGGACCTACGTCAAAGCCCAGTCCCCTCATTTTACTGATGCTTTCCATCGCCAATAGGCTCACTTGCCGATGGGTACAGCAGTCAGCGTGGGCGTCGCCAACAAGGCCATAATCCTCTTTAAGGCTACCTTCAGCTACAGCTTCCTTTCTCGTACCCTTCTCTTCACTCTTACAGACGGCAATTATTTTTGCCATTGAGCAATATTCTACCTTAATTGCTATATCAGCGAAAAGCAGTATCCCAAAGCCAAGGACATGACACTGACAACCGCCAGATAAATAGCCAGAATCTTGCCACCGAATTCCTTTCTCATGACCAGGATAGTGCCCCAACTGGTAATCGGCCCCACCAATAAGAGCACCATTCCTGCGCCAATATTCATTCCCTGCGACGCAAAGGCGTGGACCAGAAGAGGACCATGGTGAAGGGTTTTACCGCCCAGTTGGCAACAAGAGTGGCGATTATCGGCTTTGGGGTTCTGACTGCCTTTATTACTTGGCTAAACTCTATCTGCACCATTATGGGATAAATCATCAGGAACAGACAGACAGCCACCGGAATAGAGACATTGGCAACGGCTAGACCACTTAATATATCAGAGACTTGAGGGAAAACTTTCCCTACTCCTATCCCGGCGCCAATGCCAAGTGCCACCCACAAGCTCAGGTATTTCTCCCAAATGCCTAGCCTTCTTGCTTTTTCTTGGGACATATCGCGGTTTATTTTCTCACTTATATGCCTTCACAGTAATGCTCAGAAGCTTAGCCAGTGTTTGACTTCCTTCCCCTTCTATATAGAACTCCTTGCTAGACAGTACCTGCACATACTCAAAGCCAGCTTCCTTTATCTCTCTTAGGTATTCTTGTTGTTCCAAAGCTCCGCCGATGCAACACGCCCAGGCATTCGAGTCAGTCTTTATCTCATCGGGGAGCGGTCCCTCCGAGACAATATCAGAAACTGTGAGTCTCCCCCCGGGCTTCAGCACTCGGTAGGCCTCCTGGAAGACCTTACGTTTGTCTGTAGAAAGATTGATAACGCAGTTGCTGATAACCGCATCAACAGATTTATCCTCGACTGGGAGGGTCTCGATTTCCCCTAGGCGAAACTCTACATTGTGATAGCCGTGATCCCTGGCGATACTTTTTGCCTTATCCACCATTTCCTCCGTCATATCAACTCCGATAACCCTGCCGGTTGAGCCAACTTTGTTGGCTGCCAAAAATACATCCACTCCGGCTCCTGACCCTAGATCCAGGACTACCTCGCCTGCTTTTAGGTCTGCTATGGCCGTGGGGTTACCACACCCCAACCCCATAATCGCCTCTTCTGGGACATGTTCCAAATCCTCTCTCAAGTATCCGATAACCTCAGCTTGGGAAAGGGGGCTGACCCCGCAAGCACAACTTGAGCAACAGCTTTGTTGATCTTGCTTAGCTACCTGGGCATATCTACCCTTCACCACTTCTTTGAGTTTCTTCTCTTCCATAGTTTACCTCCTGACATTTGCACAGCGCTAGCTCCTTCATTAGAGCTTCGCTATCAATGATTAACCTGGCTAATCTAACATCCGTAAGCTTATAGTAAACTTTTTGAGCTTCCTGCCTGTCTTTCACAATATTACATTCCTTGAAGGCTCTCAGGTGATACGAAATCAGGGATTGCTCTTTATTTAGAACGCTGGCAAGTTCCCCAACACACTTCTCGCCCTCAGCCAGCAACTTGAGTATCTGGAGTCTTGTTGGTTCCCCAATGCACCTCAAAAATCTGGCCTG
>Ga0209991_10001246_pt1 | contig 11506 bp, 9 predicted proteins | sample ChitaG_FD_183167 | JGI IMG/M metagenome (GOLD analysis project Ga0209991, IMG submission 183167) | Deep subsurface microbial communities from South Pacific Ocean to uncover new lineages of life (NeLLi) - Chile_00310 metaG (SPAdes)... | ecosystem: Environmental > Aquatic > Marine > Oceanic >...
GAAAAAGGGAAAGAAATCCCATCCGTAGAAGATTTATGGGTGCTATCGGACTTATACGGAAGGAGTACGGATTATTTCTTGCTTGAATTACCCGCCATGCCCGAATCACTCAGTTTCCGAATGAAGGCTGTTCATATACTTGAAGAACTACCACAATCAGCCAAGCAGATCTTCATTCGATTTGAAGAATTATGTAGGGCAGAGTACGAGTTGGAGAAAGCTTTGGGTATAACAAAACAAGTGTATTTTAAGAGAAATGGCGGTGACGACCCCTATCAGCTTGCTTCTAGTGAACGCTATCGCTTAGAACTCAATGATTACCCGGTAAAGGATTTAAGACAATTACTTGTCTCACAGGGAATTAGAGTCTTTATACTGCCTATTCCTGAATTTAAACCAGTAGATCTTGCTGGTGTTTCCTGGTGGCATGAAACATATGGCCCTTGCATGCTAATTAATGGAAAGAATGTACCTGGCCGAAGGACTTTTACTATGGCGCATGAATATGCCCACCTTCTGCATTCAGACCCGCCAACCGTTTGTGCTTATATGGTTGACCATCCGGAAGAGAGATTTGCGGATTTCTTCGCAAAAGATTTCTTAATGCCAAGCAGTGGCGTACTTAGAATATTCCGAAATCGAAGATATATGTCTACCAGTATTACGGATCAAGAACTAGGTAGCATCGCAAATACCTTTGGGGTAAGCCTAGAAGCAATAAGCATAAGGCTAGAAGAATTAGGCTTAGTACCAGAAGGTTTTACAAATCTCAATATAGAACGATGGGAAAAGAAACCAAAGTTCTATCGTGGGAGTAGGGGGCCAAGGTGGAGACGTCAGCTCGGAGAAGATTTTGTTCAACTTGCAGGTAATGCCTACCATAGGGGTTTTGTTTCTGCTAATAGACTAGCCAAATATTTTGGCATTGATATTCGAGAAACACTAAATACAATGAGAGAGATTAAGCAAAAATAAGTATGGATTTTTTAAGTCATGTTACAGTCAGCCCCAAATTATGTTTTCGATGCGTCATCTCTAATAGATATTGAGAGAAGTGAGGACAGTAATAAGGGGCTTAGGAAGATGCCTGAGCCTCCAGGTAAATGGCTGATAATACCTTCAAAGGTTGCTAAGCAGGTTAATGGGAAGGATGCTCCTACCACTACTAAGAAGTGGATATCAAGTGGGCACCTGATGGGATTAACTGGGGAATGGGAAAATACTACATTCATGACACTTCGTGTGAGAGAGCCTCTACTTGAGGATCCAGACGTGCAGGGGATTGTCATTGCCGCCAGCCGAGGTGCTACATATGTAGTTGAAAATGGGAGGGCTAAGATAGTTGCGCGGTCAATAGGCGTTCGGTGTATTAGTTTCACTGAATTCTTTGAAGAAGTGCAACCCCGCATGTTTTAGTTTCTCCCATAAAAAAGAGGGAGACATTCCCCTCCAACTTGGCATAATATGGTAGTGGGGTTTGGTTTCGAACTTATAACTACGGCGCGTCTGGTCTCTCATGGTAAGGAAGCCTTGGGTAAGGCAATGGGTAGCCAACACAACCTTTCCATATATGACTGTCCCCCACAAGCCAATGGTATAAATTGCCGTATTTCATATCGGGATGAATTTTCAATCCATAGCCTCCTATCACATGTTTACTCCCTTCCCTGACAAACATCTCTTTTATGTGCCCAAATATAGGCGGTGAATATACATTTTCTCCAGCTACATATGCAGTCGTACACGAGGCAATTAAATCTGCCAATTGAAGCAATCGAACAAACCTACATGGCGCAGATAGGAAATTAAGCGCAATTCTATCCGGGATTATGTACTCTGTACCCGTTTCAATGGTTTCGAGGCATTCCATAAGGAATTTATTTTCTGCCCTCCTGTCTCCACTAGGTTGTGAAACAATTACGACTCCATTTTGGTTTCTATGAGTCAATTCACGGTGGGCTCGTTCTACAAATAGGTTGATAAGATCTATTCCAACTGTTTTAGCTCGAGAGGCTCGGCGTAAGGTCGCATCTTCAATTACAACAATCGCAGAAGCTTCTTTACTGATTGCTAATGCTAATGTACGCTTGTAAAAGTCCTCTCTAGCTTGGTCTCTGAGGTTATTGTGCATCCAAGAGTCCCGTCGTGGTGACCACTTGAATATTTCATTAGAAGGGAATCCGCAATCCGTACAGAGATTGTTTAGTGCGGCTTCCAAGCTTTGCACGTGCTCATCTCGAATGTAAAACCCTCCTATTGCACTAAGCGGGCCCATTCCCGGGCGAGAAGGGCTATCCTGTTGAGCGTCATCGATAAAGAAGAAGTCCATGGCACCGATAAGTTAGAAATATGGTTAGTTGGCTATGTATATTTATTTTATTATATCATGATTGAATTTAAGTTGAAGGGATTCCCAGAGATAAGTTGATATGTGTGCCAAATTCTGGTTAAAATAAATATAAAGCACAGCTTCTAGCTGTGCTCATTTCCTTGGTAGCGGGGGTTGGATTCGAACCAACGACCTTCGGGTTGTGGGCCCGAACTTGAGGCCTTTCCAAAGCTAAATCTGGCACTTTTCCATTCGGACCCATAACCTTTTCCGCCTTTTGGTCTAAACCCACCAACCTGCACGTTGTTTCAAGGCTATGTGTTTCCATTGTTCTTATTTACTCCTTTTTGAACTAGATTCTAGGATAGCTATATAAACAGGAGTAAATCAGGACACAGGCTTCCTTGTGGAAGGTCAACAGATAGTTAATGCTTTGGGCATGAATGACCAATGATTTCAGCTATTATCTTTGAGTTATTTACTTTCTCTGTGTTTGTCTGGAAGAGAGGTGTTGGATATTACTACCTTGTCAATAGTCTTCGGTACGTAGTCATCGCTTGGCTAGTAGTTTGCTTGCTAATCCTCTGATTATTGAATTGACAGTCATGAATATCAGTTGTAAAATCTTGGTAACTAGTACTCATCGCATCACGTCTGTATACAGTTATGAAGCTAAGGTGATATACAATGGCTTGGGAATGGATAATTGGTATCTTTATTACCGTAGTGGCTGCTACTGTTGCAATAGTTGTTACAATAAATTTCGCGAAGAGAAAGAAACCAGTTTGGGCGTGTCGCACAAGTCACATAATAGGGCGTGACGCTGAAGCTCCGCCAGAGCTCAAGCTGCTTTTTGGCACGAGAGAGGTTACTGACGTCTACAAAACAACCCTTATATTCTTCAATAAAGGTAATGAAACAATTCGCGGTGACTTGCAAGATGCGACTGACATCAATGAGCATGTTGCAATACACTTTAAAGGGGCAGAGATACTAAGACAACCAGTAATAGAGAAGACAAGTAAGGAAGCCATTAGATTTTCGGCTAAACAGGTTGTGAAAGGCGGAGACAATGCAATCGAGTTGTACTTTCGGTACCTTGGTCACAATGATGGGGCTGTAATTGAAGTATGGCACACCGAATGCGATACGATTGACGATTCTGGTGACATCATGAATGTTGAAATACGAAAACTCAAGGAATTTATTACATCACGTCCTGAAAATTTCCGCAGTAGCCTGATAATATCGCTGGGCCTGATGGCATTTTTAGGATGGATTTGGAGGGAAATAGCATTCGACATAGTCCAAACTGGCGTCGATTTGGGTATGGTCGGAGGTGCTACTGTATTAACGATTATTTTCGGTTTCCTGACAATCCAAAATATGTATCGCTTATTCCGTTACAAGGTATTTCCTTCTTGGAGTGTGCTGAAGGAATAACCAGCTTTATATCTTCTAGAATTATACAAAATTCCGTACTACCAGAGTTATTCGAATTATATGGTCCTATGTACTAGATTCCGTGGATTAAAGACTGTATGACCATTCGACCACCTAAACCAGGAGTCTATTTTGTACATCAATAGCTTTTTCTGGAAACCTCATTGCCCTGTGTGTCATATAATGCAGCTGTATCTGGGTCTGAGTTGTTCCAAACAGCTTTTCCATATCCGAAACTAAAGCCTCCCCATTCATTATGAATCTCATTCGTGTAAACTCGGATACTTGCCCCGGGAGCAAGTACATAAGATGGGAAAGTAAATGATGGGTACCCCTCAGATATATCTTTTAGCACCCACCCTGCCAAATCTTGGGGCTCGTTACCAAGGTTTGTAATTTCTACATATTCATCTGATTCCACGCGTGAAACTAAGCCATCGTAGAATATTTGAGTGATTTGAACGTTAGTGGTAACTGAAGGTGCTGGGGGTGGGGTGGGTTGGGGAGTTGGAGTTGGTGTAGGCGTCGGTGTGGGTGCAGGTGCAGGTGGTGGTGTGGGGGCGGTAACTGACAGAGGCTCGGTTGGTTTCTCAAGTTTTAGTGTATATGTCTCTCCATCAGTAGTTACCACTATATTGCCATGTATATCGGTACCGTATATCTTGGCTCCAATCGCATTTAGCGCTGCGATACTCTCTTCGTGGGGGTGACCGTATCTATTACCTTCTGCTGCCATATAAATAGCAACCTCAGGACTAGTTATAGCCACAAAGTCTTTTGAGGAAGCCGTTTTGGAACCATGGTGCCCTACTTTAAGGACTTCTACACTTGGAACGAGGCCTGCCCCAAGCATACTTGACTCAGCTTCTTGTCCTGCATCCCCGGTGAACAGGAAATCGACCTCCCCATAGCTGAGGTTCAGAACAATAGAATTCTCATTCGTACTCCCAGCCAGTGTGGCAGGGCTAAGGACTACAAGGATTAGCTCTCCGGCAATGACCTCATTGCCCTGGCGTGCTATGTTGACTTCAGCTCCCTCTGCATCAACAGCAGCCTTGAACTGGGCATAAGTTTGGGAAGTGCTTGAGTCGCCATTATGCCAGATTTCCTGAACCTCGAAAGCCTCCAAGACAGCGATAAGACCACCTATATGGTCTGCATGCGGATGGGTACCTACCATCACTTCCAGTTGCCCATCCACGTAGTTGCTCAAATATGCAGTTACACCGGGCGATTTCCCCCCACCATCAATCAGGACCTCTGTCTCCCCTAAATCAATCAGGATTGCGTCTCCCTGACCAACATCTATGAAGTGAATCTTTAGCTCTGCCCCAGTTGGCGTGGGGGTGGGAGTCGTACTAACAAAGTGAGCAGTGATGCTCTTATCCGAATCCATAGTAATGGTGATAGTAGGTGAGGAACCGGATGCATCACCACTCCAGTAATCAAAGCCATAATTACTGCTGGAGATGACGGTTAGCGTCACCTTTCTGCCTCGTTTGTACTGCCCAGTCGAAGGAGACACAGAACCTGCGCCTGAAGGGCTGACGGTTACACTGAGAGTGTAGGTAGTGGGCTTTTCGGGCGCTGGCTGAACGGGTACAGTTTCATCTTGTGGTGCTGGGGCCGGTTCCCCGCAGGCACCCAGTAAAAGAATGCCGATGACCAGAATTGATAAGACTCTGCGTTTCATTTTTACCCCCTAGGCTTTTCCTCCAAATCAAAAAGGGCACCTTCAACCGCCATTTCTAGCGGTTCCAGTGCTCTACGTTCATCGCCTAGCCTCCTAAACCAATACTGCGGTTTACTTGCAGCTCAGGTTAAGTAGTTCACATATGAATAAGATTGTAGCAGCGGTAACTTTAATACTTCTTATATGAATTGTCAACCCCTTGATCAGTCATTTGACGCAATGAAGGAAATGCGATCTATTTTTATGACCTTAAGTGAACAAAATGACGAAATGTTACCCGTAGTCTCTAATCAATGTCGCTTCCCTCTCCAAAGTCGTAACTACATTGCGCACTAACTATTACATTCAACTTACAATAGGCGAATAAAGCTTAAGACTATCTTCAAACCTTACGCACAGAACATGTCGTTCCATCCTATGCCCTATCTGTTTTTAATTGATGTCGTATTGCGCGGAATATATTCGTCGTTTTTGTGTGGGTAGGGGTTTGGTTAGTTTGGGTTGTTGACGTCAGACTAGTAGCAGCTGTTGACAATCACACAGATGAGGACTAAATTGGAATTACAAGGTGTGAAGTAGCTTCAAAAACAGTATATTTGGTTTAGGGAAGATGATGGGACAAAGAAGGGCACTGGAACCGCTTAAATGGCGGTTGAAGGTGTCCTTTTTGTTTGCAGCTAGAGATTCGTAAAGCTCAATAAAAGGAAAACAACATGAGAACTAAAAAGGCTATGTTATTAGGAATGATACTTTTGTTAATGGTTTTGCTTGGTGCTTGTGCTGCTCCAGCCCCAGTTCCACTACCGGCGCCAATGCCGGCACCTGCACCAGCACCAGCGCCACGACCGTCACCACCGCCACCGTTTCAGAGGAGCGTAGTTCCTGAGGAGGCTTATTATCTGCCAGGGGAAATAGTTGAAGTCAAGCTATCATTCACCAACGTGTCTTCAGAGAAAATTAAGTTAGACCGGTGGCCCCCGGAAATACAGGTGAAGCCAACTAGGCAGGACGAGATAGTGTTTTCCGTGGCTACTGGCACGCAGCCCCTGGAGATAAAACCAGGTGATACGATAATCCTGGACTTCACCTGGGACCAGAAAGACACTGAGGAAAAGCAGGTATCTCCCGGCTGGTACTATATCACCTTTAAAGATATCACTGTCATCTATGAAACTGACAGGAGACGGTCAGTAAACCCCACAGCCAGAGTACTGATTCAGCACCCACAGGGGGCTATGGAAAAGACCATTGAACTGGATCAGTCCCAGACGATAAGCGACATCACGGTGACATTGGAGAGTATTGAGTTAACCGCTACGGGGATGACGGTCTATGCCTTTGGTACACTACCCGGTTATGCTCCGCCTCCAGCCGCATCTCCGTTCATGCATGTCTTTGCTGAATTCAGTGTTGATGGCAACGCTGTAAAGCAAGCGGGCTCAGCGGGAATGCAAGAACTCGAAAACGGAACGAAGTTTATCTGGGACAGATACATTGACCCTGTTCCAAGCGATGCTAAAGAACTAATCTTCAGAATAAGTACAATAACATTGGGGTTTGCGCCGGGCAAGCCCGATGAATCGGTCGTCGGCCCGTGGGAGTTCAAGGTACCGCTGGAGTAGCGCAGGAGGTTATTGAGATGATGAACAAGCTAGTAATAGGACTGCTGGTGATGTTCTTGCTGTCGATGCCAATGGCTTGTGTCAAAGAGACAGTGCCGTCTCCGACACCGGCACCGGCACCAGCTCCAGCTCTGGCACCAGCGCCGGCACCCGCCCCTGCACCAGCGCCCAGACCAACACCTCCACCCCCCATGCCAGCACCACCAACACCGCTACAATTGAGCGCAGTCCCTGAAGAAGCATATTATTTGCCGGGGCAAATAGTTGAAATCGAGTTGTCATTTATGAACGTATCGTCAGAAACGATTATCCTGACACCGTTCCCCCTGGAAATACAGGTAAAGCCTCAAGATGGTGACGAGATACTGTATCAGACCCCGATTGCCAGCAAGCGATCCCAAATGCTGTTTCCTGGACGTGAGATACGCCTTGTCTTCACCTGGGACCAGAAAGATAAAGAGGGCAATCAGATACCTCCGGGGTGGTACCGTCTGGTCTTGAAAGAGCTCACGGTCACCCAGGAGACCACGACGATGAGGCACCATCTGGACTCCTATACCGTGAGTAGATTCCTGATTCAGTACCCCCAGGGGGCTATGGAGAAGAGCCTGGACCTGAACCAGTCCGAGACGGTAAATGGGATTACGGTCACGCTGGAACGCGTCGAGCTAACCTCCGCTGGGATGACGGTCTATGCCTTCAACACGCCGCTGGGATATACTCCGCCTCAAGGTATCCTGCCCACTTCCCGATTCATGGTCGCCTCTGCCGAGTACAGTGTTGACGGCGGCATGGTAAAGCAGGCCGGCCTCGCAGGGTTCCGTTTTCTTGAGGACGGTACGAGATATACCTGGAAGAAACTCGACCCCGTACCCAGCGATGCTAGAGAACTGACCTTCAGAATAAAAATGAGGTACGAAGACAAGCCTGAAGAATTATTGGGCCCCTGGGAGTTCAAGATACCGCTGGAGTAGCGCAGGAGGTTATTGATTTGAAGAATGTCACCACAGGGTTGTTAATATTATTGTTACTAGCGGTAAGTTCTTGTGCCACCCCCTCTACAAAGCCGACTCCTTCACAGCCAGAAGGATCCGCGGCGCAACTGTCCCTGGAGATAAAGTCACCGAGAGACGGCAAAGAGTACCGGAAGACGCCGATAAGAATCAATGGCACCGTTTCCCATCCCGAAGCAGAAGTTGCCGCCAATGGTATTAAGGCGGAGGTAGAGGCAAACGGGTACTTCAAAAGCGACTGGGTACCATTGGTAGAGGGCAAGAATAAGATTAAAGTAGTCGCCAGGCTGGGCGGTAGAGAAGTCAGCCAGACGGTTACAGTAACCTACAATATGGTGCTGAGCATCAGCGTCGGTCTGCCCAGACATACTCAGGAGGACGAACTTACGGAGTCGCCGACTACGGCTAGAGGCCGGGTCTCCGACCCCAGAGCCAGGGTAACCGTAAACGGCAAGGAGGCAGAGGTCGCCTATGATGGCACCTACTCTATTCCGCTGGATTTGGTGGAGGGTAAAAATTTTATTGAAGCCGTGGCCACCCTGAGAGAGCAACAGGCTCGCGACAGTACGACCGCCGTTTTCCGACCGCCCAAACCGCTCGCCCTGGAGATAAAATCCCCCGAGGACGGGGCAACCTCTAACGCGGACCTAATCAAAGTCAGCGGCACCGTCGCCGAGCCCGAGGACGAGGTGATAGTTAACGGTATAACAGCGCAGGTCGCCGATGATGGTTCCTTCTATGCCTATATAGGGCTTGTGGAGGGTGAGAACACTATTGAAGCGGTGGCGGTGAGGGGTGAGGAAAGATTCTCCGATACTATCAGCGCCACCTACAGTCCGCCGGCCCCGGACGCGGTTCCCGACGCTTTGTCTCTTTGGATAAACTCCCCCGAGGATGGGGCCGAGTTTAAGGTGAATCTGCAAAAAGTAAGCGGCACGGTCTCCGACCCGCAGACTACTGTCGTTGTCAACGGCATCGAAGCCAAGGTAGCTGAAAACGGCTCTTACTATGCTTACATTGACCTAGTGGAAGGCGAGAACAGCATTGAAGCGGTAGCCTTAAAAGGTGCGGCCAAGTCCTCCCAGATCGTTACGGTTACATTTAACCCGGCGCTGGTTGTTTATCTAGATGCCGAGCCGGAATGGGGCATCGACTATACGAAAACTCCTCTGACCGTGACCGGAACAGTGAACAGACCCGAGGCCTGGGTAACCGTCAACGGTCAGGACGTGCTCGCAGCATCAGACGGCAGTTTTACGACTCAGGTGTTGCTGGTAGAGGGGTCGAACTCAATAAAGGCGGTGGCGACACTCGGCGATGAGCGGGATGAAGTCTTCATCCTGTACATGGTCGAAAACGGATACCCCAATCCCGTGCCTGGATATTCCCATTTCTTTGCCAGTTCTTTGAAATACGAGCACGAAATTACCATCAAAGCTGGCGAGACAGGAACCATTGATGTCCTTCTAGAGACCCGTAAGAGCGGACCCGGGGAATACAGCGGGAAACCGTTTTATGTGAGCCGTGAGTACAGCAAAGATGCGCTGCCCATGCCTGAAGGGCTGGAGGTGAGCCTGGAACCCGCCAGATTCAAGACATATCCAAATACGACCTATCATGCCACACTTATCATCAAGACAGACCCGGAACTGGCTCCGGGAGAGTATTATCTCCGCTTTGTGAGTCGCTTCGTCCGTGGTGGGACGGGATACAGCAGCGGGTGGATAAGGGTTACTATAGAGTAACACATATCCTTCGTGTGAGGAGGCGAAAATGAAAAAGCTAATTATTACATGCGCTGTGGTTCTGACGGTTATACTGCTGGTGCCTGTTTCCTGTGCAGCACCACCGGCGCCAATGCCGGCACCTGCCCCAGCCCCGGCACCAACACCAAAAACCACTAAAGTAATACCAGGGGAAGGGGAAAAGGGCATCGGGGTTAGCGGTTCGTATCCGGCATTTACTGTAGATGAGTGCATAGAACATTCCGATACTATCGTCATCGGCAAAGTAACGGAAATTCTACCTGCCAAGTGGGGTAAGGAGACGACAAGACCATTGCCGAAAATTATTTACCAGGATGTTATCGTTCAGACCGAGCGATATCTGTACGGCGAGCCTGAGTCTGAGTTTATTGCCGTTTGTGTCTGGGGTGGGAAAGTTGGTGACACCTATATGATTGCGGACAGCGAACCGCTGTTCACGGTTGGTGAAAGAACCCTGCTTTGCTTATACCGCCCTCCCGAAGAGTCAATGGAGACAGTCCCCGAAGGAATTGACCCTCGCTCTTACTACCGGGTTACTGCCAGTATTCCGGGCAAGTACGATTTCAAAGATAGTGTCCTGACCGACTATAAAGGTCAAACGACGAATGTCGCTACATTTGAAGAGAAAATCGCTGCCGCATCACGGAACCAGTAACATCACAGTAGATAAATAAAAGGAAGACTATGAGTGCTGCCTGAGGGCTAAGAGGCTTTTGCCATAAGACCCTTCTACAAAAATCCTCCCCCCTCTCATTGGAAGGAGAGGGGGATATAGGAGGTGAGGTCGAAAGTGAAGAAAAGAGTATGGCTGGCAGCGAGTTTGCTATTAATAATGGCTCTACTTGTGGGTGGTTGTGGGCAACCTAAAGGTATAAAGCCGTTAACAGACAAGGAGAAGGACAGATTTATTGAGATAGCGCTCAATACTCCTGAAGCATTGAGATACCTGGAAAATGAAAGTAAGTATGAGATAGAAGTGAGATGGGTAGCCTTGGGCTGGGAGGACTCTAAGGCAACGGAGTGGCATCCGTTGGACTATGAAGAAATAGCTGACGGGAATCTTCCTTCAGATGTTTTATATCTTTCACAGACGGTGACTATCCATCCGGAGGTTTACATTCGTGTTGGGGAGCCAGTACGAATGTTCATTAGTGTAGCCTTTGACCGGGATACACAGGAAGTAGTACATGTTCAGTTGTTGCCTGGCAGACTAACACGGGATCCTACCCCAGCTCACGGCTCTATAGTTATTACGATGGAGGTTACCTATACTATGCGTGGAGAGCAAAGTCAACTTATTATTTTTGAAGATGGGGCTGTCAGGTACATTGAAGAAAAGGGATTGCGGTTCCCCGCGCCAGGAAGGCCAGCCATCAGAATAAAGAGAAAGGGGCAACTCCCAGAAGAAGAGCTTAGCAGTTTGATAGAGTTTTTCAGGGATAGCCATTTTGACAGGTTAGACGAGAGCTATAGCTGGTCAAGCGTGCCTCAGACGGATATGAATTGTACCATTTCTATTGATTATCAAGATTTAACTAAGACGGTAAGAGCTTCTGGCTATTTAACCTATGATGGTGATATGTCATACCCCGACATGCCCTATCCACTTAATGAAATATACAAGAAGCTCAAGTATATTG
>Ga0209991_10001250_pt1 | contig 11494 bp, 10 predicted proteins | sample ChitaG_FD_183167 | JGI IMG/M metagenome (GOLD analysis project Ga0209991, IMG submission 183167) | Deep subsurface microbial communities from South Pacific Ocean to uncover new lineages of life (NeLLi) - Chile_00310 metaG (SPAdes)... | ecosystem: Environmental > Aquatic > Marine > Oceanic >...
AAGTAAAATAGTAAATATTTTAAGCTTAGAATACTGGCCTTATAATGGAAAAATTAAACATGGGGTTCTAAAGAAAATCTAACTCTATCTAATTAATTGATAAATCAAGGTTTTCAATTAAAACTATTTTCTCTTTTAGAAATTGAATCATTTCTTGATTTTCTTGAGCTTCTAATGGACCACTACATTTAGGGCACTTAAAATTTAATTCAAAAGCTGTGTCAAAGTTATATTTTAAGTTAGAATCTTGGCAATTCTTACATATAAAAAAATAATTATTTTCCTCGAACTTTAACCGTTCCCTTAGTTTTGTCTCCACTGTCCTCTTTTTTTCCATTAGAATTTCTTCGAATAAGTCAAATTCATGCCACCAATAATATATAAACCAACCCGTAGATTTATCGCGTATCCTCCTAAATTGAGCTAGTTTCCCACTATACAACTTGTAGAGCGTTTTGCGAACAGTATTTAATTTTAAAACTTCAACGCCGTTTTCTTCAAAAAATAATTCTGGATGTAACTCTTTCATGCGTGCTTTAATATTTTCCGTTATTCCCTCATCTGTGATATCTTCTTCTTCAGAATTCAATAATTCTATCCCGACTTCGATAGCTATATCTCCTGCTATAACGAATAAATAGGTCCTTAGTAATGGGCTTAAATCCTTCATTTTGTTCTGTCTCTTATGATTTCACTATTTATTACAAATTTTAATTTATTATAAAAGTTAAATTTTATGGATTGTATTAAAAAGGATTTAAATACCCATTTCATTAGACTACGATAGTATACTGCTTTTCGATAAGGTCGCCATCAATCTCAACTGACCGAATCATCTTGCCTTTTCTTATCGCCATGATCCTTAACAGCCGAGTATCTTTTACGTTGGTTGGAATCTCGATTTGGTTTATAGTATAATTGTTAAGTATTATAATGGATTTCCAATTATTCGGAAGTTCTGATTTAAAATCAGTGGCTGCTAAATCTATAAGCATTTCGAGATTAGCGTCTGTATTATTGATCATTCCAATGCAAAATTGTATTCTTTTGCTTACATCGTCGTCTTCTACCTTTTTTTTCGACGGTTGTGGTATATTTTTTTTTGTAGTAACTTTGCAAGTTGCATTTCTATTATACGATAAAAGTAAATAGGATTTTTCTCGAAATATGTCAATAGTTTGGAGCAACAAATCCTTATTTATTTGATCGAGGATATCTGCTTTATAATTTTTTGTCTTACCCGTAGATTTTTTCAAAACCCAGTTTAAACCTAATTCTGATATACTATTGCCTATATCGCTACTAGTTATCAATTTTCCCTTAATTTCAAAATTCTCCTGAGAATTAGAAATTGTTTTTGTAACAACTTCTAAAATTAAATCTTCGTATTCATGAGCACCCTTCATAGTGATTTTTGCTTTAGTTTTGGTGATTTTTAAAGCAGGACCGATAAATTCCCCCTTAGAATACCTGTAAAAATGGCGATGGATGTTCAGGTGCTGCTCAAAAGGATTTTCTAAAATAGGTTTTTTAACTAGTTCGCTCAAAAAATGCATTTTTAAATCAACCATTTATTTTTTTATTAATATAGATCTAAATATGATACTATAATTAGAATATATCTTCAAATTTTAATTTATACAATAAATAGTGAATGAAATCAAAGCAGTAGACAACATAACTTCAAATATTATTAAATATTTACAGAAAAATTTAAAAGACGAAATTATTAGCATCTTTGGTATTGGTAGTTATTTTGATAAAAATCTTCCATCCGATTGGAGAAATACTGATATAGATGTAATTGTAGTATCATCTACTTTAGACAAAATTACGAAACTCGATTGGACCGATGTTCGTTACGAAGTTAGAAAATTTGATAGCCATTACGTATGGATAGGATATAACACTATTCAAGGACTTAAAAAAAAAAAGCTATTCGCTCAAGAATCCTTCGCAAATTATGAATGGAGCCTAATGGATATAAAATTTAAAGAAAATTCTCAACTTTTGTACGGAAAAGATATCAGAGAACAAGTTCCAGACCCTTTTAGTTTTGATTTTGATTATGACGATATTTTAGCTAGATGTCTTTATCATTTGGATAAAAGTCTTAAAGAGAGCACAATTCAGGAAAATTCTACACAAGCTATGACGGAATTTACTAAAGCGGTCTTTAAATTTGGGTTCTATTTGTGCCTTTTCTTCAGCAAAAGGTACTATCTTACTTCAGTTCATAGCGTTTCGTTACAACTTAATAAATTGTTATTGGATGACGATATGCAGAACTCCATGCTTAATTTCATGAGTGAATCCATAATTTATAGGAGAACAAATAAGTTTTCTAAAAAATTCGAAATCCTAAGAAAAAATTACGTGTTATTTACGCTTTCTCTACTCCGAAGTGGAATTCTTCACAGAAAGTATGAGTTTCAAGAGTTGCTGATATTCCTTAAAAATAAGTTTAATGGCATGCCTTATCTTATTACTTACCTTAAGAAAGCAAAAAACATATTTTATTCTACTAAAACAAATTAAATTTTTATCTTCCCTTTGTTGACAAGTTTAAATTCAGATTGATAAAGTTAAAAAAAAATACATTATAAGATCTTATTTAACCTACTAAAAAATAATACGATTTTTAATGTTACTTATATTACTACAAATCAACGGGTTCCAAGTTCCCTCGTTAACAATATGGATATTAGCGTGGATTTTTCTCATAATTGGATTATTAGCTTTGACTACTTTAGTCGTCTATACAAGATACGGCAGAGAAATCTCCATTAAACTCTCTATTACTTCAATCGGTATTTCTGCAGTATTGTTAGGTTTTTCTTTCCACTTCTTCCTAATTACATTTGGAATATAATTCTGCTTAACATATTTGAGGTTTGTCCTTCTTAATACAACTACGGTTTTAAATATTGTTATGAGTTAGTTACTATCTCATAAAGAATCAATATAATATTTGATGAATATTTATAAAAGAAGGAGAGTATTTTCTCTTAATTTAATATAAAAAAAAATTAACTTAATAAAAAGGAAAACAAAAATGTTGTTTCAATTTGGGGACCCCCTTTTTTTTATATTGTGGATAATTCTGGCGACTGTCGTAGTATTCCTAATTATGTACATTGCTGTACGGTTAGTTGTATCAAAAACTAAAGCCTCAGACAAATGGATCTTAATCCTCATCTTAGCTTTTATTGCAGTTTTACTACTTCCCGTGATTGTCGGCGCAATTATGATGGTGTTAAATGTAATAGGTAATGCATTAGCTTCTTTAAGATCAGTGGTTGATGGTGGAGGTCAGAACTTTCTTGGCAATTTTGCGCCAATAATATTCTTTCTTTTATTGTTAGCTTTTACTAAATTCTTGGTAAGCATTTCTTGGGAACACGCATTATGGGTTTCGCTCTTAACCTTGTTCATTTTATACATAATATATTCCTTGATTCCAGAATTGTATAATTTTGTGCAATTCGGTTGATAGAAAAACCTAACCTATTTTTTTTTCTTTATATTTTAAACTTGAATAAAAGAAAGATAAAACAAAACTTGAGAAAAAAAATTATATTTTTTCTTTTAACTTGAGCCTAGGAGCTAATCCAAGAGACATCATTTCTTGGAGAAGTAGTTTGAATGCATAAGAGCATACAACCTTAGATATAACCGTCCCTTCCCCACACACAGGACAATATCTCTTATCTCTGTTTCTATCATAAACAGCCAAAAGCCCACACTTCTCACAAACTAAGACAACAGTTCTATCGGATTCATCAAGAAGTCTCTCCTTTAACAATAAAGCAGATCCATGCCCCACTAAGCAATCTCTTTCCATCTCACCAAATCGTAACCCTCCTTCTCTTGCCCTGCCTTCTGTTGGTTGTCTTGTTAAGATTTGAACAGGTCCTCTCGCCCTAGCGTGGAGTTTGTCAGCAACAAGGTGATACAATTTCTGGTAATAAATCGGGGTGCAGTAGATACCCGCTTCATATTTTTTACCCGTGATACCGTTATACATTACTTCTCTACCGTTAAATTCAAATCCCGCTTCAACCAGTTGATCTTGGAGTTTGGTGATATCTTTCCACTCGAAGGCAGTTGCGTCACCTAATTTACCGGTTGTACAAGCAATCTTACCACTGATACCTTCAAAAAGTTGTCCAAGCGTCATTCGTGAAGGCATTGCGTGAGGATTTACAATGATATCTGGAATAACACCCTTGGATGTAAAGGGCATATCTTCAGCTGGTTGAACTAATCCAAGCACTCCTTTCTGCCCATGCCTGGAAGAAAATTTATCTCCTAATTCCGGAATGCGTAAATCTCTGACTTTGATTTTTACCAGTTTATTTCCATCAACGGTTTCTGAAATGATAACTGTGTCAACAATGCCTTTTTCGTTATGGCGCATGTTTTTGGATGTTTCCCGCCTGTTAGGCTGCATCAGTTCAAATTCTTCGTAGGATTTAATGAACCGGGGAGGCGAAGTTCTACCGATAAGGACATCACCGCCATTAACAGTAGTTTCAGGTTCGATAATGCCATCTTCTTCAGATAGTAATCTATAGGATTCAGCAGATTTAAAACCTCTTACGCCTCTCTCTGGTATTTCAAATTTATCTAATTCTCCTCCTGGATATTTTCTTTCTTCGGCGTCGTAAGTTCTAAAGAAGTGACTCCGAGCTAATCCTCGCTCGATGGAGGCTTTGTTAATTACTATAGCGTCTTCAATATTGTATCCCTCAAAACTCATCATCCCGATTATGAAATTCTGTCCAGCAGGTCTACGATTTATCCCTATTATTTTCATAGGACTGGTTATAACGAGCGGTGTTTGGGGATAATGAAGCGTATGACCCCGCGTATCGAGCCGTAGATGCATGTTTGCTGTGAATAGCCCTAAAGCTTGTTTAACCATTCCTGCTTCGTACGTGTTTCGTGGAGACTGGTTATGTTCTGGAAATGGAATAATAGACGCGCAAATTCCTAATATAGCTGCCGGGGAGATTTCTAAATGCGTATGTTCGGCTGTAATATCTTCTTCAAACATCGCAATATAGGCGTTTTCTTCTTCTTCTGCGTCTAAATATTCTATAACGCCTTTCTGAATTAAATTTGACCAATTATATTTTTCTTGCCTGATTTTTTCAACATCTTCTTTTGAAATCAATAATTCCTTATTTTTGATGATAAATAGGGGTCGCGTGGCTCGTCCAGCGTCACAATTAATTTGCACCTCTTTAGAATCGTGATAATACCCAATATTAACGTGTACACCAATTTCACCCTTCCGTCTCTTTTCTCGAAGTTGATTTGTGAATGGGTTATATTTTTGATGAATCCCAACTAGTTTTCCGTTTAGAAAAATGTTTACTTTTTCTCCTTTTACGCTTTTAACTTCACTTATTGGAATTACTCCGAGATCAAATAGTATATTTTCAATAATTCTTTCGTCTGCACCAACGGAAATTATTGAAACAAGCGCAAGATTTTTAACTAACCCACAGTTTGGTCCTTCTGGTGTTTCTGCAGGACAAATCTTCCCCCACTGCGTGGGATGCAAATCTCTCGCCTCAAAATGGGGTTGACTTCTGCTTAATGGAGATATAACTCTCCTTAAATGGCTTAAAGTTCCTACGTGATTTGTTCGGTTTAATAATTGGCTGACACCCGCTTTTCCTCCAACCCAGTTACCCGTTGCTAAAGCGTGTCTAATTCTTTCAGTGATTACGTCTGCTCTCACAGCAGTTTTAATATTAGGGGCTCTTCCTCGTACCGCGGTACGTTCTAATTGATATTTAATATCTTTTACTAAGTTTAGAAACGCAACTCTAAAAAGAGAAGTGAACAATTCTCCCGCTAATTTCAATCTTTTGTTAGCGTAATGATCTTTATCATCGGGTTCTCGAAGCCCTAAGTTAAGTTCCATAACTTTTTGAGCCATTTGTCCCAAGTAATACGCTTTTTTGATGCGGTCCTCTTCGGCATTTCCAATGTGAGGTAAAAGATACCGATCTAAAACTTGAAGCGCTCTCCGAATACGGTAGTCTTTTGTTTGGCCTATGGCGACTCTTTTTCCAATGTAATCTAATGAATTTTGTTGAGATTTTTCAGAGTCTTTTAAAACCTGGATTTCGGACGCAACATCTATAACTGGAATTAATTCCTTTTGAATTTCTTCATTTTCCGAGATGGCTTCAAAAATTTCTCTGTCTGAGTGTAATCCTAAAGCACGCATTAATATAGCAAGGGGAATCTTCCCAGGAACCGAAGGAAAAGAAACTCTTAAATTACCATCTTTCTTTCTTTCAATAGTTACTGGTGCTCGAAACCCACTTCTCGTTGAAAAAACCTTTGCTTGGTGTGTGGCACTCGAGCTTCGACTTGCCTCTTCGGCTAAAATTCTATTAGGGGCTAAATCTTCTTGAGTCACCAGTACGCGCTCTGTTCCATTAATAATAAAATATCCTCCTGGATCCAGTGGATCTTCTCCTCGATTAACTAATTCCTGTTCAGTTAAATTTTCCAAAGGGCAGCGACAACTCTTTAGCATTATAGGAATCTTCCCAATATATATATCTAAAGTTTCCTCTGCCTCCTCCCTTTGAGTTCGTTCGTCTATAGTTATAGGAGTCATTTCTAGGATGATGTCTGCCGCATAACTTAACTCTCGTATCCTAGCCTCAATGGGCGTGATCTCCATAGTAGCACCGTCTGCTTCTCTAACTTTTGGTATTCCTACCTTAATCTTCCCGAAAGTGATTTTGAATCCTGGGATATCTGGTATTACCTCGGCAGATTCACTGACGATGGCTTGCATTTCTTCTTCAATAAAACTATTGTAAGAATCGAGGTGTTGGCGAACCAAACCTTTTTCGTCAAATAAGCTTTTTAGCACGACCCACTTGTCGTTATTGGATATATTTTCAGAACTCAATTTTGATTAACCTATTAAAATATTAGTTTTTAATAAAAAGTATTTTTAAACTTTTTCTTTCTTAACATAACGATAATAATCTATTTTTTTTACTGTTGTATGAGAATCTCTAACAATCTTTATGATGTCTCCCTCTTTTGCGCCAATTGCTACTGAAACTGGGTCTTTATCGAACATTTGGGGTAAATCAGACATATTAATGTGATATTTCTCTAATAAATTCTGTGATTCTTCTTTCGTTAAAAGGTAATGTTTCGGGACTAGTTCATGAAGCAGAACATCTATTTTTCTTTTCTTTGTCAAAAAAAAATCCTCTTTCCTCGCGAATTGTTTTAAAAAATATTCTATTTCTAAAAAAATTTTCTATTTTTACTATTATTCTCTTAAAATTTTACAAATTCTAACCTTGGTATTGGTAATTTTAAAAGTTGAAAATTTCAACACTTCGTCTACATTGACACTAAACTAAAAATCCAATATCCAGATCTCTTAAAAGTCACATCTATATTTTCATATAGACCTGAAAGATTTTGGATTAAATAATTGTAAACATAATTTGCTCCCATTTTTTTTCTTATTACAAATTGAAATTGGCCGTTTCTTTTCAGAAAAGATGGTATGTCTTTGCACAATGCAAGAAATTCTTTTCTGCCATTTCTTATTGGAGGATTCATATAGATAGCGTCAAATTTGATATTTTTGTTCTGTAAAGGTTTAAAATAACTACCATGCAAAACTATTACTTTTCCTGATCTTTCTGATAAATTATACTTTATGTTCTCCCTAGTGCACCAGAGTGCTCTTTTATTTGTATCAATAAAATAAACAGCGCTTTTCGGATTCAGGTACGCTAGAACCATCCCTATAGCTCCATAACCACATCCTAAATCGAGTAAATTAACCCCATTTTTAGGGATAGTCATATGTTCAATAAACACTTTTGTACCCAAGTCTAATTTTTTATAGGAAAAAATCCCCGTAATCGTTTTAAACAAGTACAAATGGCGACATAGGCTGACTGGAACGGTAAAGACTTTAACTCTAACATCAGGAAATTGTGAGGAATAATGTTGGTTTTTTCTCTCCATGGTCTCTATTTTTTCCTATTTGGTTTTAATTTCGTTCCACCTTGGATAGACACCTCGTTCCATAAAAATTTTATTCGTATTAGCCACAATTCCTGATTTTGCTTTATAAATTTTCATGGCTTCCATTTTAGCTGTACCGAAACCTATTAATTCTTTTTTGAGCGTCATATACACAATTTGCATGTTAGGGTGAATTCTCGCATCAACATAACACACTCCAGCAGAAGCTAAGTCTGCTCCATGGCATAACGCATCAACGGCAGTATCTCTAACGTAAATTTTAGGGAGGTGCGATACGATCTTCTCCATAGGAAAAACTATTTTCCTTAAATAAGAATCGTCACCTTCATTTCTGTAAATGGTGTAAGCATCTTTTAGATTATGCAGAGTTATTAAACTCTCATCTTCTCTGAAATGACCCACTCTCGTTCGTCTTAACTCCAACATATGAGCTCCCGAGCATAAAGCTTCACCGATATCAAAACAAAGTTTTCGAATGTACGTACCCGCTTCACATCCAACTTTAAACAAGATGTGGTTATCATTTATTTCTAAGACTTTCGAGTAATAAATCTCTCTTACTCTTAATCTTCTCACAACTGAGGATTTTATTGGAGGTGTCTGATAAATTTTACCCGTAAAAATTTTAAACGCTTTTTCAATTTTTTTTACATTTTCTGGTGAATGGAGTAACATAACTCCTACATATTCTTTCCCCGCATACAATAAAGCAGATAGAACCCTGGTAGCTTTACCAAGTGCACATGGTAATACTCCAGTAACTTTTGGATCTAAGGTTCCCCCGTGTCCTGCGTTATCAATTTCTATAATTTTACGAGCCCACGAAACTACTTCATGACTTGTGGGACCACTCGGTTTATCTAAATTTATAACACCATATTTTAATAAGTCTTCTATCTTTCTTTTGTAAGGTTCACACCCATAATCTTCATTAGTAACATCTTGGGATTTTACGAGTAATTGTTCTGATTCATCAGAAGGTAATCTAAATTCTGAATTTTGCATACGGATCAACTGTAAAGGGATAATATTACGAATAATAATTCTTGGTGAAATTAATGTTTATCGATTGTTGGATTCAAACTAGAAAATGAAAAACTAACGCATAATTTTGATTTAAAATTTATCGTATTCCGGAATTATAGAGAATTGCGGGCCATGTGGGAATTTCGCATTTGTACTACACGAACAAACATATCGAACCCACGACCTTCAGGTTAAAAGCCTGCTGCGCTACCTGCCTGCGCTAATGGCCCAATTCTTAATACTAACATTGAGATAAAATACAAAACTTGAAAAAATCTTATTAAAATAAAATGCAATAAATCAAATCTATAATAATTTATAACTTTTTCTGTAATCATCTATGTAGTACCTTCCGTGAATGATTTCCCTAAGTCAAGCTATTTGAAATGTTCATAGCCTTGATTTTTTAAGTCAAACCTTTTACCCTTCTTTAAAAAATAGATTTTCTCGTCAGAAATTGCTTTTCCCACGTTAAATAGCCTCCCTCCTTTAGATTTAATTAACCGTTGGGCTTTAACAAAGTCGTTGGGTTCAATTGCAAATAGATGAATAAATTCCTCTCCCCCTTCAAATATCAATTTTTCTAACGATATTGAAAATTCTTTTGAGTATTCCCTAGCTATTTCGTGAATTAAATTATCACTAAAATCAATTTCAAAGCCCAAATTAGGATTAGATAAAGCTAAGTCTTTCAATGTTTTTGATAAGCCATCAGAAGAGTCTATGCTAGCCGTAGCTAATTTGTTATTTGCCAAAAGATAAGCTTCTTTTCCCAAATCTTTTGGTTCCAAAACACTATTTATTGCCTCGCGATATTTGGAGAAATCTTTAACATTTGCGCCTTTTTGTAAGAGAATATCAAAACCTACACCAGTTAGGCCAAATTTATTGTTTATTGCTAACACATCGCCTGGTTTTATACCTTTCCGATAGATTATCTCCTTAGGATTCTTAAAACCAAATACAGTTGGATTTATGATAATCTCTTTAGAAGTGTTAAGATCGCCGCCAAGATAATTGAGATTCCATTTATTCGAATAGTCAACAATACCATCTATTAATCGTTTAAAATTTACGATAGGTAGATCATTTGGAAGCCCTAACGAAACTATAATACCTTCTGGTTTTACTCCCTTAACGACAAGGTCGCTAAGATTCATGAGAACAGACTTAAGTCCCATTTGATAGAAATTCATTTGTTTTGGAGCATCAGTTGTAGCGTTAAACATGTCTGTGTTAAGAACAAGAGATTTTCCTTCTTTTTGGTATTTATATTTAAAAAAAAAAGAATCGTCTCTTCGTAATCTTTTACCTGTTTTGCTATAAATTACCTCATCTATCAAATCTATTAGTCCAGATTCACCGTAAAAACTAATATTTTCGTTTTGTTTCATTAGTAAAATTTTATAGTTTTCTAAAATTTATAATTCTTATAATAATTCGTTTGCCTTTGTGGCTTAGTCGTAGAGCAACTGATTCGTAAAATATTCGATTCGAATCATCAGTAGGCCGGGGGTTCAACTCCCCCCAAAGGCTCTCGTTAAAAATCTTGAGTTTCAATAAATTTTTTAATTATTTGTAAAGCAAGCATTTTGAAAGCATCATTTATGTTTTCTCCTGTTTTAGCCGAGGTCTCGAAATAAGTCAATGTTAATTTTTGCGCTAATGCCTCTCCCTCGTCGCTAGACACCACTCTTTTAGACTCTAAATCTATTTTATTTCCCACTAAAATGAGTACAATATCAGGGGAAGCTTTTTTAATCTCACCAAACCAATTTTTTTCTATATTTTCGAAACTAGATCGGTTAGTTACATCGTAGACTAGAATACCCGCTTCTGCCATAGCTAAATACATCTGTCTGACGCGTTTAAACTGAGCTTGACCCGCTAAATCCCATATTACGAATCTAACCGTGCTTTCAAATTCTTTAAACGTACACTCTTTCTTCATAATAGAAGTCCCAATAGTAGATTTATAATCAGTCTCAAATTCGTCCTCAACATACCTATGCACCATGCTCGTTTTACCTACTGCTCCGTCACCTCCTAAAATTAACTTAAAGGCGTATTCTCCTGATTTGATGTTAACTTTTTGAAGTTTATCTAGTTTTCGCTGAATGTTGTTGGCACTATTCTCTGTAACTAATTTAGGTATAACGGGGCTTACAGTTCTACCGTCAAAAATTCTCGCGATCTTTTCAGCAGCCAAATAAGCATAAGGGAAAACATTGTCAACACCAGCAATAGCATCCAGAACCGTAACTAAAACTGCTTCTGGACCAGATTCGCAAAATATGAATCTATAATCTTCTGTATCGAAGGTTCCCGTTCCAAAAGATCCTGAACTAAATTCTTTAGTAATTCTAGTTAAAACTGGTTCTACTAAACCACTTATTCCGCTGATTATTTCTTC
>Ga0209991_10001251_pt1 | contig 11493 bp, 13 predicted proteins | sample ChitaG_FD_183167 | JGI IMG/M metagenome (GOLD analysis project Ga0209991, IMG submission 183167) | Deep subsurface microbial communities from South Pacific Ocean to uncover new lineages of life (NeLLi) - Chile_00310 metaG (SPAdes)... | ecosystem: Environmental > Aquatic > Marine > Oceanic >...
CATGGCTCCAGAAGAGATAATAGGAGCAATGAAAGATTCAGGACTTCGTGGTAGAGGAGGGGCAGGATTTCCCACAGGCCGCAAATGGGAATTCTGCAGAAAGGCTGAAGGCGAACCCAAGTATATTGTATGCAACGGTGATGAAGGTGATCCTGGTGCCTTTATGGATCGAAGTATCATTGAGTCTGATCCGCATTCGGTATTGGAAGGAATGATTATTGGAGCCTATGCTATAGGGTCAAACCAGGGTTGGGTATATATCAGAAATGAATATCCACTTGCCTTGAAGAGACTAGAGATTGCCATTTCCCAGGCAAGAGAATATGGATTGCTTGGAGAAAACATACTTGAGAGTGGTTTTAGCTTTGATATTAGAATTCAGAGAGGGGCGGGGGCATTTGTATGTGGCGAGGAGACTGCCTTAATTGCCTCCATTGAAGGAAGACCCCCTGAGCCAAGACAAAGACCCCCATTTCCCGCTCAATCAGGAATCTGGGGCAAACCGACCAATATCAATAATGTTGAAACCTGGGCCACCGTGCCAAGCATAATCAGCAGGGGTGCAGATTGGTTTGCCGGTATTGGAACAGAGAAGAGCAAGGGGACAAAGGTATTCTCTTTGGTGGGGAAAATAAATAATACTGGCTTAGTTGAAGTGCCTATGGGCATAACCTTGAGAGAGATTATCTACGACATCGGTGGCGGATTCCTGATGGAAAGAAGTTTAAAGCTGTTCAGACAGGTGGTCCTTCTGGAGGGTGTATCCCGGCAGACCTGCTCGATCTTCCCATTGATTACGAACGGTTGGCTGAGGTAGGTTCGATAATGGGTTCCGGGGGAATGATCGTCTTGGACGAAGATACCTGTATCGTTGATATTGCGAGGTATTTCCTCAAGTTTACAAACGATGAATCCTGTGGAAAATGTACGTCTTGCCGAGACGGCTCAGAAGCACTGCTTGAGGTCCTCGAGAGAATATGCAATGGAGAGGGAGAGGAAGGAGACATAGAATTTCTCGAAGAGTTGGGAATTGCAATCAAAGATGCCTCTATGTGTGGATTGGGACAGACTCTCCCCAATCCTGTGCTTTCTACTGTGCGATATTTCAGGGACGAATACGAAGCGCATATCAAGGAGCAACGTTGCCCGGCTTATGTTTGTAAGGCGTTAATCTCTTACTATATCGACCCCGACAAGTGCAAGGCTTGTATGATCTGCCTTCGAAATTGCCCTGCGGAAGCTATCATCGGCGGTAAGGATGAAATCCATGTCATTGACCAGGATAAGTGCACCAAGTGCGGAACTTGCCTCGATGTGTGCCCTGCCCGTTTCGGCGCGGTGAGAAAGCTCTCAGGTGAACCTGTACCAGCTGTCCCTCCACCTGAGGAAAGGGTTGTTGTGCGGGCGAAATAGAATGAGAAAGAAGGGGATAGCTGAATGACCCTCGAAGAGGTAAAAGAAATCCTCAAAGCAGAGGTGATTACAGGCGCTGATACCCTACAGATGGAAGTAAAAATGGGTTGTGGCTGTGACCTGATGAGCGATGTTTTGGCCTTTATCAAATCAGACTCTCTTCTTCTGACCGGGTTGACAAATCCACAAGTTGTTCGCACAGCGGAGATAGCTGACATCGCAGCAATATGCTTTGTCCGTGGCAAAAAGCCGGATGAAGAGACTATTAGCTTAGCTAAAAGCAAGGGGCTGCCTTTGTTGATGACACATCTTCCGATGTTTGAAAGCTGTGGCCGGTTATACAAGAATGGGCTTATCGGTTGCTCTGAATACAAAGAATAATGCCAAAGCGGATGTTCGAGTGGCTCAAGATAAGGAAATTACTAAGGTTCAGGAACTAACCTATGAGCTAAAGGTTAAGGATGTAATGACCACGGATGTTGTTACCGTTAGCCCAAAGGACACAATAAACGACTTAAGGGAGATATTGCGTACCAGGCGTATCGCGGGAGCTCCGGTGGTAGAAGGTAACCAATTGGTTGGTATTGTCAGCATTGAAGATTTGGTTAAGTGCCTGGCCCGTGGTGAAATGGATGCTTCTGTAGAGGAGAAGATGACCAAGAAAGTGGAAACCCTTTATGCTGATGAGCCGGTCATTCATGCTGTCAGGAAGTTTGATCGATATGGTTTCGGCCGCCTCCCTGTGATCGAGCGTGACCAAGGAAAGTTAGTAGGTATTCTTACCAAGGGCGACATTATTGAGGGACTGTTTAAGAAGCTGCAGATTGACTACCACGAGGAAGAGATTCACCGCTACCGGGCAAGTCATATCTTTGAGGACATCGTTGCTGATAAGACAAGGCTCCACTTCCAATACAATATAGTGGGTCAGGACTTCAATCGGGCTGGAGAAGCTGCCAGTGGGCTCAAAAAGACATTGTTGCGATTAGGTTTTCATCCTCAAATAGTTCGGCGAGTGGCAATCGCAACCTATGAAGCAGAGATGAATATTGTTATCTTCGCTAACGGAGGCCAGATCTCAGCATCAGTACAGCCGGAATATATCGAAATTGAAGCAAGCGACGCCGGACCTGGTATCCCCGACATTGAGCAAGCGATGCAGCCTGGTTTCTCCACGGCCCCGGAGTGGGTACAGGAATTGGGCTTTGGGGCTGGAATGGGACTCCCTAACATTCAAAAATGCGCTGATAAGATGGATTTGACATCGCAGGTGGGGAAGGGAACAGACCTAAAGGCTACTATTTACATAAAGGAAAGAGGAAATTGATGAAACTTCGGGAGATAGTAAAGGAGCTAGGTTTGGAGGTTAGATGCGCAGCCGATAACCTTGATAAGCAGGTAAGTGCAGGTTATGCCAGCGATCTCCTGAGTGATGTGATGGCCAACTCTAAGAAGGATAGTATTTGGGTTACCTTGCAAATCCATCAGAACGTAGTAGCTGTGGCCAGTTTGAAAGAGTTAGCTGGAATTATCATTGTTAATGGAAGAGAACCAGAAGAGGAGGCTTTGAGAAAGGCAGAAGAAGAGAATATCCCAATTATGTTGACTAAGCTTCCTACTTTTGAGATAGTCGGCAGACTTTATAAGCTGGGCATTCCTGGAACGGCGTAATGCTGGGGAGGTTTGAGGCAGATTTACATATTCACACCTGTCTATCGCCTTGTTGTGAGTCCAAGATGTCGCCAAGGAGGATAGTTGAACAAGCGAAATTGAGAGGGTTAGATATGATTGGGATTTGTGACCATAATTCGGCCGAGAATGTAGCTTGTGCCAAGAAGGTGGGAGAAAAAGAGGGATTGGCGGTGATTGGAGGAATTGAGGTCACATCACGGGAAGAGGTCCATATCCTAGCCTTCTTTGATGAGGACAAAGACTTGTTTGAACTTGCGGACCTCATTTATGAGAATCTCCCCGGCATAAACGACGAGAGGGTCTTCGGGGAACAGATAGTGGTTAATGAGGATGATGAGGTGTTGAGTTTTAATAAAAGGCTTTTGATTGGAGCAACAGTGCTTCCGCTTCACCAGGTTGTAGAGAGAATCCACTCTTTAGGTGGCTTAGCCATTGCCTCCCATGTTGATCGAGAGAGTTTTAGTATCATCGGTCAGCTCGGTTTCATCCCCGACGGGCTAAGTCTAGACGCTCTAGAGGTATCACCAAGGTTGTCTCTAGAGAAAGCACGGCTTGAGTTTGGCGAAGCTTTGGATTTCCCGCTGGTCACCTTTTCTGACGCCCACGCTTTAGAAGATGTGGGTAAAAGTTTTACCGGCTTCTTGATAGAAGAGGCAAACGTTAAAGAGATAAGGAAGGCTTTATTTGGTGAAGATGGCAGGAAGGTAATGAGTTAATACCATGGAGGATTTGTCTTTACACATCTTAGATATAGTGGAGAATTCAATTATAGCCAAGGCTTCGACCATTGAGATAAAGGTTGTTGAAGACATAGAAAAAGATTTGCTTACCATTGAGATAAGAGACAATGGTCAAGGAATGGATGAGGAAACGGTCAAAAAGGCTCTGGACCCATTCTTTACCACCAGAACGACACGGAAGGTGGGTTTAGGTCTTTCTCTGCTGAGCCAGGCAGCGAGGGAAAGTGGGGGAAATATTGAGATAGAGTCACAGGCCGGCGGGGGTACAAGGGTTAAAGCTACCTTTGGTTATAGTCATATTGACCGCAAGCCCGTGGGCAATATGGAAGCAACGCTTACAACTTTAATCGTTGGTAATCCGGAAGTAGACTTTATATACGAACACAAAAAGGGTGAACTAGAATATCGTTTGGATACAAAAGAGGTGAGAGCAAGGATTAGGGAGGCAGCAAAGTGAGAGAAAAGTCGCATACGAGGACCATCTACTGACGTAGAATAATCTTTGCTGATAAGTGCGAGCGCTCAGGAACGAAGAGAGGAAAGACAATCAAATAATGAGAAAGTCGAACAATGATAACCTTAACCCTTGATGGGCAAGATACCCAGGTAGAAGAAGGCACAACCATACTTGAAGCGGCTCAACAGGCTGGCATCAAGATACCTACCCTTTGCTATCATAAAGCATTGTCCCCCTACGGAGCCTGTCGGCTTTGCCTGGTGGAAATAACCCAGGACGGCAGGAAAATGATTCAGGCATCCTGTCTCTATAAGGCTGAAGAGGGGATGGTGGTGGAGACACATTCCGAGAGGGTTATTAAGGACCGGAAGATAATGATCGAATTGCTACTGGCTAGATGCCCCGATTCAGAGGAGATACAAAAATTAGCTGATGAGTTAGGGGTTAAAGAAACTCGGATTAAAAAGAAAAATAAGGACTGCACCCTCTGTGGCCTTTGTGTCAGAATGTGCCAGGAAAGGATGGGTATAGGAGCAGTCGGTTTTGTAAATCGTGGTTCAAAACGAGAGGTAAAGCCACCTTTTGAAGTCCCCAGCGAAATATGTCAAACCTGTGGTGCCTGTAGCTTTATATGCCCCACCGGAAGAATCAAGCTTTCTGAGGTTGGCAAAAATAAACCTCTTCCTATCCCATCTGAATATAATGTGGGATTAATCCCTAGACCCGCTATCTACATTCCTTATGCTCAGGCTATCCCGAACCGGGCGACAATCGATGAACGATATTGTGTCCATCTCCTTCGTGACAGGTGCGAAATATGTAAGGAGTTTTGTGAAGCAGATGCAATTGATTATGAGCAGAAAGAGGAAAAAATTGATTTGAATGTGGGTGCAATCATTCTTTCGCCAGGATATGAAGTCTTTGATGCCAATGTTAAAGGGGAGTTCGGCTATAATCGCTATCCTAATGTTATTACTAGCCTTGAGTTTGAGCGAATATTAAGCGCTTCAGGTCCATTTGGTGGGGAAATCTTAAGACCATCAGACGGAAAGCTCCCGCAAAAGATTGCCTTTATTCAGTGCGTTGGCTCCCGAGAGGTGGAAGCAAATTATTGTTCCTCAGTATGTTGTATGTATGCCACTAAGGAAGCGATAATCGTAAAGGAACATCACCCTGAAATCGATATAACCATATACTTCACCGACCTCCGTGCTTTCGGGAAGGGTTTTGAGGCTTATTATGAGCAAGCCAAGAAATTGGGAATAAGATATATTCGGTGCCAGCCCTCTTCAATAAAAGAAGCACCAGGGTCAAAAGACCTGAACATTCAATATCAGAATGAAGATGGGGAAATAGTTGCTGAGGAGTTCGGTCTTGTAATCCTTTCCTGCGGATTAAGACCCCCCTCTGCAGCTGGAGAACTAGCCGAAAAATTTGACATTGACCTAAACGAATTTGGTTTCTGTCAAACTGGGCAGTTCAGTCCGGTTGAGACCTCTCAACAAGGTGTATATGCCTGTGGTCTATTTACCGGACCTAAGGACATCCCGGAGACTGTCATCGAAGGAAGCGCCGCGGCGGCAAAAGCACTTTCCCTCCTTTCCACAGAGAAGGGTAAATTGCTCACACAAAAAACATACCCGCCTGAGAAAGATGTAAAAGGTGAAGAAGCACGAATTGGGGTTTTTGTCTGTCATTGCGGGAAGAACATTGCTGGTGTGGTCAATGTCCCTGAGGTTGTGGAATATGCCGAGACATTGCCCAATGTGGTCTATGCGGAGAGCAATCTTTATACCTGCTCAACTGACGCCGGAGAAAGAATCAAGCAGGTAATAGAAGAGTATAACCTGAATCGCCTGATTGTTGCCTCCTGCACACCAAGGACACACGAGCCTTTATTCCAAGATACCTTGCGAGAAGCCGGGCTTAATCCTTATCTGTTTGAGATGGCTAATATTCGTGACCAATGCTCTTGGGTCCATATGCACCAACCTGAGGAGGCGACAAAGAAAGCCAAAGACCTGGTAAGGATGGCTGTGGCCAAGTCAAGGCTACTGGAACCGTTGTATCCAAAGTTTGTCGATGTCAATCATGATGCCCTTGTCATCGGCGGTGGTATATCCGGTATGACAGCCGCACTTGAGTTAGCTGAACAAGGATTTGAAACCTATCTCCTTGAAAAAGACGACCTGTTGGGTGGCAATCTAAGACGAGTGAAATTTCTTTTGAACGGCGAGAGCCCTCAGGCAAAACTGGAGTCGCTGATTGAAGAGGTTCAAAACCACCCCAAGATTCATATTTATACCGGGTCGGAGATACTAAACTTTGAGGGTTCGGCCGGGAATTTTAGAACAGAATTCAAATCTAATGGGGATGTTCATGAAATCAATCACGGGGTCGTCATTGTAGCCACCGGGGCACAGGAGTATGAGCCCACTGAATATCTCTATGGTCAAGATGAAAGGGTTATGACACAACTGGAACTGGAAGAGAAATTAGCCAATGGTAATATTGAGGCAAAAGCGGTTGTCATGATCCAGTGTACGGGCTCACGTGAGGAACCACGGGTCTATTGTAGCCGGATTTGCTGTTCCGAGGCGATTAAGAATGCCTTAAGGATTAAAGAGAAAAGCCCCGATACCAATGTGTTTGTACTCTACCGAGATTTGCGTGCCTATGGATTTAATGAAGCCTACTATACCGAAGCCAGAGATAAAGGGGTGAGGTTTATCAGGTATGAAGTCGATAAGAAACCGGAGGTCTCACGGGATAATGGTCGGCTAAAAGTATCGGTGCACGACCAAGTCTTGGACGCCAAGATTAATATCAACTCTGATCTCTTAGTCCTGTCCGCAGCCACTGTCCCTAGAGACGGGAATAAAGACCTCGCCCAAAAACTTAAGCTCCCGCTCAACGAAGATGGTTTCTTCCTGGAAGCACATATGAAGCTACGTCCGGTGGACTTTGCCAGCGACGGCATCTTCCTTTGCGGTCTGGCTCATAGTCCAAAGTTAGTCAATGAAAGTATTGCTCAAGCGAGCGCCGTTGCGGCAAGAGCATCGACGATACTCTCCAAACAGCAGATTCAACTTGAAGCAGCTATTTCAGAAGTGGTGGACGAAAACTGTGATGGTTGCGCCTACTGTATTGACCCCTGTCCCTTTGAGGCAATTACCCTGATTGAGTATATGAAAGATGGTGCCGTCAAGAAAACGGTGGAATCAGACCCAGCCAAATGCCGTGGCTGCGGGGTATGCCAGGCTACTTGTCCCAAGCAAGGCATCTTTGTTCGTAACTTTAGACCTGACCAAATAGCAGCAATGGTAGATGCGGCGCTTGGGGTATGATAGGATAAGAGGTGAAAAATGGCGGAAGATAACTTTGAACCTTTAATTATAGCCCTTTGCTGTAACTGGTGTTCATACGCCGGGGCGGATTTAGCCGGTGTCTCCAGAATACAGTATCCGCCCAATATACGCATAGTCCGGGTAATGTGTTCGGGCATGGTTCACCCCAATTTAGTGATTGATGCCTTAACCAAGGGGTGTGATGGGGTATTGATATGTGGCTGTCATCCCGGGGACTGCCATTACCGGGAGGGCAACTTGAAAGCGGAGGCACGGGCGGATGCGATTAAACTTATGCTGCAAGATTTCGGCATTGAGGAAGAAAGGTTCAGGTTAGAATGGGTCTCTGCCTCCGAAGGGGGGAGATTCGCTCAGGTAATAACTGAAATGGTGGAGGAAATCAGGCAGTTGGGTCCAAGCCCTTATAAAACCTGATGGGGGAGAATTAGATGGAGCTAGCGCGAATATTCAACGGAAAAAAATTTATGTGGGATGGAAGGGTCTACACTGATGAAAAGGAAAGGAGGGAAATCGGTCAAAAATATGAAGACGACGGATTTGAAGTTGAGTTGGTTGAGGAGGGTGGAGAATACTTCTTGTTTACCCGTAGGGTGGTCAAGGAAGTGGTAGTTGAAGGAAGTCCAACATAAAAAGGAGGGAAACAAGTATGGTGCGTGTAGCTGAAGAATGGCTGGCGACATGTGGTGGCTGTGAGATAACAATCCTGGACCTGGGAGAGGCGCTTCTAGATTTGTTGCCCAAGCTGGAGTTTGTCCACATGCCTGTCCTGATGGACCATAAATACTATGGGCAAACGGGAGAGAAAACAGAGTTAGAAATCCCAGAGGCGGATGTGGGGATAATAAGCGGCGGCATACGCACTGAGGAGAACAAGCGGGTGGCCGAGGAGATGCGCAAAGAGTGCAAGACGCTCATCGCCATAGGCTCCTGTGCTAACTTTGGCGGCATCCCGGCCCTGGGCAACATGTATACGGTGCAGGAGATCTTGGACAAGGTCTACCGTACTACCAGGAGCACCGAGCCTGGGGATACCCCCACTGTAGACCTCCCGCCCTTCACGGACAGGGTATACGCGGTGAGCGAGGTCGTCAAGGTGGATGTGCAGCTGCCAGGCTGCCCTCCAACCCCTGAGTTAGTGGCTGAGGCGTTGACCTGCCTTATAGAGGGCAAGCCCTTCACCCTCGCCGAAAGGAGCGTCTGCGATGACTGCCCCGTCAAGAGGGAGAAGAAGGCAGTGACCAAAATAAAGAGACCTCTGGAGAAGCTTGAGTTTACCCCGGGGCAAAAGTTTGAAGAGATACGTTGTTTTATGGAGCAGGGTTATTTATGCCAGGGCCCGGCGACAAGGTCTGGCTGCGGCGGAGCGGAGAAGATTCCTCGGTGCGTAAGGGCATATATGCCCTGCCGCGGTTGTTTTGGCCCGATACGGGCCGGTGCCAATCCCATGGTTGACATGATGGGTGCCCTCTCCTCCATCGGGCTAGATCCCCGAGAGATAGAAGACAGGATGGCGACCTTTAACAGGTTTATAGGTGTAGTGGGTCGCCTACGACCTCTACCAGCAAGGTAAGAAAGGAGAATTCAATGAAACAGATCGTCATCCAGCCGGTGACACGGATCGAAGGCCATGCCAAGGTGACCATTCAGCTCGATGACCAGGGAAACGTTGCCGATACCAGGGTAAATGTTGTGGAATTGAGAGGGTTCGAGAGGTTCTGCATTGGCAGGCCCGTGGAGGAATTGCCTCGTATCGTGTGTCGTATCTGCGGGGTATGTCCCTGGGCGCATCATCTGGCCTCTTCTAAGGCCTGCGATGCTGTTTTCGGGGTGGAGATACCCTCAGTGGCGAAAAAGCTCAGGGAGCTTGCCTATATGGGGCATTTTATTCACAGCCATGTGCTCCATTTCTTCATACTGTCGGGGCCTGACTTCGTGATGGGCCCGGATGCTGATTATTCGATAAGGAATGTAGTTGGCATCGTGCAGAAGGTTCCCGACATAGCCAAGCGAGTAGTTCGGTCAAGATACTTGGGCCAGATGATGACCCAGATTCTAGGGGGGAAAGCTATCCATCCCGTGGTCTCCGTTCCCGGGGGCTGGAGTAAGCCCGTCACCAAAGAAGAGGTTGTCCAGCTAAAAGAGATGGCAAAGGAATGCCTTGATTTCGCCTGCTTCGCCATCGATTTTGCCAAGAAAGAGATCTTCCCCCAATATCTCGATGTGGTTAAATCGCTTGCCGTTATTGAGACCGGTTTCCTGGGGACGGTTAAGGACGGGGTCCTGAACCTCTACGATGGTAACCTCCGGATGATGACCCCAGACGGTAAATACGAGGATTTCGCCGCTGAGGACTATCTGGACTATATCGCTGAACACATCGAGCCCTGGACCTACATGAAGTTCCCCTACTACAAGAAGGCCGGGCAGTTCTCTATGGACTTGGCTAATCCTGTGGGCATATACAGGACAAATGCCCTGGCCAGGATCAACGTCTGTGACCGCATAGCCACACCTCTTGCCAACAAAGAGCTGGAGGAATTCAGGGCGAGCTTCGGACGGCCGGCGCAGTTAACCCTGCTCTATCACTGGGCGAGACTGATCGAGGTGGTTTACGCCGCGGAGAGGGCGATCGAGCTTTTGGATGATCCTGAGATAATGGAGCCCGATACAAGGAAAGCTGTTAGCCCTCGGGCTGCCCGGGGCATTGGGATGGTGGAAGCACCCCGCGGGACGCTGATCCACGACTATGAAACTGATGAAAGGGGGATGGTTAAGGATGTCAACATTATTGTGGGAACGACCCACAATAATGCGCCAATAAATATGTCTGTCAAAAGGGCGGCTACGGATTTGATTAAAAATGGGGTATATGACCAGGCGCTCCTCAACATGGTGGAGATGGCAATCCGTGCCTATGACCCTTGTTTATCCTGTGCTACCCATGAGCTTGACGGCAGGATTGCGGTGAAGATAGATATCCTGAATGCTTCGGGAGAAACAGTTGGTACCTTGATTAATTGATTGTAGATGGATTACATCCCTGAGTGTTATCAGAAGTCTACCCTTATATTAGGCTGTGGCAACACACTGTTTGGTGACGACGGCTTTGGCCCGGCGGTGATCGATTATCTGGAAAAGCACTGCCGGACTCCGCAAGATGTTTCTATTCTTGATGTCGGGACTGGGGCGAGGGAGATACTCTTTACTATTGCCCTTTCCCAGAGAAGACCAAAGAGAATAGTTATTATTGACGCTTTAGACTGCCGGAGGAAACCCGGCGAATTTTTTACTGTACCCGTTGAAAGTCTTCCGCAAAAGAAAATCGGCGATTTTTCCCTCCACCAGCTGCCCACCTCAAATCTATTGAAAGAATTAAAGGACTTGTGCCATGTAGAGGTGATCTTGCTTGCCGCACAGCCAGAATCTGTACCTGAAACCGTGAAACCCGGGCTGTCAAGAAAACTCCAAGATGCCGTTCCCAAGGTTTGTGAATATATAGTAAAAAACTACTTTTGACTCCAATGCACGAATGGCATATTGCTGAGGAATTATTAGACCAGGTTTGCACCCAAGCGAAGGAGAACCGGATCAGCAAGATAACAAGAATTCAAGTTGATTTGGGTGAGGATAGTCACATCACCGAGGAAGCGTTACGCTTCTGTTTTCAGTTGCTGAGTGAAAAAACAATAGCAAAGGAAGCAGTGTTAGAAATAAGACCCTCAGCCGGTGGATTTGTATCGCTGGTATCTTTTGAAGGAGAGTAAGGGGACAGATGGCAAGCACCTCTACAGAAAGAACAGGCGCAGACTGGCGTTGGTCACCA
>Ga0209991_10001252_pt1 | contig 11487 bp, 8 predicted proteins | sample ChitaG_FD_183167 | JGI IMG/M metagenome (GOLD analysis project Ga0209991, IMG submission 183167) | Deep subsurface microbial communities from South Pacific Ocean to uncover new lineages of life (NeLLi) - Chile_00310 metaG (SPAdes)... | ecosystem: Environmental > Aquatic > Marine > Oceanic >...
CTGGGGAGGCAGCGGCAGCTGGACGAGAATGCCATCTATATCGGTTCTTTCATTCAGCTCACATATAGTCTGATGAAGGGATTCCGGCTGTGTGTCTGCAGGCAGGGGGATAACTTCAGAGGCAATTCCCAGCTTTTCACAGGCTCGCTTTTTCATCCTCACATAAATCTGAGACGCCTTATTCTCCCCCACAAGAATGGCGGCAAGTCCTGGCGCTTCATTCTTGGCTGCCCTGATGCCCAAGACCTCTGTCTTGATCTTTTCTCTTGTCTCCTCAGCCAGCGTTTTTCCTTCAAGCCATTCTGCCATGCGTTTCTCCTTGTGTTTTCTTTCTTATTAAAACAGCTCTTTATTATACAGCTGTCCTCTTTTTGTAACAATAAAAACAAAAAGAAGCCGCCTTTTAAGGACAATGTTTTGGCATGAAAATTGCACAGTTGTGTTGTTCTTCGATGTATAGACGGATGAACCATATCAACGTATAATAGAAGAAGAATAAATTTAGAGGAATGTAGAGAAAATGAAGAAAAAACGACTGTCCTTGCTCCTTGTCTTTGTCCCCCTGTTCCTCATTCTTTCCGGGTGTGCCCCCATGGTGACAAACAGTCAAATGCAGTTTGGTATTCAGGCGGCCCAAAAAGAGCTGTGGAATGAAGCGGTATTTCGGTGGGAAAAAGTTTTAGAAAGCAATCCGGAGTCTGGGGCCGCATACAACAACCTCGCCGTGGCCTACGAAAAAAAGGGCGAGTGGGACAATGCGGAAAAGGCCTATGAAGCGGCCGTGAAGTTCGCCCCAAAAAACAAGTATATTCAATCGAACTACGAAAAATTCAAAACGCGTCACGAATCTCAAGAAAAGAAAGAATCGGAAATAAAGAACAATGAAAAAAAATAGCCTTATTTTACTCATTTGTCTCGTGGTCCTGTCCTCCTGTGTGACCACGGAATACTGGAAAATGAAGGTAGAGATCCCTAGAAGAACGGAGCTCGACATTGAGGCCTTCGACTCGGTCATTATTACGCCCTTTCTCGTGGAAAAGGAGGTCGAGGGTTTTGATCTCAGAAAGGAAATCGGCGATTATTTTGTGGGAACGTTCAATAGAAAGACCGAAGTTGCAGTTACAACAAGAGACATTCCCGTGGAGAATGAAGCCCTGTTTGAATCTCCGGATTTTTGGAAAAACCAGGAAAGCGATGGAGAAAGCACCCTATTTTTGACCGGAAGCGCTCAATACACATCAGAAACGCGGAAGGCCCTCCTAAAGAGAGCAAAAAAACGCTATGAAGATCCCTTCCCAACGGAGGCCAAGCTGGAGCAGCGGAAATTTTACACTCTTAATATAAACCTTTTTCTCATCGACGCGCAGTCTGGGAAGGCTGTTTACAAAAGAGAATTTAAAGAGACCAAAGGCTATGACAATCCCAACCAAACATCCTATTTTGCCTTCTTCGACCTCATTCAGCAGATCAAGGAAAAGCTTCTCCGTTCAGTCCTTGGGCTGGAACAGGTTCAAGAAAGATATCTGGTCATTAAGTAGAGACATAAGGAGCTCTCCATGAAAAATTACATAAAACTGATTTTCGTGTTTCTTTTTGTGGGCGCCCTGTACACTCAGGGTTTAGCCCAGGTTATGACCATTCCCTATTACGGGAAGAACAAAATCATGTACCACAGGTTCGACTGGAACCACTACATGACCGAACATTTTGATCTCCACTATTATGCTGAAGATATCAAAACATTGGAAAAAATCGCCGCCCTGGCGGAGAGCGCCTATTTGAGATTAAGCCACGATCTCAAGCACGAACTGTCGGCCACCATCCCCATCCTCTTCTACTCGTCCACAACAGACTACGAACAAACCAATCTCTTCAGCTCGGCAGGAACGCTGGGAGCCGCCGATCCCGTCCTCTACCGCATCATCCTTCAGGGAGATATGCCCATAGATGAACTTCAAGATCTTTTTGAACATGAGGTGACTCACATTTTTCAATACGATCTTCTCTGGGGCAGCCCGGGAGGAGTCTTTTTGGCCATTTCCCAGCCCCCTCTTTGGATCATTGAGGGTTTTGCCGAATACAACACACAAAATTGGTCCACCTGGTCCGAGATCATCGTTCGGGATGCCGTTCTCAGCGACCGCATGCCCATGTTCACGCAGAACGGGACTCTTTTTTCTCAGTTCCCCTCACCCCGGCCTCTCGCCTACGATTTCGGCCATGCCATATATGATTATATCGAACACGCGTACGGTCGGGAGGGGATCACGGAATTGTGGCAGTCCATGAAAAATTCCCCGATGATTGGCCGCATCAATCCCATAAAAAGAGTTTTCAACCAGACGCCAAAAGAATTCAATCACTCGTTTAAGAAATACCTCCGCGCCCGGTTTAAAGACTATCTGACACGGGAAAATCCCGAAGACTACAGCAACGCGATTGGCCCTGAATTCCCCCTTAATCCCTACTACTTCTCTTTTTCTCATGCCTTGTCTCCTTCTGGCGACATAGTGGCCATCCTCACACAGAACCTGAAAGAGCGAGATCTGGACATCCTGTTCGTCTCCACAAAAGACGGAAGCGTTATCAAGAACATTACACGGGGATACACCACACAGTACGAATACATCCGCTTTGAGACCGATCCGACAAATGGAAGTGCTGTGGCCTGGTCTCCTGATGGAGACAAGGTTGCGTTCTTCGGCCGGGCCGCTCAAAAGTACATCCTCTTTGTCCTCGATGCCCTTACAGGCAAGACTCTGTCTAAAATAAAAATCCCCTATGATCAACCCACGGCCCCAGCATTCCTCGCGGACAGTAACGAGCTCCTCTTTACAGGCTTTCACGAGGGGAACCATGATATCTTCAGGATTCATCTGGAGACAGAAAAGGTCCTCAACATGACATCGGATGATCTCTTCGAAAAGGCCCCGGCGGTCTCCCCTGATGGAAAAAGTGTTGCCTACACAATCCGCATCGACACCTATGACAAGCTGTTTATTTCACCTGTTAATGATTTTTCAAAGAAGACACAGCTGACCTTTGGAAGAGGGAATACCGCTACGCCCTCCTTCACTCCAGACGCAAAAAAGCTTTATTTTTCCGGAGACATGAGAGGGGCGTTCAATATTTACTCTCTCGATCTTGAAAACGGAGAGCTTTTGATTTACACGGATGTGAGAACTGGAAATTTTCAGCCGGTCGTCATCCCCAACGGCAAGGATGAAATCATTTTTTCTTCTTTTAACAAGGGGGCCTTCCAGGTCTTTAGAAGCGAGCTGGAAGGGGAGGTTGAAAAGACGATCACATTTGTGGAAATCGAATCAGAAGAGGAGTTCAAACGCTTTGAGCCCATCGTGACCGTAGACATCAACAAGGATGAGATCAAGATGTACAAGGGACTCGGCAAGCTGTATCTGACCTCTCGGCCACCCATCGATGCCATCCTTTCTACTGACGGCTCCATTTACGGGGGGTCCGCGATTTCGTTCTCGGACCTCATGGGTGATTACAACTTTTCTCTCATGGCCTATCAAGTGAGAAACTTCCGCTCCTACTATTTTGCCTACACAAACATGAAGTCTCGCCTGCAGTACCAGGCAAGCGCCTACCAGTACACCTTGTTCTATTATCCAGCATATGCGTATTACGATCCCACTCTCTACCAGTTCCTCAGCTACCGCGATGCGATTGCCACAAGGAAGATCACCGGCATATCGGTCGCAGCCTTTTATCCGTTTAATAGATATTACCGTGTGGAAGGTTCGTTCGGATTCATGAACTATGATGAGGACTATTTCGATCCCGCTTTGCTCCAGCAGTATGGGTCTCAAGACCTTCAATTCGGAGGATTTCTAAGTGGAAATTCTCTCGGTGCCTCCTTCGCTCTTACGGGAGAAACGACGCGATTTAGCCAGTATGGGCCTTTGGCCGGACATACTTTTAGGATCTCGCTGAGCCAAGCCCTTCCGGTCAGCAATCGATTCATCCAGAATACCACAGTCCAGCTTGATGTGCGCAAATATCTCAACATCGGATCTAGCACTCTTGTTGCCGCTCGATTTTTTGGGTTTGCCAGCAGGGGCAAGAATCCCTACATTTTCTATTTTGGTGGGAACAACGAAATTCGTTCTGAATACTACTATTCTATAATCGGTAACGAGGGATGGTATGCAAACTTTGAATTCCGGTTTCCCGTCTTTAATTCGGCAACAACGCCTATCGGCCAAATTGGGCCCATTCGCGGAACACTCTTTTTTGATATGGGAAGAACAAAAGTCAAAGGAATGCCGGATTGGATGTCGGGAAAGATGTTTAGATTTGATACTGATAATCCATTTACTCCCCTGGTGCTATTTGACGCCGTCGGCTCGTACGGATTTGGATTCCAGTTCTTTTTCCTGGGCTTTCCAATCCACCTCGATTTTGTCAAAAGACTCGAAATCCCTGATTGGAGCCACCCTTTTCAATTCACCGACTTTAGGGATAGATTCGGGGAATTATTAGATATCGGAAAATTAAAGGCGAAGCTCTGGATAGGTTTCGATTTTTAAGGCGGTTTTTCTTTTTTTAAAAAAAACTCACAATTGTCTTGAATTTCAAAAAACGGGGTGATAATATAGGCGAGCTTTTTTAGCAGCCCTTATCAGCAAATAGGGTTTTCCACATGTGTGGAAAACGTTGTGGAAATCCGAATCGCCAGCATGGAAAATCAAGAGAAACAAAACCCTTGGCATCAAATTCTAGAAATTCTTAAAGAAAAGATCGATGCCAACAGCTTCGAAACTTGGTTTGAACCCACGGTCTATATCGGACAAGAGGATACCGATCTCTACATCAAGGTTCCCAATTCCTATTTTAAAGATTGGCTGTCTTTTCACTACACAAGTTCGATCCAAAATTGTTCCCAGGATTTATTCGGAAAACCAGTCAACATCAAGTACATTTTTGATGACTCTTCCTCCTCGTTCATGAGAAGATCCCCTCAGGAAAGGAAATCAAAACACGGGCAACTTTTGAATCCCAACTTAAACCCGAATTACACCTTCGAAAATTTTGTTGTCGGTTCATGCAATCAATTCTGCCATGCCGCCTCCATCGCCATCGCAAAAAGTCCGGCAAAAGCCTACAATCCTCTCTATCTCTATGGAGGAGCCGGCCTGGGAAAGACACATTTAATGAATGCTATCGGCCATCAGCTTCTCAATGTCAACCGCCGCCTCAAGATCATGTTCATCACAACCGAAAAATTCATGAATGATTTGATTAACCATATGCAGTACGGAAAAATCCTTGATTTTCGTGAAAAATACCGGAATGTAGATGTTCTTCTTATTGACGATATCCACTATCTTGCTGGAAAAGAACGAACAAAAGAAGAATTTTTTCACACATTCAATCATCTTTATGACAATCAAAAACAAATTGTTCTCTCCAGCGATTGTCCCCCAAAAGAGATCCCAAGCATCGAAGATCGGTTCAGTTCCCGGTTTGAATGGGGATTGATTGCGGATCTTAAACCTCCGGATATTGAAACCCGCATTGCGATCCTCAAGAAAAAATCTAGTCTGGAGGGAATAGATATTCCAGAAAGCGTTGCACTTTTTATAGCGGATAAAGCCCACTCCAATATCCGGGAGTTGGAAGGATATCTTCGCAGAGTTATCGCCTACGCCTCACTCAAGGGAGAAAAAATCGATCTCGATGTGGCAAAAGAAGCACTCAAGAGCCTGCTTGAAGCAGAAACAAATATTATTACCGTGGAAAAGATTCAAAAAATTGTCAGCTATGAATATAAAATCAAACTGTCTAAACTTAAATCAAAAAACAATTCTCCTACAGTAGCTTTTCCCCGCCAAGTCGCCATGTATATTTCTAAAAAAATGACACGAACATCTCTTCCCGAGATTGGGAAAAAATTCGGTGGAAAACACCATACAACTGTACTACACAGCATAAAAAAAATCGAGAGACTCAAGGAAGAAGATCCGGATTTTAACAAAAAAATAAACAAAATAATTGAGTATATCCGTTAATATAACTATAAGTTAGGAAAGCTTTGCACATTTCATTTGCTTTTATTATTCTTATTATTTAATCTTTACTTAATTAAATATATATAATAAGAATAAAGAATCGAAAAAAAAGGTGGAAAAATGAAATTTTCAATCAAAAAAGAGGACATTCTCCAGGAACTCCAGCTTCTTCAAGGAATAGTAGAAAAAAGAAGTACAATGCCGATTCTTGGAAATATATTGATGACCGCAACAGAGAACGAAGTGGAGCTGACAGGCACAGATCTAGAAGTTGGCCTAAGGACACATTTTCAGGCAGACGTGGAAGAGCCTGGTTCACTGACCATCTCTGGAAAAAAACTCTTTGAGATTGTCAGGGCTCTAGCGGGAGGACAAACGGTCCATTTTAGAGAAAGCGAAAACCTCATGATGGAAATCACTTCAGGGGACAGTCAGTTCAAGGTCCTCTGTTTGTCCAAGGACGACTATCCTCAAGTTCCTGAGCCAAAATTTGAAAAAAACATCATTCTTCCTCTTGGAACAATGAGGACAATGATAGATAGAGTTTACTTTGCCATCACACAGGAGCAGAGATATTATCTCAATGGTGCCCTCATGATTCTCTCAGATAAAAAAATGGAGTTGATCAGCACGGACGGACATCGACTCGCCTATACATCATCTGTCCTTGAAGGGCTCAATTTGGATACTGAAATCAGGGGAATTGTCTCCAAAAAAACTCTGGGTGAGATGAGAAAATTTGAAGATGAAAAACTGGAATTTGATCTGGATGAAAATAACCTCTTTTTTAAGGTCAACAACAGAACTCTGATCTCCCGAATTATCGAAGGAAAATTTCCTAATTATGAGGCGGTCATTCCAAAAGATAATCCAATTGTCATTTCCATCTCAAGAGATGAAATTACCGATGCCATCCGAAGGGTGTCGCTGCTTTCAACAGAGCGGTCAAAAGGTATTAAATTCAGTATACAAAAAAATCATATTATCCTCTTCTCATCAAATCCCGAGATCGGAGAAGCACGGGATAAAGTCGACGTAGAATATGATGGACAGGAATTTGAGATCGGTTTTAATTCGCAGTATCTTCTGGATTTTCTGACATCGGTGAAAGCGGAAAGGATTTGTTTTGAAATGAAAGATGAAAACAGCGCGATTCTGATGAAACCGGAAGTCGAGGAAGACGTTGTAGACATCTATGTGATTATGCCGATGAAAATCTAGGCTGACTTATTCATAAAAACTTCCGACACCTTCATTTATCTTCGATGACATCTCCTTGATATCATGATATTTAACAATTTCTCATTAATCGCTTTCTTTGTTGGCCTGTTTATATTAAATGTCGGCATTTATTACCCCAAGGGGGCGAGCCGATCTTGCCACATCTGCTTTGTCACGACCCTCTCGCGGTGGAAAACCACAGCTTCATGGGCCGATTCCTCGCATCTGCAGCAACCTCGACTCGTGAATAAGCCAGCCTAGTAGACGGAGAAGAGGTATTCTTTTCCTAAAATTGAAAGAGTCCCATCCGAATCCACAATCATGGCTCCATAATCTGGGTATTTCTCAAGAATGGTTTCAGGATGGAGAGACACGAAGAGTGCTGTTGATAAGGCATCGCAGAGGAGCGCCTCCGGGCCCACAACGGTCACGCTCTGTTTGCCCCGGGCAGGATATCCGGTTTTTGGATTGAAGATATGATGGTATCGAATCCCGTCTTGGATAAAGAATCTCTGGTAATCTCCCGCGGTTGCCGCACCCAAATCATGGATTTCAAGAACGCCGATAAATCCTTCCTTTCTGGGGTGTTTGATGCCAATTTTCCATGAAGTTCTGGACGGATTTTTCCCCCAACAATAGAGATCTCCCCCGGCGTTAATGAATCCTTTGGTAATGCCGCTTTCTTTCAGGGTCCGGGCCGCCAAATCAATCCCATACCCTTTGGCAATCCCTCCCCAGTCCAACGACATCCCTTCCGGGAGATCAAGGAAGGTTTCTTGGTCGCGAATCTTGTCCATTCCGATAAGCCCGAGTGTTTTTTTTATGAGGCCGGATTCGGGAACAAGATGGTTCCCATCCAGAAATCCCCAGAGGCTAGAAAGAGGAGCGACCGTAATATCGAAAGCCCCGTTCGATGCCTGGTGGAGGGTGTAGGCCTTTCGAAAGAGGGCCATGACAGCCTGCGACGAATAACCCTCTGCAGTGGGTGAAAAATAAGTGTCGATATCCGTAAAGATGCGGTGAATGTCTTCCTGTGCAGAAAGGAAATGACCCTGAGAAGTGTAAAGAGTTACTTCACAGAGAGTGTCAAAAAAGAAGAACGAAGCCGTGTGCCATTTCTCCTGGACTCCGCAGTGTGTATAAAGAAGGCTCCCCAATAGGACGAGGAGAAGAAAACGTCTCACGGAGAGCTTTTCCATATTTTTATTCTCTCATTGTGATGAAAAAAAAACATTTAATCAAATTCCTGATATGTGGATGAGGATAAAGACATGACGTTGCAGGGTGTGGCAGTTTGCCTGGATTATTCACGAGTCGAGGTTGCTCCAGATGCGAGGCGTCGACGGATGAAGCTGTACTCATGTACCGCAAATTCGTCGCAACAATGCTAGAAGGTTGATATTATTGGAGATAAATAGTAGTGTCGGGATTTTTTATGAATTAGTCAGGGTTATTGACAACGCGGGAGATTCTTTATATTGTGGGAGGACTCAAAAGTGAAAGAGGAGAGAGACGAATGAGCGTAAAAATACGATTGGGCGTCATGATGTTCCTGCAGTATGCCATCTGGGGAGCGTGGGCCCCGGTATTGTCTGAATACCTGATCAACGATTTGGGCTTTTCTGGATTCCAGAGCGGCATGATCTACAGCCTCTTGCCGCTTGCGACAATCATTGCCCCATTTATCGGAGGGCAAATTGCAGACCGGTATTTCTCAAGTGAGAAATTCATCGCTCTCTTGCAGCTGACAGGAGGCGGCCTGCTTATCGGCGTGTCTTTTGTCACGAATTACTCGACAATGATGTGGTTGATGTTTATTTACTGTATTCTCTATGCGCCAACTCTAGCTCTTACCAATTCGGTGGCGTTTATCAACCTGAAAAAATCCGACAAGGAATTTGGTGTCATCCGCGTTTGGGGAACCCTTGGTTGGATTGCGGCAGGCCTGCTCCTCGCAGGGTGGAGAACCCTGGCTGGTTCCAACGAAGGACTGGCGATGCCGGGAGACACCCTCCTTCTTGCCGGGGTCTTTTCCATAATCATGGGATTTTTCTCCTTTGGCCTGCCTCATACCCCCCCGCAAAAAGAAGGGACAAAACCATGGGCGTTCCTGGAAGCCTTAAAGATGTTGAAGGACAAAAACTTCCTGATCTTTATAATCATCTGTTTCGTGGTGGCCACGGAATTGATGTTTTATTACATCCTTACGGCGCCGTTCCTGACCTCAGACAAAATCGGGGTTCCTGGAGCCAGCGTGTCGGGAGTAATGGTTATTGCCCAGGTGGCAGAAATTTTTGTCATGATTTTACTCCTGCCCATTTTGATATCCAAAATAGGAATCCGTAAAATCCTAATTCTGGGAGTTTTGGCCTGGCCAGTGCGCTATATCATCTTTGCCGTGGGAGCGCCGAGCTGGCTGGTGATCGCGTCCCTGGCTCTTCACGGCTTCTGTTTTGTCTTCTTCTTCGTGGCGGCCTTTATTTACACGGACATGGTCGCCCCAAGGGATATCCGGCATTCGGCCCAGAGCCTGATCACTTTGGTCACTTATGGGTTCGGGAATTATGTGGGAAGTCTTTTTGCGGGGTGGGCCAGAGACTGGTTCACCACAGAGACGGGGACGAACTGGACGGGAGTTTTCCTTATTCCCTGTGCATTGACGATCCTTTGTGCCGTAGCGTTTATCCTCTTTTTTAAAGAGGACGCAACGCCAAAACTTTCGAAATAAAGAGAGGAACACGATGAAAAAAAGATTAGGCATTGGTTTTATTGGAGGAGGGTTTATTACAGGTTTTCACATCCGTTCTTGGCTGGCCGTCCGTGATGCCGACGTCCTGGGTGTTTTTTCTCTGAGTGAAAAAGACACCACGGCTTCTGTGGCGTTGGCCCGGGACCTGAATGTGGGTGAGGCCAAATCCTTTAATTCGATAACCGACATGGTGGCCGATCCGACAATCGATGCTCTCTGGATATGCGCGCCAAATTACACGCGGATAGAAAACATGGAAGAGATCGTCCATGCTTTGGAAACAGGAAAAGGGGAGCTTGTTGGAGTGGCCTGCGAAAAACCTCTTGGCCGCAATGTCCAGGAGGCCCGGAAGATGCTTGAGCTGGCCCAGAAAGCCAACTTGCTGGACGGATATCTGGAGGATCAAATCTTCCAGCCGGGAGTCCAAAGAGGAAAGGACCTCATCTGGACGCGCGGGGCGGCCCTGACAGGGCGGCCCTATCTTGCCCGTGCGGCCGAAGAACACAGCGGTCCGCATATGCCCTGGTTCTGGGAAGGAGAACTGCAGGGGGGCGGCGTGCTCAACGACATGATGTGTCACTCTGTCGAGGAAGCGAGATTTATGCTGACCCCGCCAGGGGCAGCACGCGATGTCCTAACTCCCGTCAAAGTTACGGCTCACATGGATTGTCTGAAATGGCAGAATCCGAAATATGCACGCGTCCTTGCTGAGAACAGCAAGGGAAAACTGGATTACATCAACCGGCCGGCAGAAGACTTTGCCCGGTCTTTAATTGAATACAAAGATGAGAATGGAGAGAGACTCATTGTCGAAACCACGACTTCGTGGTGTTATGTCGGTGCGGGCCTGCGGCTAACATTGGAGCTGCTCGGTCCAGAATATTCCCTTGCGATCAACACCCTGGATTCCGGAGTGAACATCTTTTTCAGCCGGAAGGTCCATGGAGAGACAGGTGAAGATCTTGTTGAAAAACAGAACGCCGAGATGGGGCTCATGCCCATTGTCTCCAACGAAGCCGCTGATTACGGGTATGAGGGGGAAAATCGACATATGGTGCAGTCCTTCCTGGCGGGCAAGCGGCCGATGGAAAATTATAGCGACGGCCTCAACGTCACGGAGCTCCTGATGGCCGCCTACAAAAGTGCCGAAGAGGAAAAAACGATTCCCTTCCCTCCTCCGGACTTGGAAACATTTATTCCAGCCGTAGCCAAGGGGGAATGGAATCCTAAAAAAAGATAAAGGACAAAGGAGGAACAATGAAAAAAGGGCATGTCTTATTCCTTGTCGGGTTCATATTATTGACCGGTCTTTTTTATCCGGGACATTTTCAAGCGGCAGACCAGGCTGGAGTCTTTCCTGAAGGAGAGAGCGCTGGAGAAATAGACTATCAAGACATCCGGATTAAAAAATTTCCTTTCGCCGTCCAATGCTATAGTTTTAGACGGTTTTCATTTCTGGAAACCCTCCAGAAGGTCAAAGAT
>Ga0209991_10001253_pt1 | contig 11482 bp, 9 predicted proteins | sample ChitaG_FD_183167 | JGI IMG/M metagenome (GOLD analysis project Ga0209991, IMG submission 183167) | Deep subsurface microbial communities from South Pacific Ocean to uncover new lineages of life (NeLLi) - Chile_00310 metaG (SPAdes)... | ecosystem: Environmental > Aquatic > Marine > Oceanic >...
AAGTAAATCCTTCACCGATGTTGACGCACTAAATTACGACCTTATCGACCTTCGAGCGGATAATTTAAAAGACCTTATTTCCCAAATCAACGGCTGGAAGGTTACTTTAGCCAATGGTATGGAGGTTAGCATTGACACCACCGGCTACGAGACAACTAGAAATGAAATGAGCCTCATTGAGCGCTTCTTGCATGCCATTAGCGACCCCAACATTGCCTATGTTCTACTTTCTCTAGGCACCATAGGCATTATTGCTGAGATTTACAGCCCGGGAACATTCTTTCCTGGAATCATAGGTGCTATCAGCCTGCTTCTTGCCTTCTACTCTTTAGGCGTTCTTAACGCCTACTGGGGAGGCATATTACTCATTCTGCTCGCCTTCGGTCTATTTATCGGTGAGATACTTACTACCACCTTCGGTTTATTCACCGCTGGGGGCATAGCTGCCCTAGTCCTCGGCTCCTTAATCTTATTTCCCGGGGGTGGTCCATTGTTTCAAGTAGACCTATGGCTGATTGCCGTAGTTACAATCCTTGTTGCTGTCGTTTTTGCTTTTGTAATTAGCCGGATAATCCGAGCCCACCGCCGCCAGGCATCCACTGGCAGGGAGGAACTGGTGGGCAAGACCGCCGTGGTCAAGGTAGCCCTGGAACCTGAGGGAACAGTCTTCTTCAAAGGCGAACGCTGGGCGGCAATATCAGAAAAGGGGCGAATCAAACCCGGGGAGGCGGTGATTATAACCAAGGTTGACGGCTTAAAACTATATGTAACCAAAAAAGAATAAAGGGGGTTTCCATTGGTTCAGATAGACCCAAGTTGGTTTCAAGTAGACCTGTGGCTGGTTATCTTAGTGGTAATTTGTATTGTCGTTTTCTTTGCGGTGGCAATTATTTGGGGAATTCGAGCCCACCGCCGCCAGACATCTGCAGGCAGGGAAGAGCTGGTAGGAAAGATTGCCGAAGTCAAGATAGTCCTGGAGCCTAAAGGAGTAGTTTTCATTCAGGGCGAACGGTGGACGGCAGTATCAGAAAGGGGCCGGGTGGAATCCGGAGAGGAGGTGATTATAACCAAGGTTGATGGCTTAAAACTATATGTAACTAAGAAAGAATAAAGGAGGCAAACACATGCCAAATCTAATTGTTATTGGTCTAATCGCTTTAGCCGGGCTCATGCTTATTCCTATGTCAGTCAAGATTGTCACTGAGTATGAGCGGGGGGTTGTTTTCCGCCTGGGGCGGCTGGTCGGAGAGAAAGGTCCTGGACTGTTTTTCATCATCCCCTTTGTTGACCGGATGGTGAAGGTAGACCTGCGAGTAGTAACTATGGATGTCCCTTCACAAGAGGTAATCACCAAGGACAACGTTACCGTCAGGGTGAATGCGGTGGTATTCTTCAGGGTGGTTACCCCTGAGGACTCTGTGGTTAAGGTTTTAGACCACATCAGAGCTACCTCGCAGATATCACAGACAACGCTGCGGAATGTATTGGGGCAATCCGAGCTTGATGAACTACTGACAGGAAGAGAAAAACTTAATCAGATGCTAACGAGGATAATTGACGAGCATACCGACCCCTGGGGAGTGAAGGTCAGTGTGGTGGAGATTAAGGAGGTTGAACTCACTGAAGAGATGAAGCGCTCTATGGCGGCTCAGGCTGAGGCAGAAAGGACGAGACGAGCCAAAATCATCCACGCCGATGGTGAGTTTCAGGCTTCAGAGAGGCTGGCTCAAGCCGGGACTATTATTGGTAGAGACCCAACTGCACTGCAACTTCGCTATCTACAAACGCTGACCGAGATAGCCTCGGAGAGAAATAGCACTATAATCTTCCCCCTGCCCATAGACCTGATCAAGATGTTTCTGCCCAAAGAGACATCAGAGGGGAAGAAGTAGCAAATAGCCAGGGGGTAAAAAGCAGAGCTATCAAGGAATAAATCCACAGCCTGCATTGCAGGCTGTGGAAGGTGATTGTATTACTCACGCAGGGTAACATCCCCGGCTACAATTTTAGTCAGGCTCCCATTGGACTGACGCAGCAGCAAGCTGCCATCGCTGGCTACCGACTCAGCTATGCCTTTATAGGTAGCTTCGCCTGAGCTTACCCGAACCTTTTTGCCCAGGGTCACCAGGTTATCCCGCCACTCCTGGTAAATAGACTCCCCAGCCGGCAAAGCCAGGTATAATCTCTCTGTTTCGGCTAACAGGCACCGTATCAGAGCTAGCCGTGATACATCCCTTCCCAACTCGTGGGAAAGACTGGTAGCAGTGGGCGAAATTTCAGGAAAATCAGAAATCCTGAGGTTGACATTTATCCCTATACCGATAATAGCATGGTCCACCCTGTTGCCCCTTACATCGCTCTCAATTAAAATCCCACACACCTTTTTGCCACTAACCAGAACATCGTTAGGCCACTTAATCTGCGATTTTAAGCCGGTGACTTTCTCAACACAATGGACTACAGCTAGAGAGGCCACCATAATAAGGGAAGATAGGTAAGCCGAGCTGGGGTAAAGAATGATAGACAAAGCAATGCTCCCCTTGGGTGATAGCCAGGCTCGCTTTATTCGACCCTTCCCCGCGGTTTGCTCCTCGGCAATGACAACAGTTCCTTCCGTTGCTCCCTGTTGAGCCTCGCGCTTGGCTACATCCATGGTTGATGTCAGTCTAGGATAGTAAATAACCCTTTGACCGATAAAACGCGTCTCTAAATTATCAGTAATGGCGGCGGGCAATAAACTGTTTTCTACCATTTCCAGCTCACTCAATCTAGGTTGTCTTGGTGTTATCGTTCCCTCCTCATAGCTTCTATTTGCTCTCTTGTTGGCAACTCGGTGCCCAGATATTTGATAACTTTTTGTCTCACCTTGTTGCCCTCTCGCCTGCTTTCCACGAGATAGTAATAGATTCTGTTGCCTTGTCGTTTAGCTCTGACAAACGCCACCGTTCAGCTCTATTGCCATTGTAGTGCCTAGCTAAGCCCATGTCAAAGAGGCTAGGACGTAAGGGTGAAAATTTTCGAGAAAGGACCTGCTTGGCTTGTGCCTTTCGACAGTAGGTGTGGTAAACTAAAATACACCCTTACCGGCTAATCCGCAAAGCTATTAGACGGATTGACAACTTCAGGCTTTGTGGCTTAGAGTAGAGCGGTTCGTAATTGGCTAGCAGAATCTGGCTGCCAGACCTTATTCATTAAACCCAGTAGCCCTGGGAAAACGGATATATGGAGAGTTTCAATGACAAGCTAAGAGACGAGTGTCTGAACCGTAGAATCTTCCATTGTGGAAAACTGGAGGCAGGAGTACAATAACTGTCGCCCACACAGCTCACTCGACTACCTGGCACCGGCAGAGTTTGCCAGGCGATACTACGAGAAGAATCAGGAGAAACAGACTATACAACTAGGGGGAATGACAGGGACTCTCTCATTCTAGGTGGTACTGATATTGGGGGTACCCCAGCGTTTGACCCTGCGAAGAAAGGGGAAGGGAATGACATGAGAATTGAAACTCAAGGATATACCGAGCATTTCGGCTCAGTTAGGCTTAATGAGGTGCAAAAGGTACTAGAACTCGATTCCGGTAGAGCAGCTAAACCTCACTCGCCACAGAATATCGCCGTATTAAAGATTGAAGAAGAAGTCATAAAGGATTACGAAGAAAAGCTGGTTATCGCCATTCTTATCAAGGACGAGAAACTTAAGCTGTTTGAGGGTGTTATTAGCGGAGTTCCTCACGACTGCGTCGTGATCGTAGTCTCCAATAGCCGGAGGAAGCAAGTTGACAGATTCAGCATCGAGAAGGACACGCTGGCTCAGTACTGTCGCTTTACTCGGCGTTCTGCCTTCATAGTTCATCAAAAAGACCCTGTTTTAGCAAAGGCAGTGGCCGACTCAGGCTACACCGAGTTACTGGGTGAGGACGGTTTACTCAGGGATGGCAAGAGCGAGGGTATGATAGTTGCCTTGTTGCTAGCCATGCTACTTCAGAGGAGCTACATAGGTTTTATAGATGCTGATAATTACTTCCCTGGCTCAGTTTGGGAGTATGTCAAGTGCTACGCTGCTGGCTTTAGCCTGGCTAAATCCCCTTATTCGATGGTCAGGATTTTGTGGCGTTACAAACCTAAAGTTTCGGCGGGTATGTTTTTCAGAAAACTAGGGCGGGTGTCCGGAATTACGAACAGGTATGTTAACTCTCTTATCTCGGCTAACACGGGTTTTGAAACCGAAATAATAAGAACCGCTAACGCTGGAGAACATGCAATGAGTTTGCGCCTGGCTAAGTTACTACCGTACGCCTCCGGTTATGCAGTAGAAACTCAAGAGCTTTTGTCTATCTTCGAGGGGTTTGGCGGTGTGTTGCCACTAGCCCACCGTACTGTAGTCAAGCACGGTGTGGACATATTCCAGATCGAAACCAGGAATCCTCACCTACACGAGGAGAGGGGAACGGAGCATTTGCAGGTGGATATGTTGCTACCTAGTCTGGCCGCTGTCTATCACTCGCCGCTGTGTGATAAAGTGACTCAAGAGAATATTATGAACGAACTGACTTTGCCCGGCATTCTCAAAAAGGAGGAGGAGCTACCGCCACCACGGATTTATCGGGCGCCTAGTGATATCAATCTAAAAAAGTTTGGAGAGATCATGTCAGTAAACCTCGATTCTTATTCAGCTTTGGCGGAAGATTGAGGTAGCTAATGAGTATATCCACGAACTGTCAGAGTGGCCTGGTAATATTCACGGACTTAGATGGTACTTTTCTTGATCCTTTTACCTACTCCTATGCAGTGGTTATGCCGTCAGTGACAAGGCTGCGAGATAAAGGGATACCCATCGTTTTCTGTTCATCGAAGACCCGGGCTGAACAAGAGGTGTACCGAAGAAAGTTGGGGATAGAAGATCCATTCATCGTGGAAGACGGGGGAGCCATATACATCAACCGAGAGTATTTCTCCTTTCCCTACGAATACCATAGGGTAGTGCGGAACTATAGTGTTATAGAGCTGGGCATACCCTACAGGAAGATACGAAGAAAACTGAAACAAATAGGCGAGAAGAACAATTTAGCTATCCGAGGTTTTGGGGACATGGATGCCTCAGATATTGCCAATCTGACCGGCCTTGATGTGAAATCGGCGAAGCTGGCTAAGAAGCGGGAATATGAGGAGACCCTTGATCTTGAAGGCGCAGAGCGGGAGACTGAATTCATTCTAGGGAAAATAGAAGAGGCAGGACTCAAATGGAGTCGGGGGGGCAGATTCTGCAGCGTTAGCGGCAAAAGTGACAAGGGTAAGGCAACCAAGATAGTTGTTAAGCTATTTGAGAAAAAATTAGGTAAAGTGGAGACTATCGGCATCGGGGATAGTTTTAATGATGTGGCGATGTTATCCGTGGTCGATTTTCCGGTTTTGGTACAGAAACCCGGCAATTACTGGGAGGAAATAGACCTTCAAAACCTACGCCGCGTTAGCGGAGTTGGTCCCCAAGGATGGATTCTGGCCATAGAAGAGTTGACTAGACTGTAATTAAGGATTATGCCGACACTTTATCTCTGCCCGATGTGGAAATCCCCAGAGCTATATAGTGAATGGAATAGTTCAACAAACTGTCGCCTAATCCTCTTTTGACGCTAACATCTCCTCTATGCGTGACTGATATAACCTTTGCGCATCCGGGGTCATGCTCTTATAAAGTCCTTTTACTTTCTTTCGTGAATCTGGGGAATCTATATCAAGTGCTAACTCCTCAATCTGCCTCATTGCGGCTATGTCACTGTAACCCTTGGTGAGATTAACGATGCTGTCCACAACCTCTCTCGGATTGTCGCGATTCGTTTTTGCCAACAACTCAGCAGCATACTGAAAATAGTCAAAATTTTCATACAGGCTGTTCTTTTCGTTGTTAACTTGGAGCACATAGTAAGCACTCTCTGTATATTCTTCCCCATTACTGGCATCTACAAGCCTGTTGTTTCGGCTTAGCTTGTATTCGTTAAGAAAGTCAGCTTCGTCTTTCCTCGGTATGCACACAATTCTTCCGCCTTGAAGTCGCCTGGCATTGGGTCGATTAAAATGGAGATCTAAGTTATAGCCTGGTTCAATGACGTCATCCCTATTAAAAATGTCTGCCATCTTTACAAAAATCGAAACCCCTGTGCTTACCAAAGCAAAATAAGGTAAAAATTCGACAAAAGCCGGCATTCCGGCGATAGTTGAAATCCCTCCCTTGATAGCTTTAACTAAATTCTTATTTACTTTGTCTAACTCCATAATTTTTGTGGTTAGACGTAATGATTCTCCAAGATAAGACTTTGTGTAGTAGCAAAGTTCATGTCCATAGTACTGTGCACCGAAGTCAGTCAATCGAAACTGTCCATTTTCAAAAATTGTCTTTGGATTGTAATAGTTAATGGCCTCTGCTGCTCCCTGTTTCTCCTCCATTGTTTTAACGAAAGTGGAGATCATAAGCTGGTTCTCCCTTTCATTTGATTTATATTTGATAAAGAAGTACAGGTATCGGACTACCAACGGTTCTCCAATATCTAAAGCCTTGTAACCAATTGACCGCTCCTCTTCAACTCCAGCTTGCTTGTAGAGCGAACGTAGATTTCCATTGACACTTAATAGACAAGCCATTTCTGCCTCCTCTGTACTTAATTTTCTATTGAACACACCGAAGCTGAGATTCAGGAAGCACTTGTTATCCCGCTTTCGAGGCATAACTACTCTGCTTGTGTTCCCACCCAACGATAATATTTGACAGAGCGTTTGGCTTCTTTCAAAGTCAGGTCTGTACTACTGAACAGGTCTTGACGCATGCGCAGAAACAACTCAGCTACCATTGGCTGGAGCCGTTCGTTTCTTTTCGATGCGGTCTCACCCTTATGCCTGGAGTCATCATAAGTTTGCATGAACAGATTGACTTGGCGAAGAACGGCGTCTGAGGCAAATATCCAGGCGTCGCTGATGTTACACAGAGCCTCCACCTCTCGTGCTGCGCTTCCCTTGGCAGCCCAGATGTTGAATACACTCAACTGGAGCGTCGAATATAGTTTCTGTTTGTGTCGTCGTAATGCCTCTTCCCGCTGCTGCCGTTGCTCGATTCTTTTCACACGTTGTGCGCTCAAATAGGCAACAATCGCCGCAACTGCGGCGGCTAGCACCGGGATTCCCAGTCCAAGAAAGTTGACCCACGCACTTTCCATATTCACGCCACCTCGTTATGAATGTAGGGCTAGAGCATAGTACTTATCCATTCCATAGTCCTTAAGGCAGAGTTACCTTCAGCCAATCAAACTGCGACCGATATATCTATCCTCTGAGAATAAACTTCTTACTCACCCCCGTCCCGGTGGATTTGAGTATTCCTGCTTCCAGCAGGGCACTGAGTACAGGCTTAATCGTTTCCTTTTTGACACCGATAGCCTCGGCAACTTTGGCCGAGGTAAGGCCCGAGGGCTCGGCAGACATAGTCTCGAGCATGTCACTCATCACAACACTGACCTCTGCCGTTGGGATGCTCCGTTCCGTTGCTATCGCGCTCAAAGCCTCGTCTCCGAGTTTAGCCCTGACAGTATCAATTATAATACCGGGAGATATCCTCACAATCTCCCGAGCCGCCGGGATTGCCCACCAGCGGATGAGAATGGTCTCATCGGTCTCCGGATTTGTATTTACCGCCACGATATCAAATTTCTCTTTATTAACCGCCAGAGCCCTGAAGGACACCGGGGGTGGAGCGGCTACACCGTACGCTTTAGCCACTATCTCGATAAGCTCCCGCTGTGAAATGAAATCCTCTTCCATTATTATCCCCGTTATCCCCGTTCTCGTTACCAGGCCTCCTGTTACCAGTCCCAGGATAACTGCTGGCGGCAGTTCGGTATCCAGCCGGTGGTAGATATCCTTCCTGACTACATGCCCAGGCGTAGGGGAGGTAGCATCGGGCGCAATCGTGGCTTTGGGAATGGTTAGCTGAATCACTCCAGTGGTAGCCGCGCCAGCAGCACCGGTCGCGGATATCTTGATCTGGGGTGGAGTTTCCGCTGAAATGGGGAGGTGTTCTATTTTTATGCCCTCCCCCTCGACCAGGTCGATATCCCCACCCGGATTACTTAAACCATCCACGCTTTTCAAAGCCCCTGCCTGCTCGGCGGTAACATGATGAGGGTTATCCTCCCTGGCAGAGTGACTCTCTCCGATGGTGATTCGTTTATTGTCCATATCTGGGACAATAGTAATCGCATTATCCTTGACCAGATCCACATCACCACCTGGATTTTCTACCCCGTCCACGCTTTTCAAAGCCTCTGCCTGCTCGGCAGTAACATGATGAGGGTTATCCTCCCTGGCAGAGTGGTTCTCTCCGATGGTGATTCGTTTATTGTCCATATCTGGGACAATAGTAATCGCATTATCCTTGACCAGATCCACATCACCACCTGGATTTTCTACCCCGTCCACGCTTTTCAAAGCCCCTGCCTGCTCAGCGGTAACACGGTGGGGGTTATCAAGGTCGGTTAGGTGACTCTTCAAAAGCTCATGGAGCATCGGGTTGCTGTAGACGATACTGCGGAGGGCCAGGGTTTCCTCTTCATCTACCTCAACATCGGTGCCAGCCATGCTGATAACAGCCAGCAGTACCTTGGGGTCATCACAGGAAGGACAGCCGACCGTTTCCAGGTATTCAGCCAGAGTGACGAGCAATTTTGCCTCGATCCAATCCTTCGGCTCGGGAATCTCCAATTTGTCGGCCACTTCTTGGATATTATGTTGCCTATTTTGCCACACTTCCTGCCAGTTGAAAGCCATTGCGGCGGGAGGGCCTGCTTTACTCACCTCGACCTCGAAGTCCTCCTTTATCCGACTGTAACAACAGACCTCCTCACAGACGGAGGGGTTTGCCAGAGATGGGACCGGCTCCTTTACGCATTCCTTGTATTTTAGATATACATAGTTGAGGCCTTCGCTTGGGCTCCCGCCGAGGTCAAAGGTTCCCCCGTTTTCAACAACGATTTCGTGCCCACAACAATCAAGGGCAACCCCAGACGAGAGCTTTATCCGCAGTTTTCCGTCCACCATCTCAGGCTCCGACACCTGCAGGCCGCAGACAAGCCCAATCCCGTGAATAAGCCTGTTTAGCAGATGACGCTTCTCATTGAAGTACCTCTGCTCGGTTTCGAAATCCCTCACCGTCATCAGCTTCCCATAGAAGTACTTGTTTCTCTCAAAAGATTTGAGAGCGCAGGTTTCCTCCACGCTTGCCTCAATACAATTTCTTTCTTCCATTTCTTAATCCCTCCTTATTTTTATGTTAGTTTAGTATCAATAGCCAATCTTGAGCGCAAATCAATCTGCCCTGCCTCTTCCACATCGGATAAGACGGTGTCTCTACTTATTATAGAACTCTCACCAAGGATGAAAACCGGCTCGGTTAGAGTGGTGTTTATCCCCAGATAAGTATGCATATCAAGGTAAATCCAGGGTTGTAAAGCCCTTATGCCACCAATGGTATGGGCTGGCTTTTCCCGCTCAATAATTCTGGTAATCGCCGTGAATTCGTTTGCAGTTTTAACCTGGAAAGGCCTTAAGAGAACGCAAAACCGGTAGGGACAGTCCCCGTACAGAACCTCTTCAATCCTCAGCTTCCTAACAGTTGCCCCCACACCATAGTCAAAGGTGATTTTCCCTCTGAGCTTTAAAGCACTATCTTCTTTATCACAGATGACGGCAAACTCCTCTTTAATTCCATCGCTAATCTTTATTATGTCTTCTATCTCCAAATTGGAAGTATCTTTCAAGAATAACCGTGACTCCCCACTATAAGCTTTCTGCTCTAGCTTGTATTCAACAGGTTTGTCTTCTATGCATTTAAGCTGAAAATTCTCCACGACGATAGGCTTTTCACCTGTATAGATCTCGATTATCTCCTCGATTCCCGCCCTTGTTCCCCTCTTTTTGTAAAGCTCAGGAGCTTTTTCAATAAGCTTTCTCACTTTCTCCTCTTCCCAATTTTCATCGTAAGCTATAGCCAGCCAGGATGAAAGCCAGGGAAGAAATGCATCCGGTGCCGCCTCAGAGTCGATATACTTGGTAAGGGCAAAGACCGCCCCCTCAAGGTTGGAGAAGAGGGTCTCAAAGAGGGAAAGGAATCTCTCCAGAAATTCTCTCCCCGCCTTATCTTCTTGATATGTGGCAGGAAGGTATCTAAGGTATGAAAGGCGAGGGAAGTAAACCTTAAGGCTCTTCACCTTTGGGCTATCGGAATGTAAATCATCGCTGACCAGCTCTATCTTGAACCGGATGTATCTTCCTCTGGGACTGAGGAGCAGGGCATCTTTGAAATTTACCATAGGTTCAGACCAAGTAGGTTCAGCGGTTTCATCATCGGAGATATAATGAGAAACATTCATTATGGTATTTGCGGGAATATCGGCATCTACAACCACCTTGTGCCACTGGCAACCGGGCACAGTGCTGTCAAATAATTTAGTGATATAAATACCTTTGTTTATATACCTCTCAACCAGTTTTAAGAAAGCTATCTCGTTTTCACTCAGGATATAGAGGTCTCCCTTTTTATTTAAAATGAGGCGATAAGTTGCTCCTTCATACCCAATCGGTGTAACTTTCCCCCAAGGGTCAATTTGAATCGGGGTAGCTTTCTCGGAGGGTTTATGAAGGGCTTCCAAATCGTATTTTTCTCCGATGTAAATATTTCCCCCCTCGTCAACAGCCAGCCCGGAGGGCAGGAACCCTTTTTTCACTGGAAGAGAGATGGTGCTTTCAAGGGTACCCTGTGGGTCGAACGTAAGCACCCGTGCCTCATCTTCAGCATCTTCTGCTCCTTTAATGTATTCCAAAATGTAAAGGTGGTCTTTGCTATCCAAAGCAATATTTACCGGCCCCTTTAGCTCAGTGGTTAAAGAAACTGTCGATAACCTTGCCGCTTTATCAATCTTAAAGACCTGCCGGCTATTCCTGTCCAGAACATAGAGGCTTTGTTTACTATCTAAAGCCATGTCCACTAGGTTCCCGCCTTCTACAGATGCCTTCCATCTGAACTGGTAGTTAGCCTTGGCAAGGCAACAAACCTCGCCGCCATCGGCAACATATATATTGGAAGGGTCTATAGTGAGCACCTTAGGGTCTGAGAACGAGATACACTCAACCCACTGGCAGGTCTTGGTACTGGTATCAAAGATGGCGATCCTTTTCTCCGTGGAATCCAGGATATATAGGAGCCCGCAGGAATCGAGGGCAAAATCTACAGGGGACACCAGCCCGAATGGGTAGCTTTCAGTAAGGATATGGGTGTAATATTTCCTGAGGGAAATGCCTTCCTCAGTTATCTCGATAGAATTTTTGCTCTCCTCATCCAGTTCTATCTTTCCTTCTTGCCAGAGGATCTGTGTATTTACAATTAAGAACTTAAACTCGTCTCTATTCATATCCTCTCTCCCTGCAAACTATTTCAGGCT
>Ga0209991_10001254_pt1 | contig 11481 bp, 9 predicted proteins | sample ChitaG_FD_183167 | JGI IMG/M metagenome (GOLD analysis project Ga0209991, IMG submission 183167) | Deep subsurface microbial communities from South Pacific Ocean to uncover new lineages of life (NeLLi) - Chile_00310 metaG (SPAdes)... | ecosystem: Environmental > Aquatic > Marine > Oceanic >...
AGTATTACATCAGGAATGCTGCCCTCAGCCCTTGCCTGCGTTAATCTTTGTTGCAGCTTCAAGGCGTGCCCATACGGGATTACTCCCAGGTAGTCAGCAACATATACCCTCTTGGATGACAAATAGGTCTTCCTTGGAGCCCCAGAGTAACTATTTTTTTTGTTGGTGGAGATAACCATTGCTAAAGCCCTACATCCTTTGGAAATGTATCGAGCCCTCTAATTGTCCCATTGCTGCCTCCTGTACTGCCTCGGGTACAGTGGGATGGGCGTGCATAGTATGGGCAATGTCTTTAGCTGTTGCTCCCATTTGCATGGCAAGCGCACCTTCAGCAATAAGGTCACTGGCATGTGGTCCCATGATGTGTATTCCCAGAACTCTACCATTCTCAGCATCGCAAATCATCTTAACTATGCCCGCCGTCTCATCCATAGCGACAGCGCGGCCGCAGGCGAGGAAGGGGAATTTGCTCACTTTATAAGGAATACCACTGTCCTTTGCTTCCGCCTCGGTAATGCCAACACAGGCTACCTCAGGTTGGACAAAAACACAACTAGGAACAGCGTGATAATCTGCTTGGCGAGAGCGCCCCAGGGCATTCTCAACAGCCACCTCTCCCTCATAAAAGGCAACATGAGCCAGCATGTTCTTACCAAGAACATCCCCGATGGCATAGACATCCTTGATATTTGTCTCAAGATATTCATTCACCACAATGGCTGGCCCGTCCATTTTTATACCAAGTTCCACTAAGCCCAGACCCTCAGTATAAGGTTTGCGCCCGGTAGCCATGAGAACTATCTGCCCCTCAACTCCCTGCTCGCCTTCCGCTGTATCCCAAACCACCTTGAGACATTCCCCCTCTTTTCTGATGGCCTTAACCGCCGCTCCAATTTTGACATCGATACCCTGTCTAGGTAAGGTTTGGGCAAAACGCCGACCAACCTCTTCATCAACAGGCTCCAGTCGAAGGGGACGTCTCTTCACAATGGTTACCTTTGTCCCCAGCGCATTAAAAATACAAGCGAACTCGGCACCTGTGTAACTTCCTCCAATAACCACAAGGCTTTTAGGGAGTTCTTCGAGCTCAAGGATATCATCGGTGGTGAGCATTCCTGGCAAGTCTAGACCGGAGATAGGGAGTAGAGTGGACTCAGAGCCAGTAGCAATAACAACCTTTTTAGTTGCTATCTCCTCATCATTAACTTTCACCAAGTGTGGAGACAGAATGCGACCGATGCCCCTGTGGACACTTATCTTGTTTGCCTTCATTAGCTGCTCGACACCGGACACCAGCTTATCAACTACGTTTCTTTTACGCTCCATAACCTTTCGGAAATTAATCTTGATGTTTTCAATATCTATTCCGAAATCACTTGACCTTCTCGCATCGAGCATTACCTCCGCACTTCTGACAAGAGCCTTGGTAGGAATACAACCTCGGTTAAGACAGGTGCCACCTAACTTATCCTTCTCAACCAGAGCTACATCTGCCCCTAGGTGAGCTGCATGGATTGCTGCCACATACCCCCCAGGGCCACCTCCAATTACCACTACGTCCTTTGTATCCAAAGCTTGACTCCCACGCTACTAGCTTTTGCTATCAATCACATTGGCTGTCGCACGACCTTCCCCTGAAGAAAACTCATAAGGACTCAGCAGCTATCATAAGGTTCAGAATTTGAGCCCCTCTTTGACCTGAGTCTCAGCCTAAGGCTAAAATCAGTCTTCGGTCCCTTGGCTACCCATCTCCCAGCGTAAATCTAGTTTTCTGGCTGCTGTCACCTCGTCCAGCCGCCTAACGGGCGTGTTATGGGGGGCTGTGTGCAAGATATCAGGGTTTTCATCTACTTCCCTGGCAATTTCTTTCATAGCGTCAATATAAGCATCCAGAGTCTCTTTGCTCTCCGTCTCCGTAGGTTCAGTCATTAGGGCTTCATCAACTATCAGGGGGAAATAGACGGTAGGGGGGTGAAAACCATAATCAAGCAAACGCTTAGCGATATCTAATGTGGCAACACCCTTTGCCTTCTGTCGTTTCCCTGAAAATACCACCTCATGCATGCAGGCACGGTCATAGGGCAGGTGATAATATGCTTTCAGTTTCTCTTTAAGGTAGTTAGCATTTATGACAGCGTCCTCGCTGACCTCCTTCAATCCTTCCGCGCCAAGAGAACGGATGTAAGCATAAGCCTTAACCATCACACCAAAGTTTCCATAAGCTGCACCCAGGCTGCCTATGGACTTAGCTGGTGAAGTGAATGCGTATTCTTTTTCATTCTTAGCCGCTAAAGGTAAAGGTAAAAAGTCAGCCAAATTTGATTTGACACAAACGGGGCCCGACCCTGGTCCACCACCTCCGTGGGGAGTGCTGAAGGTTTTATGGAGATTCAACTGAACACAATCAATACCCAGGTCGCCAAACTTCACTTTCCCCAACAGAGAATTCAGGTTGGCTCCATCACCACACAGCAGCCCTCCGCTTGCATGAATGAGCCGACTTATCTCAGCTATTTGTGGGTCAAATAGGCCTAAGGTAGTGGGCAGGGTTAATGTTAAAGTGGCAACCTCTTCATTCATCATGGATTCAAGGCTCTTCAAATCTAAGTTACCTTTATCGTCGGAGGGCACAGCGCTCATCTCAAAGCCACACATAGCGGCAGTGGCTGGATTTGTGCCATGAGCTGAGTCCGGCACCAGTATTTTCCTCCGCATCTTGTCCCCCCGGGCCTGGTAATATGCTTTTACTATTAACATGCTGGCAAGTTCGCCTTGAGCCCCAGCCATAGGCGCTAGACTGGTAGCATCCATACCAGTAATCTCAGTTAAATACTCCTGAAGCTCGAACATAAGCTGCAATGCTCCCTGAGCAGAGCCTGTTGGCTGATAGGGATGGATTGAAGTAAAGCCAGGTAGCTTGGCAACATCCTCATGCCATTTTGGACTGTACTTCATGGTGCAGCTACCTAAAGGATAAAATCCCGTGTCTACTCCATAATTGAGCTTACTCAGGGCGGTGAAATATCTCACAAGCTCAACTTCACTCACCTCAGGTAACTCAAGCTCTTGGCGAAGTAGCTCCTTGGGGGGCAACTCTGCCGGAGTTACATCCAAAGATGGAAGACTACAACCAATCTTGCCTGACTGGCTAATGTCGGGGAGTAAATAATGATGACTCATTTCTCAACCCCTCTATAATGTTCCTAAAATTTCTACTAGTCTGTCTATCTGCTTTTTCGTGTTTACCTCGGTGACGCAGAATAACATGCCATTTTCTATCATGTGGCTCAAGTCCAAACCGCCGATTATCTTTTCCTCGAAAAGCATTTCGTTAATCTGGCGGGGTGTCACTGGACAACACACGACAAATTCCTTAAAGAAAGGCTGCTGAAAGGCGAGAGAGAATCCTTTAAGCTTGCCTATTGCATCGGCGGCATAGTGAGCCTTGTGGTAGCATAGTTCAGCTACCTGGCGGAGCCCCTTTCTGCCTAAGGCAGAGAGATAAACCGTTGTTGCTAGGGCTACCAGAGCTTCATTAGTGCAGATATTGGATGTAGCCCGTTCCCTTCTGATATGCTGTTCACGAGTTGCCATGGTAAGCACATAACCAGGCTTACCATCAACATCCACCGTCTTACCTACAATCCTGCCTGGCATCTGTCGTACGTATTCCTTGCGGCAAGTGAAGATACCCAGGCCTGGACCTCCAAAGCTTATTGGGTTACCCAGCGCCTGACCCTCAGCAACAACAATATCAGCCCCATAATCTTTCGGGGGCTTAAACATCCCCAGAGAAATAGGGTCGATTATGACGATGAGTAATGCTCCAATATCATGGGTTTTTTGAGAATATGCTCTCATGTCTTCAAAATAGCCAAAGGAATTCGGCTGTTGCACTACCAAACAGGCACAGTCTGAAGACAAACCATCCAGGTTCGGCTTCACCTGCTCCAAGGTAATGTTATGACCGCTAACATAGGTATCTACCACTCTACAGTACCTTGGGTTTACGGTGGACAGCACGGCGACTTTATCTCTCCTTGTGATGCGGCATGCCATTAAAGCTGCCTCGGCAGCTGCTGTGCTACCATCATACATTCCAGCGTTGCTCACCTCCATCCCGGTGAGCTGGCAGACTAACGACTGATATTCATAGATGGCCTGTAGTGTGCCCTGGCTGACCTCTGCTTGATATGGAGTATAGGCAGTATAGAGCTCGCTTCGCCCGGTGATGTGACCAACCACGCTGGGGATGAAGTGCCTATAGTAGCCAGCTCCTAGAAAACAGGCATAATCATCTGAGTTTGCATTAAGGTTTGATAGCCGGCGAAGCTCCTCTTTGAGTTCCAGTTCAGAGAGAGGCGGCGGTAGTTTGAACTGGACATTGCGGAATTTTTCAGGGACATCCTGGAATAACTCGTCAACCGAGCTGACTCCAATCGCTTGCAACATAGCGCTGCGGTCAGCATCAGTATTCGGTAAGTAAGGTGATGGCATTTGTATCAACTACCTCCTGCTTCTTCTGAGCTTTCTTCACTTAATTCGGCTACAAGCTTATCATACTCATCACTATTCATTAGGGCATCGAGTTCCGCAGGCTTGCTCAATTCTAACTTAACCAGCCAACCAGCCCCATAGGGGTCTTCATTTACCAGCTTGGGTTCATCGATGACAGTCTGATTGATTTCCAATACTTGCCCGCTTACTGGTGCAAAGATGTCAGAAACTGCTTTTACAGATTCTACCTCACCCATCTTTTTGAACTGTTCCACTTGGGTGCCAGGGGCTGGCAAGTCTAGAAATACTATGTCTCCCAGCTGCGATTGAGCATAATCTGCGAGCCCCATTTCCCCCTTATTTTCTGGCTCAGGACGAATCCATTCATGTTCTTGTGTGTACTTACATTCCTTAGGGTTCATTTCACACTCCTCTATTGTAGAATTTCTTGATTAACTATGTGGCAGAGACTAGTTTGCTACGAACCACTATCTCAATACCAGTACCACTGGTAACTTTCTCTACCTCTTTGCCCGATTCAAAAATTCTGTGACCTGAGCGAGCTAATCTCTCACCTTTCACTTGTCTTCTCTTAAAATATCACTCCAATGTTACATTAGTAAAGATATAATGGAGCCTTATATTTCTCAGCAAGCCTCTTGTATGCCGCAAGGATTTCCTTAGAACGCTCCACCGTTTCTTCTAAGCGGAGTTCCCTGTGGTCAATTCCAAAGATCTCCTTGGTTACTCTATATCCTTCCTCCGTGAAAACAAGTGTCCCATCGTCTTTCATTTCCTCTACGCCCTCAAACTTTATGTCCTCAGTGTTGATTTTTATCGCCTGCTCCATAGTTATTCCCTCGGGGAGGACAACCTCGACACCACTTGCCCTCAAACGGACGGGATAGCCACCAATCAGCCCATTCGGGCCGGGTGCGTGGGTAAGCTCACCGGTATCGTTGAGGAGGCCCATTATAATTCTCACCGCAGAAGTAGCTACTATTGGATGTACCAGCCAGCTTGTCTGATTAGCAGGGCATTTACGGTAAAAGATACCATTTATCAATTCATCAGTATCAAACTTATGGGTGATATCCTTGTCATCTACCATTATCTTGAGGAAGTATGGTATACCCAACTTTACATCCCTCATATTAAGAACATGTTCAGCAAAAAAATATACATCAATTTCAGGTATTGGTATATTTTCGGCAAGGCTTACCTTCCTCCGGATTTCTGCCACAATAAGGTCAAGGTTACCCGCCCCAATAAGTGGCCCCAGACCATTTCTCGCCAATACCGGGTTTGTCAGGTCTGGCCAGGAATGGTTCAGTACGGGAGCCGTGATACCAGACTTCTTGACAGCTCTCATCAGCTTAGAGACCAGTGTTAAATGCATAGGCAACATAGGTCCAGCTATCTTTACGATTTCTTCATGTACCTCATGTGGCAGGAATGTAGGCACCCACCAGGATAGTTGTGTCATGCTGGCATATATGAAATCGGGATTACACTTTTTAAGCAACCCGGCAGTTCTGTCTACATCAAATACATCACACTTTTCAAATTTAATCGTTTTAGAAAAACCTAAATGACCGGCGCAGACCGCCGCAGAGGATGTTTTCAATTCCCCATACTCTTCCCTTGGGTCAGCTGTAATTATGGTACTTATGCCCTTCCGCCGAGCAAGAAACTCTAAAACCCATCCGCCAAGGTCACCAAGACCGAAAATCATAACAGTCTTACCCAAACTCATTTTACCTCCTTGATAGATAAATACCTCGCCCTACCACTACCTGCGTAACTAATTCTCTGGTACCTATGGCTTACCCTATCTAATCACTCCTTTGTCTAGAAACTCAAACTCCTCTAAGTTATTACACCCTTGGAGTTTATTTTATGCCCCTCTATTGTAAAATTTCTTATTAACTATGTGAGCAGGGACTGGCCTGTCGCGAATCATTATCTCTATATTAGTGCCGATAGTGGCCAGCTCAATGGGAACATAACCCAGGCCAATATTAACACCTAGAGCTGGCGCATAGCCACCACTGGTAACCTTCCCCACCTCTTGGCCAGATTTGAAAACTCTATAGTCTGGGCGGGCTATCTCTCGCCCTTCCATTTGAAAGCCAATAAGCTTACGCTTAATACCCCGGCGCTTAATCTCAAGCAGAGCACTCTTGCCGATAAATTCGCCATTGTCGAGGTCTACCAGCCAACCCAGCCCAGCCTCAAAAGGGTTGGTACTTGTATCCATGTCTTGTCCGCACAACATCATACCGGCTTCCAGTCGCAACATGTCGCGTGCCCCTAAACCACAAGGTTTCACGCCCTGTTTCATAAATAATTCCCATAAGAGTAATGCATTTGTGGCATCGGTAATTATCTCGAATCCATCTTCTCCCGTGTATCCTGTTCTAGCGACAAATACGCTTAAACCTTCTATTTTGGTTTGGGCGTGACCAAAACGAGGTAAATGGGAGACACCTTTCAAATTCTCTAATTGGTGAGTAGCCGGGCCCTGGACAGCCAGCATAACCGTAGCGGAGGAGGTGTCCTCAATTTTGATATCAGTGTCTGAGCCTGACCATCGGGATAACCAATTAAGCTTTTGTTCTATATTGGCCGCATTCCAAACTATTAAATACCGGTCAGTTGCCACATGATATACCCACAAGTCATCTAGAATACCGCCGTCCTCTAAACATAAGAGGCAGAGTTGTGCCGCACCCACCTCTAAACGTTGTGCTGGCTTGGTTAACATCCTATCAAGAAAAGCCCTCGCCCCTTTTCCCGTTAACCAGACTCTGCCCATGTCAGAGACATCAAACATACCTACCCGGGAGCGAACAGCTTTGTGTTCCTCCAGAATAGAAGTATACCAGACAGGTAACTCCCAGCCAGCAAAATCCATCATCCTGGCTTTCAAGTCATGATGCACTTTATTAAGAGGCGTCTTCTTTAATGGTTCCACCGCTCAGTCTCCTATAAAAAGATTCTAAACAGTTTCACTTTCTTCCCCAAGCAAAAAGGGGCAATCTGTATTCAACAGATTGCCCCCTGTCCTTTTACCTGAGAGATTACCCGCTATCTATTTACGAGTTGCCCCTTCGGTGACCTCACACGGAAGTCTCTCCAGAGGTTTTGCTCACGGCAGTCCTTTTGCCTGAGAGTTTCGAGACCCAGAGTTAAAACTCAGTCTCTTTCCCCTTCGGCTCCCTATACCGGGCCTCTCCTACCGTCGCTGTGAAACTCTAGCACATTCCACCGTAAATGTCAATAGCTAGGAAAACCCCCCGGGCCCGCAGGCCCGGGGTAGCTTTCTATCTCAGGCCTTTGAGATATTCTATTTATCTCTCGCTAACTTTCCTACCTATATCACCCTTTTTCCTCACGTTCAATGCGCCGCAGAATGTCCTCTTTAGCCCACCCCTTGGTAAGCTTGAAAAGAGTACCAGCCAAGAGAACAAGGGCAATCATGTTAGGTAGCAACATAAGCCCATTGGTGGTATCGGTGAACAGCCACACAAAGTCAATCGTCGTTAATGCACCTACCGCGGCGAGAACTACGAATATCCCCCGGTAAGCCAGATGGATGGCCCGCCTCTCACCAGTGATATAGCAAAGGCTACGCTCACCATAGTAGGACCAGGTAAGCATGGTGGAAAAACCGAACAGGAAGGATGCCACACCCACAAGAGGCGCCCCCAGCCCGCCCACCGTTGCCTGGTAGGCAGCTATAGTAAGTGGGGTAGAGGTCAGGGGTTCAGCAAAATATTGTGCTGTGCCATATACCCCCGAGGTAAGGATAACCAGCGCCGTCAGGGTGCAGATAAGGATAGTGTCTACGAAAACCTCAAAGATGCCTATATAACCCTGGTGAATGGGGTTCTTAATCGTCGAGGCAGAATGGACGATAGGGGCAGAACCAAGACCTGCCTCGTTGGAGAAGATACCGCGGGCTACGCCAAAACGCAGGGTCTGTGCTATCGCATAACCAGCGACGCCAGCAATCGGTGCGTAAGGGGTGAAAGCATACTGGAAGATTGAACCCAGGGCAGCAGGAAGATCGGCTATATTGATAGCCAGGACTACTACTGCCACGATAACGTAGAAAACGCACATGACCGGGACCAGTGCCTCGGTAACCTTAGCGATAATCTTGATGCCGCCGATGATAACTAATCCAAGCGCTACAGCTATAACCAGACCAGTAACCAAGCGCGGGATACCAAAGCCGAATTCAAGCGCAAAGGCAGACGAGTTGGATTGCACCATAAGGCCAATGCCAGGGGCAGCAAGAGCGGCAAATAAGGCGAATAGCCAACCCAGCCACTTCATCTTCAACGCCTTCTCCAAGTACCACATGGGACCACCAGAAATGGAACCATCGGGATTAATTGTCCGAAAATGACGCCCCAGCATGACCTCCGCTGACTTGGTGGCCATGCCGACAAGGGCCGTTATCCACATCCAAAAGACGGCCCCGGGACCACCCATGGCAATAGCCGCAGCCACACCAGCGAGGTTGCCGTTGCCGACAGTTCCTGCCAGAGCCGCCCAAAGCGACTGCCTAGGGGTTATTTGGCCTTTCGTCACGTCTACTAAATCCGGGGTGGCTCCTTTCGTTATGAACCTGAGAGACCTCCAAAAATTAACGAACTGGAAGCCGGCAAGACGAATAGTAAGGTAAAGGCCGCCTCCAACAACTACGATCATCCCCGGCCACCCCCAAGCTATACCATTCACCCAATCCAGAGCCCCCATAATAGCTTCCATAAGTCAATCTCCTTTCATATTCTTAGTCATTGTTACCTTTAAAGCTCCCCTTTCGGGCTGTCACTATGGCACCACCTCCCTTAGTAACATAAGTAACATAATACCGTCAATAAATATGTAAACGCTACACCTAAAATACTTATTTGTCAAGCCCTCGAATTGCCTCATAATTATTGCTACCGAAAGTGGCATCGCTGCCTCGAAAAAATGTTACCCAAAAAGAGCGAGCATAACAAGAGGCAGCATACGAGAATAAACGGAGGCAGTGCGAAGCACAAAGTGTCGAAGTAATCTTTTGTTTTCCTCTTTCCGGGATTGCTTCGCTTCGCTCGCAAAGACACAAAAGAACTGTTAGGCCTGAACTGAACTTAAAGTGGAGGATACCCTTATACTCTGAAGTACCACCTATCTATCTGGACAAGAGCATACACTGTGCAGCCTTCAGAGCTTTCCAAATAGATAACGGGAGCGGCAATGTCATAAACCTATGCGGTCAGCTACCTGGCGCATACCCATAATGGCATCGGTAACCAGGTCCCTTAATTCCACTCCCAGCATCGCTGTCCCCTTTTCAATCACCGAACGGTTCACACCGGCAGCAAATGACTTATCTTTCCATTTCTTCATTACCGACTTTGCCTCCAAGTCTGTCACACTCTTTGATGGTCGAATTATTGCTACCGCTGTGATAAGACCGGTCAGTTCATCAACGGCGTATAATGTCTTTTCCATCTCGGTTTGTGGCTCAACATCAACGCATAAACCCCAGCCATGAGAGACAATGGCTCGTATGTATTCTTCTGGCCAACCTCGTTCCTCTAATATCTCTTGTGATTTCTCACAGTGCTGCTCCGGGAAACGCTCATAGTCCAGGTCGTGCACCAGTCCAATAATTCCCCACTTCTCCTCATCCTCACCCGCCTTGCGCGCCAGGTAGCGCATCACTCCCTCAACGGAATAAGCATGTTTCAGCAGACTCTCACTCTTATTAAACTCTTTAAGAAGTGACAGCGCTTCATCGTATGTCGGTATGTGTTCTTGCATTTGCTCTCCTCTTACTATGTTTTTATATAGGGGCTACATTCGGCTTCTTCACTTAGCCTCCTATCTGGACCGGGATACCACATGATTTAGCTAGCTCTTCCAAATCATGCATCCGGTCTTCACCAGGAGGTTCTACATTGGGCAAGGGGTAATTCCTAAGCAATACCTGATACATATGAACCCCAAATTTGTGATACGGCAGAAGCTCAAGTCTCATGACTCTTTTTAGTTGACGTGCGAATTTCGCTGTATTCACAATATCTCCATCGGAGTCATTGCACCCCGGGATTACGGGCATCCGTAAAATAAGCTGTACATCAGGATAACTTGCGATGATTTTTCTACAATTCTCTAAAATCAGCTTGTTTCTCTTTGCGGTAAGTTTCTCATGTTCCACTGAGAACATATGCTTAATGTCGAAATATACTAAATCCAAATACTTTAACATCTCATCCAGAATATCCCATTCAACATAACCGCATGTTTCCATAGTAGTATGGATACCTCTTTCTTTACACTCTTTAAGAATCTCCAGGGAGAATTTTGGCTGCATTGTTGGCTCACCGCCGCTTAAGGTGATACCTCCACCAGAATTCCAGTAGAATACTGAGTCTTTCTCAACCTCCTCCACTATTTGTCCCACCGTCACTTCCTTCCCCACCATTGTCCTTGCGCCAGTAGGGCATACCTCAACGCACTTGCCGCAATCATCACAAAGCAGTCTATCTGTCAATATTTCTCCACTGCCAGATACGGTGACTGCTTTAAGCGGACAAACTTCCGCACATTTTGCGCACCTGATGCACTTATTTACAAAATATCCCATCTCCAGAGACATAGTTTGAGATTCAGGGGTGGAACACCATTTACACCTTAAGGGACAGCCTTTCATGAATATTACAGTTCTAATACCTGGACCATCATGAATAGCAAACCTTTCGATGTTAACTATTGTTCCTTTTATCATATGTAACTCCATCCTGGACTGGTATGGCTGTCCGAATCTTCTTCCTGTGGCAAAGCTCAGACGAGCCCCGGGCAACGCGTACAAACAATGCAGCCGACTGAGCTAACATTCTGCCCTAAGTAGCCCTGCATATTCTCTACCTTCTTTACTGGCAAAGTCAAATATTGAGGGGGACAAGTTACCAAAACTTG
>Ga0209991_10001255_pt1 | contig 11478 bp, 8 predicted proteins | sample ChitaG_FD_183167 | JGI IMG/M metagenome (GOLD analysis project Ga0209991, IMG submission 183167) | Deep subsurface microbial communities from South Pacific Ocean to uncover new lineages of life (NeLLi) - Chile_00310 metaG (SPAdes)... | ecosystem: Environmental > Aquatic > Marine > Oceanic >...
AGCCAGCCGATTTTCTGATTGCTACTTCAAGTTTTCTTTGCCCAAAACCTTTTTAATAAAGCTATCTCCCTCTAGCAAGCCCAGGCTTCCTCTACTGCAGGATGATTCGTTGAACTCGTCAACCTCGTCGGGGGTTTTTTCAGGATGGTATATCAAGAAAGGGACCGGGTCAGCAACGTGTGTTCTTACCGCAATTGGGGTAAGATGATCTGACAGCAAGGCAATACACACTTTCTCGGGAATACCATCCAAAACTCTGCCCACTAACCTCTGGTCGAAAAACTCGATAGTTTCTATCTTCAGATTTACATCGCCTTCATGGCCAGCCTCGTCACTTGCCTCGACATGAACAAAAACAAGATCGTATTTTTCTAAAGCCTCCAGGCACGCATCAGCCTTTCCTTCGTAATTCGTGTTATACAGCCCAGTTGCTCCCTTTACTCGTATAATGTCAAAACCAGCGTAAACTCCAAGTCCCTTGATCAGGTTGACTGCTGATATTGTCGCTCCCCTGATCCCGAATCTTTCCTGAAATGTCTTCATTGCTGGTTTTTTACCGGGGGACCAGGGCCAGATCATATTTGCCATGTCCTTACCTTCACCTTTCCTTTTTACATTAACCGGATGGTGTTCTAGGACACTGGCGGAATCAAGGATCAATCGATTAAGAAGCTGGGCAGTTTCCTCCGACTCGGCATCTTTTGCCCTGACCAATACTTTGTCTATTGGTGTACCCGGGACGTCGTGAGGCGGAGTGCACTCAACATTGGCCGAGAACCCCTCGCCCTTTAGAACCAATAGATGCCGGTAGCTAACGCCTGGATAAAATTTGATATAGTCGCTTCCTAACTCTCGATCAATTGACCCCACCAACTCAGCCGCTTCCTGGGTAGTAATGTGGCCACCCGAGTGATTCTTTATCCTGTTATTTTCCACACAGATAGTGTTACATCGAAAGACTACATCTTCGAGGTTCACCCTGACGCCCATGCTGGCTGCTTCCAGCACACCCCTTCCTTGGAAGCAAATTCTGGGATCATAACCTAAGATAGTCAGATTAGCTACCGCTGAGCCGGTAGACATCCCCTCGGGGATGGTAATCAGTCTTCCACAGCTTCCGCTCCGGGCTAAGGAGTCCATATGAGGACTGCTGGCCACCTCCAAAGGAGTCTTGCCACCCAACTCCGGCAAAGGATAATCGGCCATCCCATCTCCCACAAACATTATAGATTTCATTTTGGCGAACATTAATTTATAGCCGTTCTGATTGCCTGCCAACCCATCCCTTTTGTCAATCTTCTTCCTGTTTCGAAAAAAAGCTATTTTCTACTTTTTGATCAAAGACTAGGAGCAACAGCTCTTCAATTTGATCCTCTGGCTGGATACGTCTTCTATTAGTTCTGCTTTGTTCACCCTGCCCTCTTAGTTAATTGTTTTGGCGGATTCAACTTTTGACCTTTGAAGCAAGGGGGATGAGCGTCATAGTTTGCGAGACACCGGCAATCTTTCGAACCTTTCCTTTGACAATCTCTGCCAGCCTTTCAGGAGCGGGCTTAACAAAACCTCTTTGTACTTCTATGACTGCTAGAAGATCATAGTCACCAGGAACCGTATGAACCTCACGTATTTCCTTAACCTTAAGTAACTTATCCGCAATGGTATCTTCCTTACCGGCCACCACATTGATTAAGAGGAAGGCTCGAGCAACACTCCTCATGTCTTTGAACTCGGCATTTTCCAAGGATACCACCTCCTTTGACTCTTAAGAGATTATGCTAGCCAACAGTGAATATCGCAAGTAGTTCAAAGCGCCGCAATTTTCTCTTTCGGTCCCACAACCACTATGGTATAGCTCCCGAGGTCAAAATACTTAGCGGCCACCTTTCTAATATCCTCTTCAGTAACTCGGTTAATAGCGGAAGCATATCGTTCAAAGTTCTGATAGTCCAGTCCGTATAGCTCATCTAAAACGCACTGAAAAGCTAGAGCCTGGTTAGTCTCCAGACCAATGGTCTGGGTGCCGATTAGATCTTTCTTAGCTCGATTGAGCTCCTCTTCCGATACATCGCTGGTTCTTAGCTTTCTTATCTCCTCCAAAAGCCCATCGCTCGCTATTTCTATCTGTTCCGGAGCCGTGGCTATATAAAAGATGTAAGCGCCCGGTTCCTCCAGTCCTATAAAGGCAAAACTTCCTACACTATACGCAAGGCCCAGCTCGTCTCTGAGGATCTGGTAGAGACGAGAACCTCCCCCGGAAAGGATGGAGGTCATGACCTCAAAGGTGTACCGGTCCTCACTTTTAATGTCGATCCCTTGGAAGCCTATCATAATTATGGCCTGTTTTTTCTCCATATGTTTAGTAGCTTCCCTTATCTGGGTTGGTGTTAGTTCCTGGGGAATCTCAGCTAAAGGTAGGGGCCGAGGCTCAAAATTAGAGAAAGCCTGCTCCACCTTCTTTACTACCTCGGATGTCCTCACATCTCCATAAACTGCCAAGGCCATATTGTTAGGAGCATAGAGTTCATCATGGTATTTAATTAAATCGGTTCTGGTTATCCGGGCTATGCTCGCGGCCGAGCCGATGCGCTGAAATCTAAAGGGATGGCGGGTAAATAAGGTTTCTTTAAGCAACTTGAAGGTAGCATTGAAAATGTCATCTTCTTGAGCTTTGATCTGAGCTAAGATGATTCTTCTTTCCCGCTCTATTTCCTCGGGAGGGAAAGTAGAGTTCATAATGACATCGGCCAGGATCTCAAGTCCGGTATCAAAATCTTCCTCTAGTACGCTGACCGAGGTACCGAAGCTGTTGTTTCCTCCGTAGGTATCAATGGTTCCACCCAGCGACTCTATTTCATCAGCTATCTCCTGGCGGGTTTTAGTCTTGGTTCCTTTCAGCAACATTCTTCGGGTAAACTCACCTATGCCGTTATTTCTCTCATCTTCGAATCTCAAACCCCCCTTAAATACTGCCTGCATGAAGACAATGGGCAAGGTATGATTTTCCCGCACTAAAAGAGTCATACCATTGGCAAACTCGTATTTACTGATGAGCGGTGGTTTTTTAGCCGAAATATCTGGTCTGGCAGCTACTTTTTCCCTGACTGGCTTGAGAAGGCTTATGGTTAGATTATCCTGATGAAAATATTTATTGGCCACACCTCTAATGTCTTCTCGGTCCACCTTCTGGATTTGCCTTACGTACGTTTGAGAAAAATTAAGATCTCCAACCACCAGCTCACTGGAGGCGAGATCTCCGGCCCTATCTTCCATAGTCTCCTGGGAGAATATGTGTCCACTTATCACCTTTCTCTTGGCCTTCTCCAACTCCTCTTCGCTGACTAACTCCATTTTGAATTGATCCAGCTCTTTTAAGATTTCCGCAATAGCACGGTCTTTATTTACCTCATCCAAAGTCGCTCTTATGCCAAAGATACCTCCATACCTGGGAGTGTAGGACCAGGATGATATGGCATTTACCAGTTCCTTTTCTTCTCTAATTCTTCCAAACAATCGGGAACTTCGACCTTGCCCCAAAATGATAGCCAGAACGTCCAGGGGATACATGTCTTTACTCGCAATGCTTACCGTACGAAAACCCATTAGTAGGTAAATCTGATTAACTTCAAATTCTCTTTCCACTCTCCTTGGCCCCAGTTGATCAGGCTCAGCCGGAATGTAGACTGGCGCCAGTGACCCTCGCTTAAAGCTGGCAAAAGCCTCTTTAATATGGGCAAGAGCTATTTGAGAATCAAAGTCTCCCACTCCTACCAGTATTATGTTATTGGGGCGGTACATGCTATGGTAATAATCCAGAAGATCTTCCGTGGTTAGTCCCTCAAAGAGAGTTCGGTATCCAATGACCGGATGGCCATACGGATGCTCGCGATAGACAGTAGACCAGAAAAGATGACCTAAGAAACGATCAGGATCATCCTCCCCCATATCAATCTCCCGAAGTATCACCTCTCTTTCTTTTTTTAATTCCTCCGGGTCAAAAGCTGAGTTCATCACTGCGTCAGCCAGAACATCAAGAGCGGTAGCAAAATGGTCACTGGGTACAACCACATGAAAAACAGTACGATCGAACGTGGTATAGCCACCAATTTGCCCTCCCAGGCCTTTTATCTCCCGATTGATTTCTCCCACCCCTCTTTTTTCGGTTCCCTTAAATAGCATGTGTTCAACATAATGAGATATTCCTGAGCCTGAGTACTCGTCTTCAGTAATGCTTCCGGCTTTCACCCAAACCTGCAAGGCCACTACCGGGGCAGTATGAATTTCCTCGAGAATGACTACCATTCCGTTGTCCAGGACGTACCTTTCAGGCCGAGGGCGATTTTCCGAAACAGTGGCGGCTGGGGGGGCAGCGAAGGCAGATAAGACGAACAAACTCAGACCCACTAATAATCCCGAAATTGGTAAACCACGAATCCATCTTTTTTTCATCTTTATTCTATCTCCTTTCCTATTGACAGATCTATTTTTTGGCAAAGCGAGCACTGTTCTTGGTGCTTGTAATAATGGTCAGGGATCGCGAATCAGTGGTCAATAGAAAAAAATCAACCAGTGAACGTTTGTCTACTGGTTCGCATCCTGGGTTCCAGGACATCACGCAGAGCATCCCCTAAGAAGTTAAATGCCAGAATGGTGACAAAGATTAAGAAGCCGGGGATTAAAATCCAAGGAAAACTCGCCAAAACCCGAGTGTTCATAGCAGCTTGTAACATATTGCCCCAGCTAGCTTGTGGTTCCTGAATCCCCAAACCCAAAAAACTCAAAGCACTTTCCCCTAATATATAACCTGGCACACTGAGAGTAGCTGCGACAGTGACAAAGCTCATAGTGTTAGGTAAGATATGTCTGAAAATAATACGAAGGTCGCTACCGCCTAAGGCCTTGGCTGCCAGGCTAAACTCCCGTTCTCTTAAAGAGAGAAACATTCCTCGAATCACTCGAGCAAACCCAGGCCAACCAATAAAACTCAGGATAAAGACGATCAATAAGTACACCGTAGTCGAGGGTAACGCGGTAGGCAAAAGTGCGCGCAAGGCTAAAAGTAAATAAAACCCTGGGAAGGACATAATCATCTCTGCCACCCGCATCAAAAGATTGTCCACCATCCCTCCGTAATAGCCGGCTATTCCGCCAATTAGGGCCCCCATACTAAAAGAGACTAAGATACCAACTAGCCCCACCGAAAGCGAAATACGCGCTCCAAAAAGAAGCCTGGTAAAAATATCCCGCCCAAATTTATCGGTCCCCAGAAGGAAGATGTGGCCAGGCGCCTCCGTACCAAATAAATGAATATCGGAGGGGATTAGCCCCAGAAACTTGTATTTTTCTCCTCTAACAAAAAAGCGAAGGGGATATTTTGCAGTGAGATCCGGCTGGTAGACTTTGAAGACTTTGTCCACCAATTCATAGTGGTAGACAAAGGGTCGTAAACTAAAATTACCCTCTTCATCAAAAAAATAGAGTCGTGTAGGAGGATGAAAAGCTTTTGTCCGAACCTGCAGGTCACTTGAGTAAGGAGCGATGAACTCGGCAAAAAAGGCGAACCCGTAAAGTAAGATTAATATGATTCCACCAATGACTCCTAACTGGTGTCTCTTGAGCTGTCGCCAGATAAGCTGGGTCTTAGTAACAGACCTGAACTCCGAGAAAGTCGTATCTTCATCCCGAGACCATTTTTTGGCCACGACTTAGTCCTCCCTCAAGCCGAAAAAAAATCAATCATAACGAATCCGGGGATCAACCCAGGCAAGTATAAGATCGGCCACCAGGTTACCCAGAATCAGTAGAACTGCGCCCATGATAAGACCTCCCATTACCAGATATAGGTCCATCTTCAGCACTGCCTCGAGCATCAATCTACCCAGTCCAGGCCAGGACATGACAATTTCTGTTAAGGCAGCGCCGGAAAGAAGCCCTGGCAGTGCAAAACCAAAAAGGGTGATCATAGGGTTCGCAGCATTGCGCACGGCATGTTTTAAGATGACCACCCTCTCACTCAATCCCTTAGCCCTGGCAGTAATTATGAAGTCTGCCTTCAGGTAATCCAGAAGGTTTCCTCTCATCTGCCGCACTAATCCTGCCATCCCCGCAGTACCCAAAACTATGGTGGGTAGAATCAAGTGATAAATCCGATCCCAGATTTTACCCCCAAGACTCAAGGATTCATAATTAATACTGTACATGCCGCCCACCGGGAACCAGCCGCTCTTCATAGCCATATATAGCAGTAAAAGAGCAAAGAAAAAGTTGGGAATGGCCAATCCCAGAAAGGCAAAAACGGAGATTAATTTATCAAGCCATGAATACTGTTTGACTGCCGAAATAATACCTAAAGGAATCGACAATACCCAGGTGAAGATCATGGCACTCAGGGAGAGGATGAAGGTATTATACAATCTGCTCTTGATCAGGGTAAAGACGGGCATCCGGTAAGCAAAGGAGTATCCAAAATCCAGACGCAAAATGTTCTTGAGCCAGATGAGATATTGCAGGTAGGTGGGTTCATTCAGTCCGAAGCGAGCTCGCTCCTGAGCAATTCTCTCGGCAGAAACTTGAGGGTTTAAAGCCTGTTGACTCAAAAAATCCCCCGGAGCTAATTGGATGATGAAAAACGAGATCAGCGATATCCCTAATAATAGTGGGATCATATGCAAGAGTCGTCGGACAATATATCTTACCAAGCTCCTCTCCCTTAATTCTCAGAAGATTCCCAGAAGGCTAAATCTTAAGAATCTTTCTTAGCCAAACATCAGAATTTGTTATTCTTTTTCTAGATAAAGAACCTCCACATTCCAAAGGGTACCTCCATAGGCGGTGGGACGGGTATTTTTGAGGGTGTTTCTGACCGCACTAAGGTAATTAGCGAGAGCGGTATAAAGAAAGGGAAGCTCCTCAGAAGCAATCACCTGCCACTGGTCATAGACTAATTTCCTTTTTTGAGGATCTAATTCCTGGACACCTTCATTGAACAGATCATCGACCCTCCTTTCCCAGTCGTACCTATTTTCCGGATCGTAATTCCAGGAATGCAATCCACCATCAGACTTCCAGACATTAGCACCGCCGTGAGGCTCCACCCCGCCAGTCAAACCAAGGATGATGGCATCCCAGTCACCTCGTGGTTTGGTGGTTAATTTTTGCACCAAGAGATTGAAATCAAGGGGTCGGAAATGAACGGTCATTCCTAACTTTTTGAGATCATCAGCTAGCAAAATACCCAGAGCTTCCCGTATATTATTACCGCTGTTGGTGAAGAGCTCAAACTCCACATGATTACCATCGGGATCATGTAATTTGCCTTCTTCTAATACGAAGCCAGCTTCCCGTAAGATCTTTCCCGCCTTGTCCAGGTCATAAGGATATTTCTTTACCTCGGAATTGTAGAAGCCTTTCACCGCGGGAGAGACTGGGCTCCATTGAGGCACGCCAAATCCGTACATGACGTTATCAATAAAAGTTTCTCTATCGATAGCGTGAGCTAAAGCCTTTCTGAACAGGCGATTGTTAAACCATTTGAATTTAACCGGCTCGGGATGGCTCCAGTTCAGGATAGTAAACGCAGAACCAAATGTTGGTCCCCCTTCGGTAACGGTGAAATTACCTGCCTCTTGTTTTGGTTTGAGGATAGCGTAGTCTTCTCCTCTCATCCCGTAGATGTCAATCTCTCCCGCCTGGAACTTGAGAAGCTGAGTATCTATAGAAGGAACGATCAACATAATCATACCGTCTAGATAAGGCAGTTGATTCCCTTCCTGATCCGCCTTCCAATAATGGGGGTTTCTCTGAAAGATAATCCGGTCATCCGGCAGATATTCCTTCATCATAAAGGGTCCAGTTCCGATGATATCAGGAGGTGAAGTATCCACTCCCCAGGTGGTCATATAGGTACCTTTCTTCACCGCATCCCCCAGAATGTGTTTGGGCATGATGGCTGTTCCTAAGTGCCTTAGCAGAGGTGCGTAGGGAACGGGCAAGGTAAATCTTACCGTGTACTGGTCCACTTTCTCTACCTTTATCCTCTTTCCCTCAACGGTTAAAAGATCTCGCATAGGAGCGGCAATATCCTCGTTATAGATGATATCGTTGTAGGTGAAGACAACATCATCTGCCGTGAAAGGCTCACCATCAAACCAGCTAACACCCTTGCGCAGGCCAAAGGTCCAAACCAGCCCATCTTCACTGAATTCCCAGGACTCTGCCAGGGCAGGTTCCACCTCAGTAGTTACCCCGTGGGTTTCGGTTAATCCGTGGAACAAGAAACCTAATGGAGTAGAAGAAGAAGTTTCCTGAGAAATGGGAAGATTAAAAGTCTTAGGACCGCTGCCCAAGACCGACCAGACCAGGGTACCTCCATACTTTCCCACTTCTCCCTCCATGATCTTAGGATTCTCAACCTTGGCCAGAGAAAGATTGGGAACAGCAAGTAAAATACTGATCCCGACTATTAAGTTTACCACCTTTTTCATTGATTCTTACCTCCTTTGCTTGAATTTGTTTCATAGCCTGCTTTTTTCCTCAAATGGCAGGATACCCAATGCTGCCTTCCTAAATCCTTCAACTCAGGGCTCTTCTGCCGGCAAATGGGTTCTGCATATGGACAGCGGGGATGAAAATAACAGCCTGAGGGAGGATTTACCGGACTGGGCATCTCACCCTTGAGAACTATTCGGTGTCGATCCACCGTGGGATCCGGTATCGGCACTGCAGACAGTAAGGCCTCGGTATATGGATGTTGAGGTGAGGTGTATACTCTATCCCGGCTGGTAAGTTCCACTATTTTACCTAGATACATTACGGCTACTCGATGAGCTATATGTCGCACTACGTTTAGGTCGTGGGCTATGAATAAATAAGAAAGTCCAAACATTCGCTGTAGATCCTTTAGTAGGTTTATGATTTGCGCTTGAATGGAAACATCGAGTGCCGAGACTGGCTCATCACAAACGATCAACCTGGGATCAACAGATAGAGCCCTGGCTATTCCTATGCGTTGTCTCTCTCCCCCACTAAATTCATGAGGGTATCTTCTCAGGTAGCGAGCCGATAGCCCCACTACCTCCAGTAATCTTACTACTTTTTCCGTTTTCTCAGGCCCCCTGGCCAGGCGGTGAATGACTATACCCTCGCCCACAATCTCTTCCACACTCATGCGGGGATTCAAGGAAGCGTGAGGGTCCTGAAAGATGATTTGTAGGCGCCGACGTAGCTTACGCAGCTCTTCTCTGTTCAGTTTAAAAATATCACCTCCCTCAAATAGAACCTGACCATCAGTTATTGAGGAGAGCCTTAAGATTGCCCTTGCCACGGTACTCTTTCCTGAACCACTTTCACCTACCAATCCCAAGGTTTCCATAGGCTTAATAGAGAAGCTTACCCCATCCACCGCCCGGATCTCTTCCGCAGCGCGAGAAAGAAACCCTCCTCTCAGAGGAAAGTATTTCTTGAGATCCTTCACCTGCATCAGATTCTCATTGGTTTCAACCATTCCTAGCCTTCTCCCTCTGAGTCATAGAGCCAGCATCGTACCCAATGGTTCTTTTCTACTTCTAAGATCCGGGGAGATCTGACTTTACACACCTCCATCACTTTTTCGCATCGGGGATGGAACCGACAGCCACCAGGCAAATTCAATGCGGTGGGAACGACTCCCTTTATGACCTTTAACTCATCACCCACATCGTCCAGTCTGGGGACCGATTCGAGCAATCCCATCATGTAAGGGTGTCTGGGATGCTTAAAGATGGAGATCGTATCTGCATATTCCACGGTCTTTCCCGCATAGATGAGAACCACCCTGTCCGACACTTCCGCTATCACTCCCAGGTTGTGAGTAATTAGAAGAAGAGCCATCTCCAACTCTTCTTTGAATCTCTCCATTAACTCCAGTATTTGGGCCTGAACAGTTACATCCAGGGCGGTAGTGGGCTCGTCAGCGATCAAGAGATCAGGATTACAGGCTAAGGCCATACCTATCATTACCCTCTGACGCATCCCTCCGCTCAACTGGTGAGGATATTGACGAGCTCTTCGCCCCGGAGAAGACATGTCCACTCTCTCTAACATCTCTACTACCCGGAATTGGGCTTCTCGCCTATCCACTTTCTGATGAAGAATAATGGCCTCAGCTATCTGATCCCCGATGGTAAGCAGGGGATTGAGCGAAGTCATCGGTTCCTGAAAAACCATGGCTATTTTATTGCCTCTTATTCTTCGCATCTCAGGCTCGCTTTTTTCCCTGAGGTTCTCGCCTTGAAAGTTGATTTCACCCTCGATTATCCGTCCTGGCGGCTCAGAAATGAGTCGCATGATAGAAAAAGCGGACACGCTTTTTCCGCATCCTGATTCGCCTATCATGCCAAGGGTCTCCCCCTTTCTTATTTTGAAACCTATACCATCAACAGCCCGGACTACTCCCTCATCAGTGTAAAAATAGGTCTTCAAGTTTTTCACTTCAAGCAAAAGATCCTTCATCTCTGCACCTGATTATATTCACCAAAGACGAAAAATTGCCCGGTTCCCAGATTGTCGCATCCTCGCTTATCCTCCAATGCATCCCTGGAATAGATTTGTTGTGATTGGCAGAATATTAATAAATGTCCACTCATATTCTGTTTCGTCTTTCAGCGTTTTGACCCGGGCAGATGAATCAACCGGGAAAGAAACAAGACCTGGACAATCATATGCGTTTGGCAGGAGATGTCAAAAGGAGAGGTAGTTGGAAGAACGATGGTTCCATTGCACCGTGCCAGCATAACTCTGAAGAAGCTGTATCCTTCTTGCACCTATCACTATTTTCGGAGATCCTCTGAAGTAAGTCCCACTCATCTCGAGGAAAATAAGCAGTGACTGTCCTATATTTGTCTTTAGTCGAAGCCGATAAACAAAGAGGGAAGTGTGCTAATAGAATCTTCTTTCTTCCTGTCCACTCCCCTATTTTAAAGTCTGCTCGAGAAGGAGAGAGCGCCTCTTCAACGATCTCGACGGTAATCTGCTTGTTCTCGAGAGTGCGGATAGTAAGAGTCTCTCCTTGAATGTGGATTATCTCTCCAACCAGGCCCCTCTGAAATAAATCAGTCAAAAGAATTGTATTATAAATAGTAACAGGAAATGCATTTGCCTGAAGATTCCAAATCAAAGGAGGTAAACACAATGAGAAAGGCAACTTTGTTTGTGGTCGTAGCCGTGGTGGCAGTTGGAACCATCGGCTGGTACGCAACGAGTGTCTCTGCATCCAGAGGGGCAGCCAGATATCGGAACATGCCACGTGCAACAGAAGCGGCTAGATATCGGGACATGCCACGTGGCAAAGGATATGGGTACACCCAGATGGTGGAGACGAAGGCCGAAGTTTTGGGAATGAGTGTAGAGGAACTAGAAAAAGAGCTTGCTGCCGGGAAGACTTTCTCTGCGATTGCCAGCGAAAAAGGCATCGCTCCAGAAGAGTTCATAGAGAAAAGACTTCTA
>Ga0209991_10001256_pt1 | contig 11477 bp, 3 predicted proteins | sample ChitaG_FD_183167 | JGI IMG/M metagenome (GOLD analysis project Ga0209991, IMG submission 183167) | Deep subsurface microbial communities from South Pacific Ocean to uncover new lineages of life (NeLLi) - Chile_00310 metaG (SPAdes)... | ecosystem: Environmental > Aquatic > Marine > Oceanic >...
GGCCGCCGATCCATCTGTGTTCCATGATGATTCTTAAATGTATCGTTTGGAGTTTCCGTCCGTATCTGGTCACCATAAACAAGAGCGACATTAAGGTTGGCCTGCAGTGTTGAGGCCATTATCTCCAGAGCATCTTTACGGTGCCGGTCGTCTGTGTTGGCGTTAGTAATGAACCTTCCTCGCGCGGCTTTAACAGCCCGGTTCCAGGCGGCATAAATTCGCTCACGGTGCTCGGTTTTAATGTAAACTATGTTGTTATATTTTTGCTGATACTGGCGGACAATCGCCTCTTCGTTTTGTTGTGAACCGCTGTTGACAACGATTATCTCCAGCTTGTCGGCTATTGTTTGTCGCTCAAGGTCATCGAGGCAGCCCCGCAAAAAACGCTCTGAATTGTAAGTGGAAACTATGGCGGTAACAAGATATTCGTCATCCTCTTTGGTTCCGCAACTTACAGAAGTAGTTGTCGGGCACATCTGAACTGTCTGGTTCAGGCTGACCGACCTGCTGAGCGTATCGGCGGTTATATTTTGATACTGCTGTAACTGCTCATCTATTTGCTGATTTGGGCTGACAGACGCAATTTTTGCTTTAGGTGCCGGCAGCGGGACATCTTGCAATTCCGTAGTAAGTAAAACACGGATTTTGGCCTTTTGTTCCGGTGGTATGGTCAAATTCGGATTATTCAACAAATCCGTATAGAGCTGCTTCAGCTTGTGGTATTGGTTGGTTTGCGTGTAACACTGCGCCAGTTTTTCACACACGCCTAAATAGCATTCACGCATATCAGCTTGATCTTTAAACTCCGAACTGATAAATTCACTACCGCTGCTCATTGCCAAGTTCCGCAACGGTTCGAATATTTTTTCCAGCAGAACGATGGCCTCGTCATATCTGCCAAACGATGTGTACAAAGAGCCAAGAACATAGCAGCCCTTAAACCCGTCAGGTCTTAATGCAACAGCTTTCTCGGCCCATTCTACAGCTTCTTCAGGGAAGTTTTCACGCAGGGATAGAGCTACGTCTATAATCCACGTGTAGTTCTTGTAGTTATCCTCAAATATAGCTTTACGCCTGGAATATAAGCTATGGACAAGCTCCCTGTAAGCTTTTATGTCGTTGTCCTTTCTCCATGCTAATAGTTCCATCCATTGTTTCCGCAGGATTTTTTCAGTTTGGGCCGGGCCTTTGGGACGATGGTCGTGATAAACAATTACGTCGGGAAAATAGAGTATGCTTTTTACTTTTTCTTTCTGAGCTTTGCATATTCTATACGAAAGCTCTAACCCTTCGGGGCCAAATAGTAACTCGTCGAAGCCCCCCGTTTTAGCAAGAACATCTTTTCTGAATGCAGAAAGGGAACTAACCTCGCAGGCGGTAGTTATAATCTGGTCACCCAAATCGTAATTGACGGGAATATTTTGCAAGTTGGTCTGTGTTTTCGGCAGGACTTTCCCTCTCAGGCCGGAAATCTCATAATTTTCAAAATGCTCCACAATATTCCTGACCAGGTGTTTGTCGGCAACGGCGTCGTCATCAAGAAACGCTATGTACCCGGCTTTAGCAAACTCAGTACCTATGTTTCTTGCGAGTGAAGGGCCAAGATTGAGATTGAGCTCTACTCCACAAAGACCATAATTGAATTTATCTGCACTGTTCCTGAGTTCAGCCAAATCACCGCTGTTATCCACTACTATGACTTCAAAATCCTTGTCGGTTTGGTCGTTCAGCGCGTCAAGGTTTTCCAACAGCTCTGTGCGTCTATTGTAAGCAACTATGACAACCGTTAATTTTGGCGCCGGATTGGTTCTGTAATCCCAGGCATTCTTGATATAATCAGTCCGGGACATCTGTTTGGCTGAGAGCTTTGCTTTGGCCCTTTGCTTCCAGATATTTACTTCAGGCCACGTGGAGAATACCGGATGTCTGCTTATTCCCGTTGCACCGACGGTCGTCGCTTCCTGCTGCGCATATTCGTAACACTTGCGAATAACCATATTTTCCCAGTTCAGGAAGTCATCATCGGTCCGGCAAACGGCCTCGGTACCGAGGAAACGCTCTCCCAATGTGTCGTTCAAGTAGAGAAAATCAGATTTTTGTGTCAGTCTGAACCAGAACTCATAATCTCCTGAGATTACAAATCCTTCATCAAAATATCCACATACGTCATGCACTTCTCTTCGCCATATAGGTTGGGAAGCGGGAGGGCATTCGCCTTGAAACAATCGGGCTCGTGAAAATTCTTCAGCTATGTACTCACCCACCGGAACCCTTTGCCCGTTTAGCTCTTTTACCTCTGTGCAGTTAGCATAAACTAAAACTTTGTTCGGATTTTCATCCAAGGCCCTTGCCATTATCTCCAAGGCGTCCTGTCGGCGTCTGTCGTCTGTGTTGGCGTTAGTAATGTATTCTCCGGCTGCAGCTTTAATCGCTCTGTTCCAGGCCTTGTAAATAGTTTCTCGCTGTTCGGTTTTGATGTACTTGATGTTGTTATATTTCTTCTGAAACTCCTTTACAATCGCCTCTTCGTTTTGTTGTGAACCGCTGTTGACAACGACTATCTCAAGTCTGTCGGCTATGGTTTGATTTTCCAAATCTTCCAGGCAACCGCGAATGTGCTTTTCTGAATTGTAGGTCGATACGATTGCCGAGACCAGGTACTTGTATTGCTTTTCTCCGGCTGCTGCCGACATTGCCACTTTGTTCTTTGGTAACACATAGTTTTTCTTTTTACCCTGTTCAGCCAAGCGCTCGTATAATGCGATGTGTTTATCTATCATCTGCTCAAGTGTGAACATTTTTAGCAATCTTTCACGACCGGCAGCGCCAAATTCTTCTCGCTTTGCCCTGTTGGCAATCAGGTGTTCAGTCATTTTGATAAATTCTTCACTGTTTTTTAATTCTGCTATCAGGCCTGTCTTTCCGTGTTCAATTAACTCAGGAACTCCGCCCGTATTAAAAGATACAATTGGGACACTGCAGCCCATAACTTCCAATATCACAAGGGGACAATTGTCCACCAACGTGGGGAACAGAAATATATCAGATGCGCAGTAGAGTTGAACCAGCTTCTCTTCGTCCAACAAAAAGGGCATTTGTAGAAATCTTTCCGTTGGTGCCTTGTCGGAAGTGCCCCCAACGCAAATGAAGAACGCATTAGGATATTTCGCAGTAAAATACTTGTAGGCCTCCAAGATGAAATTGCCACCTTTTCGCTTATCATTTAATCCTCCATGCGCGACGAAACTAATAATGACAGCGTTCGGAGGGATGCTAAACATTTTACGAATTGCGTGCTTGTCCCAGGGTCTATAAATACGTTCGTCAATGCCATTGTATATCAAGTGGACTTTTTTATCTTTGAGTATGCTTTTTTCGACTATGTTTTTCAGCCATTGTGAGGGCACTATCAACTCGAAGTCAGATTCTTTATATATGAGTTTTTTGTCGCGCCACATTTCAGCTGTACGGTCTTTAGTGATAGGCGGATATGCTTCAGGGTATGGGCAGTTTCCGCAGCCGGTCTGCCATTTTTCGCAGTCAATCGCATAAGCACAATGGCCGGTCATACTCTGCATATCATGCAAAGTCCAAACAGAAGGTCTGATTTTCGTCAACTCAGGCAGAGCAAACGGATTGAAGTAATCGCCATGCAAATTGTGGAAATGGAAGATATCCGAAGAGATGAAATCATTATTGCGTGAAAGCAAAAACGTCGAGTTAATATCGTAGTAAAGAAATCCCTTGCTCCTATAGTCATCTCCACCATCAATAACAGGATTCGTAATTGTTTGAACGTCAGAATCTTCAGAGAAGCGTTCCTTGACAAACATCTTTGTCTGAAGCCCCCTGGCTTTGAGTCCCTCTTTCAGCATCCACGCCACCCTTGCGGCCCCACCTTTCCTATCAACAGTGCTTATCTGTGCGATTTTAAGAGGTTTTTCTCGCTGCAAGGACTTTAGGAAATTAATGGCCTTTCGGCTTCGCTCAGCAGTTGATTGGTAATAATTCTTGAAGTTTTCCATAATACGTTCATCAAGGAAAACGTCTTCCGGATAACGTGTAGGCCTTATGTCACTGCAGGGAGAGTCATATTTATCGGTCTTACCACAATGAAGTCCGGTGCTGTCCATTCCTATATTTCTGATATGAGACCTTGTAGGATAGATATAAACACCACCATTGATATACACAGAAAGCACCCAGTTCAAAGTCCAAACATCCTTGAGCTGCCCTTTTAAGAACTTCTCTATAGATATGGGAATGTCGGTGCCGCCCTGTGTTAGATCGGCATTTCTTTCATTAGCAATTTTAACAAGCTTGCGCAAATCCTTCTCATAATGCTGCCAGGCCCTTTTCCACGTGGCCCAGCCCCAACTGCCAATTCTCGGGCAAGAATACAGGTCGTAAGGATAGCTGCGGAGTATTTCATCAGGAATTGCAACGGTATAGCCCGAAATGCCAAAAACTTTTGGATTATTCTCATATTTTTCAAGGCAGGTGTGCATAAAATCAAAGAAATACCGCTGAGGAACACAATCATCCTCCAGCAGAATCAATCTGTCATATTGTTCGAAAACATAATCAACAGCACTTACGATATTGCGTGCGAGTCCCAAATTTTCCGTGCGCTCTATTATTTTCGGCTTTGTCCAATCAATGCTGTGCACCAGATGCCTCGTCAAAGAAACTGCCTCTTCGTCTTCGCGGGATTTAGGCGCATCTGAGAATATGTAAATATTTTTGATGTTATGCTCTCTTAAGGCCTTTAGAACTTCAAGCGTGTGCTTGGGCCGATTATAACATACCAATACTACCGGAATATCCTTCTTAAGATACGTCTTAGATTCACATATATTCGTCTCCGTTGTTTTTGTGCTTACATATTTTTGATGCACAAAGGTTGCTTCTTTTACAGCTCCGCATCCACTTGTAGAGTGAGCCAGTACATACCCCATCCTTTGCAGGTGCTTAATGCATTTTTCTGTGTCATCAGATGTAAAATCTGTACAAAAGTGATGAAATTCTACACATATCTGTGGTATATCTAATTTACTTATGGAATCGAGAACTTCATACTCGGCGCCTTCGATATCCATTTTGAGCACAGAAACGTTTTTGTAATTGTTCAAAAGGTCCTGTACACTTATTGTTTCAGCTTCGTAAAACTGCGATGGTGTAACGGTATGATGAGATGGTGTGAGCGATTCCGAAACCCAATCGGGATTATTGCTTTTATAGATTTTTATTTTTTTGTTACTCTCGGAATATAGGGCCTTTTGTAGAAAGTCGAAATTTTCATTTTTGTTGTTTTCTACATATCTTCTTGCTTTTTCGGTTGGGTCTATTCCAATGACGTTACAGTTTTTTAAGTTAATCAGACCTAAATCGAATGAAATATCCTCCCCAACACCTGCGGAAATAACAGTACTTCCATAAGGAATGAGGTCTAAATCGACAGTCCAGCCTCCATATTCAGTGCCAATCATTTGCAGTTTCAAATTATCAGCATTTTTTTCTACGTGATGCTGGCGGGGACCTTCCGGCACTGGTTGTTCCGTCCCGGGCAGGCGATGTTTTTCGATTTCGCTGCGAATTCCGAAAATATTTAAATTTGTCGTGCCGCTTACCATATACATATTGGGCTCGCAAATTGACACAGATTCATTTAGCACTTTTTCTATGCGCCCAAGCAGTCTTTTAGCGCCCTCATTTCCCGGTTGCAGCAACAGTTCCATCTCACAGGCTTTTTTTGCCGAATATACATCCCCAAGTTGTGCATACGCCGTAGCGAGCGCAAAGTGAACTTCAGGCATATTGGAGCAGAGGCTTCGCGCCTGATTGAAATAATCCAAGGCCTCTGTGTTGTTCCCGGACCGCAACTGTATTACGCCCTTTCTGAAAAATTCCTGCGCCGAGAAAACACTTACCTTCACACCAACACAACCAGTTTCGGATTCTTTATGGCAGCTAATTAAGTCTCGCTTTCTCCCGAGCTTGGCACATTCAGATTCTGTTCCCTTAAGATAATCTGCATAAAATAAAGGCTGCAATGTATTCAGTCGGTACAAAGAACGTATAATTTTATGGGAGTAGATTAGTTTCTTGGAATTACATCTTTCGGTGAATTCCTGGACCCACTGTTTGACAGCCTCGGGACGAAACAGTGAGTAAGACCGTACAGAATCATCGCTTACTATCGGAAATATATTGTCCAGTCCCCGTTTGTGCATGCATAGAAAATTCATGCAGTGTTTGTATTCCGGCAATTCCGATTCATCCAGCCAAAAGGAGGGAAAATATTTCTGAAAGACCTGCTCCTGGGCCTCGCGATTGAGCAGGAATTTGTAAGGCAGTCCCAATACAGTCTCAATATACTTTCTGTCGGTAAAAGGTGTTATGGCTGCGCCGTATATGTCCGCCAGCGTACATAAATAACTGATATGAGTACGTGCTCTGTTCCGGACAAAATTAAGAATAAACTTTTGATATTCCTGTCCCTCGCATTCCTGCCACAGTTGCTGCCACCTTTTGAAAACCACCTGCAGCAGTGCGTCAACATCATAGTTCAACAAACTCTTAAGTTCCTCTATCTGGAACCCTTCCACATCTACAAACTGGGATTTCCAGAATTTGGTAACCAAGTTGGTATTGCGGACCTGCTCGAAAGCATGCAACTGATGGCCAACGAAAACATCCCCAATATATCCCGACAGGACAGGAATTGGTACCCCCCCGCCACTGAATACCTTGTCATAAAAAGCCAGAGCATACATTCCGTGGAGGTGATGTGATGTGCCGAAAATGTCAAACCATCGCCTGCCGTAGTCAGCGGTAAAATCCGATCCGAGGTCGCACCAGTCCCAATCTTCAATTCCCGCAGCCTCAGTTACCGCCCTGGCACGAGAAACTTCGTAGCCAAACTCAATTGGGTATGCATAATCATAAGTTCTGGCAGTTATCCGCTCCGGTTGCTCAACGCACGCTGCGAGCATACGCGAATCATACCCACCAGAAAGAGGGAGGAAGAACTTTTCGTATCCGTCCGTGTACCGACGAATCGTAGAAACCGTGATCATATAAAGGTCATCAACCGGGTTTTTGGAGTTACGAAAGTGCAAGGGGGCAAGAGGCTGAGTTTCAAATCCCATTCCATTACAATGAAGGAGGGAATTTGCTTTCATTGTAAAAATATGTGGATAAACAGTCTGCTCTCCTGTGAGATGACCCAACAGAAGATATTGAATCAAATTTGTTTTGTCTATCGGCTGCCGGCCGATATTCTGAAGCACCAAGTCCTCTACGGAACTTATACATACATTATCCCGGCCTCTGCCATAGAAAACTTGAAACGAACCAATCATATCGTTTTCAACTTCTACGGTATCCTGGTAAACCCGAATGAATACGCCGCGATTTTCAAGCCGCTCTGTGCCCAACATCTCAAGTTCCTGCTGAGTGTATCCTGCAATAATTGCTGTTGTATTGTCCTGGCGGATAAATGGAGCAAAACTGCCATGTCCCCATAAGTGTACGAACCACGAACCAACCCTCAGTTTCTCAAAACTCAACCATGGAAAGTGCTTTTTAAATGCAAAATCGAAATTAATGTCTTTCTTGGTAATACAGAAACCAATAATTTTATTCAAAGTGCCCGATGAATTGCCTGTAGGCAGTTGGGGTACGTCGAGAACGCGTTCATCCGTCGTTTTGATTGTTACCGGATATTGGCCGTTGGAAATGTCTACCTTTCCGGAGGATTCTGAATGACCACAAAGGACGCTTAATTCGGCTTCTTTTTTCACCAGCTCGAAGATAAGCGATGTATAGGTTATGCCGTATTGAGAATAATAAGAACGCATGCCCTCAGGGGTAGAATCACGCAGCAATTTCTGAAGTTCGTTTGACTTTGTAATCCTGCCGTCATAGTACTCACTCGAGCGCATCACCTTGCCGTGAGTATCGTCATTCTGCCATTTGGCTTTGTGGAATCCCTCCTCATCCCACCATTCAAGCAACCTAATATCATACCTGGCCGGGTCAAAGAATTTGTCGATGTTCTTGCACGAGAAAAAGTATTTATGGTCATCTGAGCCAAGATCAAGACCTCCCGGTTTGCACGATTCGTGGTACCAAGCTGAGGGATGAAGTGCATCGGGGACGGCCAGTCGTATTCGCCCGCCGTCGCAGAGATATTCGTATGCAATTTTAAGAAAATGCTTTGCTTCCTCAGGGTGCAGATGTTCAAGCACGTGTTCAGCAAAAATTATTTTAATTTCACCCGGCTCAAACCCTTTTTTCCAGTCATTTAGGTTTGTTACATCCAATTGAGATTTATTTGTTGTTATCCAACCGGGAGTATGTCGTTGGCCACCAACTTCCAGCTTGTAGGGAGCGACAGCTAACTCGCCAAGTGTTTTCACTTGATTGATTATTTTTACACCATTTAGCGCTAAAATTGGACGATTCAAGTAATCTCGTTCGGGCATTACATCATGAAGTAAAATAACCCCCTCGAACTTTTTTCGGATCAGCATTTCTACAATTTGCTTTCTCACATGACCATCAACTAACACTACATCGAAGTGGTTGTTATCAAGCAACCGTTCAATTCCTTCCAGATAACCTATAAACTCCTCTGTGAATCCGTAGTCACTCCCCTCTGGAGTATCTCTATTGTTCCACTTTTCCCTCCCGTCGTCGTAGTAAGCACAGGGCTCGGGTGACAAAAGATGCACCTCTACGTTGTCGATTCCGTATTTTCTCAAATAACTCTCAATTTCCTCAAACCAGGGTTTTCGGGCTTCAACCGATACCACTCGTTGAACGAACTGTGAACACCATAAAGTGCTGTACCCCGTGCCTATTTCCAGAAAGCTTTTCTTGTTTTGCAGCACCTTGTGAAAGAACTGCCGTTCCTCAGGGTGCATTTGCATATTTTCCGCGCAAAGGTCATAGAAATCTTGTTTCTGCGTTTTCACTGACATATCTGATATTATCTACCCCAATTTTGCTATAATATTTGATTCCTCAAGAGGAAAGTTTGTTTGTTCACAGCTTTGGGGTTCCCCAATTTTTTGCGACAGCGCGGTCTGCACCAGATTCCGATGAGCATCGCAGCGTAGATAATGCAATAGTAACGCCGCATCTTCACGGCTTGTTGTTGATAATCTGGGATACCTGCTTTCATAAAGTTCGGCTGCTATTTGATTATACAGCGCCGAATAATTGTCAGATTGAATCAGGCTGCAAAGCCTCGAAAATTCTTCCTCGTATCGGCCGCTACCATCAATATCAACTATATTGTTCCCATCGCTCCGGACAGGTATCGTCCGAATCTTGTTGTTCGGAATATCTACGCTTACCGCAATCGACCAATGCGCGTTGGCATAATCCCGAAACGAGTCGTTATTAAAGAAAGCAAAATTGCCCAGCGAATAAAATATCGGTTTGTCTTTATACAGCTCAAACCCCTGCACGACGTGCGGATGGTTTCCAACAATCAGATCGGCGCCGTATTCAATCCACAATTTATATCTTTGGCGTAAATATGGAGGAGGAATGGGTATACATTCTGTTCCACCGTGAGCAACCACAGCTACGAATTTTCCGGCTTCTCTGCCCTTTTTAATGAGGGAGTATATCTCAATTGGCCTGTCAACGGTGGCAATACCTGCCTTATCCTTACCAGCGGCACCAAACTCATTCTCAGCGACCGAAATAATACGACAATTACCTATATCCAGAGGCGCAAATGCCTCATCAAGGTTCAGACCCGCACCGACAGTGGCAATACCCACTCTCTTGCATTGCAAAATCGTGGTATCAAGACCCTCAAGTCCAAAGTCCATCACATGGTTGTTTGCAAGTGTCGCAACATTAAAACACTCCGCTATTGGCTCAAAAAAGTTCAGCTCCAACAATAAATGGGGGCCAGCCTTGAATAAAGGTTCGCGCAGCCCCGAAAACGCTCCTTCCAGATTAAATACCCTCACATTGTGCTCGGCACAAAGTTTTTTCAGTGATTGCCCAAATCCAACCGAACTGTTGGGTACAGTGTCCCCGACAAAAAGAATCTTCCTGACTTGACTCAATCCGATCATATCGGTAAAAGCACCTTACAAAGTATTACCCTTGTTTCATTTTTTTCACGACTTCACGCTGTCATGCTCAAAGCTGCTCGGGATTAGCTGATAGCTCTTAAGCAAATAGTTATTCTGTGCAGAGTCTGATGCAGTTCCAGCAAACCCGATAAAAGCAGCACCAGATATACGATATTGCCCCCTTGGTTAGCATAAAAGTTGTTCAGGCAAACAAACTTATCAACTTTTTCTGGTAGTCTTTCGCAGAGATGTGAGGCTATGAATTCCGCGCCGACGCCAACAGGAATAAGTTTGCTTAAGGCATACTTTTTCATAGGATTCTATTCTTATTAAAACTCGCTTGCTTATAATCAAATATTGCCACGATAGGCCTCGATGGTTTTTCTACCCTTACGAACCCGCCTTAGTTCTTTAGCAGCTTCGGCTTGCTGAACTGCCAGAGTCAGGCACAAGTCTTTGTACGACTTTCGCAATTGCTCTCGTCGATTTTTAAATTCACGCAGTTCAAGAATCCCTGTCTGTGCGATTTCCACCACAAGAGAACTGGCTTGTTTGCTCAAAATCTCAACACCACTGATGTTACCCTGCTGTACCAGCTCTATTTGCTTTTCTAACAGACTTTGCAGGTCGTCCAACAGATGTATCTGCTTATCGGTACTCATTCGATCTAAACTCCCGCCTTGGTCCCATTTTGCGAATTATTGCAGGGACCGCAAAATGGGGTCCCTTCTCTTATCTGAGCCAGACTATGTTCGACTTCTTCCAGAAGATTAGCCGCATCTTTATTGGCAGGGTCCAAAGTTAAAATGTCCAGGAGGATTTTTTTGGACTGCTCAAACCGCCCATCTTTCATATAAAGTGCCGCCAGAGAGAGCATAACAGAGGTGTCGCCCGGGTGCATATTCAGATATACCTCAAGATAGTGGATGACCTCAGCGAATGAGTTCATCTTGCAGGAAGTCTGAAACAGGCCCAGAAGAGCCGTCAGATTGTCTGTATCCAGCTCGAGGCATTTTAGATACATCTCAAAGGCGTGCTTGTAATCGGCCCTTTGCTGTGCGACCATCGCCAGGCCGGCATATGCCTTGGCGCAATTGGCGTCCAGCCGACAAGCGACCCTGAAGGCGATTTCAGCATCATCAAGAAGATTCTCTTGCAGGGCAACTACTCCAAGCCCAACGTAGGGACCAGGCTCATCGGGCCCCAGTGACGCCGCTTTTTCGTAGCAGCGTTGTGCCTGGGCGTCGTTGCCAACAGAGGTGTAGCAATCGCCGAGTTCCTGCAAAACCTCGTAGTGCTGTGTCAAATCTTGTTCTTCAACACTGTTCTTCCGTGACTCCGTTTTGCGATAAGCTTCAAAATCGGAACTATCTT
>Ga0209991_10001257_pt1 | contig 11467 bp, 10 predicted proteins | sample ChitaG_FD_183167 | JGI IMG/M metagenome (GOLD analysis project Ga0209991, IMG submission 183167) | Deep subsurface microbial communities from South Pacific Ocean to uncover new lineages of life (NeLLi) - Chile_00310 metaG (SPAdes)... | ecosystem: Environmental > Aquatic > Marine > Oceanic >...
TACCAGGACCGATATAGGTGCATTAGCTATAGCTTTAGTGGATGCTGCTACTATTGTAATCGCCTCACCTACGGTTTTAACCGGCGCACATCCCCAGGTAGTTTCAGCAGTTTATCTGGCTAATGCCCTAAGGCCAAAATTAAGATATGCCTCGGTTATCGGTTCTTATGGATGGGGAGGAAAGATGCTGGAAAATATTAGTGCAATGATAGGTAATTTAAAAGTAGAGATACTTTCTCCGGTAATAATAAAGGGCTATCCCAAAGAAAAAGATTATAATTCTTTGATAAAATTAGCCGGTGAAATAGCAGAAAAACATAAAAATTTATAAATATTAAGAAAGTAAATTTAAAAAAATACTAAAGAATATTTAGGAGGACGAAAAATGAAAGATTTAAAAGGAACAAAAACTGAAGAAAATTTAATGGAAGCTTTTGCCGGAGAATCCCAGGCCAGAAATAAATATACTTACTTTGCTTCCAAAGCCAAAAAAGAAGGGTATGAACAGATTTCTTCTATTTTTTTAGAAACAGCTGAAAACGAAAAGGAGCATGCCAAACTCCATTTTAAAAAATTAGAAGGAATTGGAAGCACTATTGAGAATTTAAAAGCAGCAGCAGCCGGTGAAAATTATGAATGGACAGAAATGTATCCTCGTATGGCAAAAGATGCAAGGGAAGAAGGATTTGAAGAGATTGCAAAAATGTTTGAGGGGATTGCTGAAATTGAAAAAGGGCACGAGGCGCGTTACCGGAAACTTCTTAAAAACATAGAAGAGGATAAAGTTTTTAAAAGAGAAGGTAAAATTTTCTGGAAATGCCGAAATTGTGGTAATATCTATGAAGGGGCCAAGGCACCTGAAATCTGTCCGGTATGTAAGCACCCTCGGGCTTATTATGAAGTAAGAGTTGAAAATTATTAAACATATTTAAAGAATATTTATTAATTTTCTGTAAAAGATATAAGGATATAAATATTTAAAAAATTAGGAGAGGATATATATGACCAAAGGAAAAAATACACTAAAAGAGAGAGTAGAAGCCGCTTTAGAAAAGATAAGGCCGGCACTTCAGGCAGACGGAGGAAATGTAGAGTTGGTAGAAGTTACTCCAGAGGGAATAGTAAAAGTAAAATTAACTGGTGCCTGCTATGGTTGCCCGATGAGTCAGATGACTTTAAAGATGGGTATAGGAAGGACTTTAAAAAAGGAAGTTCCTGAAGTGAAGGATGTTGTAGAAGTATAAACATTTAGGAATTTTTGAATTTTAGAACATATTAAGGATGGCTAGTTATGTTTCAATTATGTAACAGAAAAATATTTTTAAAAACGGAAAGACAAAAAATAGAAAGGAGATGTATATTATGTTAAGTGAAAAAATGGTTAAGAGCATAAATCATCAGATAAATAGGGAGCATTATTCTGCTTATCTATATCTTTCCATGGCCTCTTATGCTGCTACGGAAGGTTTAAACGGATTTGCCAACTGGTTTACAGTTCAAATGAAGGAAGAAATGTTCCATGCCGAGAAGATGTATAATTATGTGAATCAACAGGGAGGTAGAGTATTGCTGGAAGCTATCGAGCAGCCACCAGCAGATTTTTCTTCTATGCTTGACTTATTTGAAAAGACCTTAGAACATGAAAAAGGGGTAACCGCTATGATTAATAACCTGGTTAAACTGGCACGGGAAGAGAATGATTATGCTACAGAATCTTTCCTGCAATGGTATGTAACTGAACAGATTGAAGAAGAGGCGAGCCCAGCTGAGATTATCCAGAAATTAAAATTTATCGGGAAAGACGGAAGAGGTCTTTTAATGATTGATAAAGATTTAGCTGCCCGAGTATTTACTGTTCCTGCAGCAACAGAACTGTAGATGGTTATGATTGGGTGTCTCTATAATGATGGCTGGCGGACTAGCCGCAACTTATGCCGCAGTAATATTTCTCGAAGTATTAGATGAATTAGGTGTTAAATAAAATTACTATAATTTCTAACAACAAAAAAGAACCAGGAGACGGTTCTCTGGTGCTTTTTCTTCTTCTTTTCGTAAACTCAAATAAACTTACTAATTTAGATAAAAATAAAGTAGAATATTTATTAGTTTCTTTGCTTTTTTACCAAAATATACTATAATAACTAAAAATTATTAATTGTCCCTGATAAAACAGAGAATTATCCTCTGTTTCCTATTTTTTATATTATATTTAGGAGGAATTATTATGAAGAGATGTTTTTTGTATATTCTTGTTTGTATGTTCTTGTTTTCCTTCCACTTTGTTTCAATGGCTGAGGATCCCCTCATAGAAGCTGACGCACTTTTTGAAAAAGGGGAGATAACCAGCATATTGGAATCAATACCTTTCTACATCAAGGCGGTGGAAGCCAATCCAAACAGTTATGAGGCCAACTGGAAATGTGCCCGTGCCCATCGGGAATATGCTGACCATGCTCTTGAAGGGGAGCATGAAGGATGGAAAGATATTTGTAAAGAATATGGGAAAAAAGGGATGGGGTATGCAGAAAAAGCCAAGGAACTTGAACCTGAGAAAATTGAGGGACACTATTATTTTGGACTTAGTGCAGGAACTTACTCTGATGGAGTTAGTATACTTAAAGCCCTGAGAGAGGGGTTGAAAAGAAGTACTCAAGACGCCTTCTACGCTGCTTATGAAATAGATAAAACGTATGATATAGGAGGTCCGATGTTGGCTATAGCACGATTCTGGCATAAGCTTCCCTTCCCTTTTAAAAACAAAAGAAGAGCCCAGAGATATTTTGAGGAACACCATGAATATTTTCCTGATGACCCTGAAGGTTTGGTTTATTATGCAGAATTGCTGATAGATAGAAGAAAAAAGGGTGAAGCAAAACCTTTATTGGAAAAGGCAATTGCCGGTGACGAACCCTACTACAGCAAATGGGCAAAAGAACTGTTGGAGAAGCTTTAAAGAAAATAAATATGACAAAAAATAAGAATAAAGGATTTTTTAAATTTTTGTAGTATTATTAATGTAGACATATAATATAAATATAGTTCTAAATCTAAATGATATTTATAAGGTGTAAAACGGCTAAATTGGGAAGTTGGGAGGGACTTAGATGAACATCTTATTAGGAGCTGGTCTAAGCTATCTATTTGGTTCTACGCCAACAGCTTATTTAATTTTCAAAAAGAAAAAGGGCGGAGATATTCGAAAATATGGCTACAAAAATATGGGAGCTTTAAATATTTATCACCTACTCGGCCCCTTTCATGCTTTTATTACTTTCTTAATTGATGCAGCCAAAGGGGCGGTTCCAATCTGGATAGCCCAATCCCTGGGAATGAACAGTACAGGCATGATTTTATGTTCTTTAATGGCCATTGCCGGACATAACTGGCCCATTTTTCTTAATTTTCGTGGTGGCAAAGGAGTAGCCACTAGTTTGGGCATTATGATGGTCTTGATGAAAAGGCAATTACTACTATGGTTTATCCTGGTTATCATATTTTTTAGTTTAATTAGGAACTTTTCTTTTAGTATGGGTTTAGGTTTTATCTTAATTCCCTTATCGAGCTGGTGGATGCAGGAACCATCTTATATTATTTACTTGTCCATTCTAATACCTTTATTAATGTTGCTTCGTTTATTTCCTGATGTGACAGAACTACATAGGTTATCTTCTGGTAATTTGCGAAAATTCTTCTCTTTTGTAATTAGCGGTTATTCCCGGGAAGAGAAATTAAAATCTAAAAAGAAAAGTTAAAATTGACAATATCAATATTTGCATTATATTATATATAATGCTATGTTGATCGAATTTATTATTTCTTATTATAAAAAGGCCCCCCTTAAGATGTTGTTTGGATTTCTTATGCTGGTAGCAGTGGATATTGCTCAGCTTATTGCCCCACGTATTGTTCAGCGAGCTATAGATTATATTATTACTACCTACACCACCTCCGGGAATAATTATTCTTATCTTGGGAAGTTTACTCTCTTAATCTTCGCCCTGGCGATAGCCATCGGAATTTTTAGATTTTTCTGGAGAATGATAATTATTGGAATGTCCCATTATATCGAAATGGATTTTAAGAACAGACTGTTTAAACATCTGCTTTTGCTCTCCAATTCTTTTTTCACAAGAACAAAGATTGGAGATATTATGGCTCATATGACCAATGATATGACGGCAGTAAGAAGGACCTGTGCCTTCGGAGTTATTGCCGGCTTTGATGCCATCTTTCTTTTTTTAGCTACTCTCGTATTTATGTTAACTCTTAATGCAAAACTTACCTTTTATGCTATGATACCCCTTCCTATTATTTCACTTATATCATTATTTTTTATAAAAGTATTGTTTAGAAAATTCAAAAGTGTCCAGGAGTCATTTTCCTTGTTGACTGAAAAAGTGCGGGAAATGATATCCGGTATAAAGATTATTCAGGCATTTCAGCAAGAAGAGCCTGAATCTAAGAACTTTGATAAATTAAGCCAGGAGTATCTGGGGAAAAACATTTCTCTTATTAAAATTTGGGGAACTATGTTTCCCTTGATATTCTTATTTGCCGAGATTGGTATGGCTATAATACTCTGGGTAGGAGGCCAGCAAGTTATCCTTAATGAGCTTACTACCGGTGAATTAGTTGCCTTCTTTTCCTATATGGGGATTATTGTCTGGCCTATGATGGCAGTAGGAATGGTGACTAATGTATACCAACGAGGCAATGCTTCTTATAAACGTATACTTGAGCTCCTTGAAGAGAAACCGGATATTTATGATACCCCTCGTGCAGAGTATCATCCCTTAGAAGGCAGCATAAAACTGGAGAACATTTACTTTTCTTATGGGGAACAGACTGTTCTGGATAACATAAATATTGATATAAAACAAGGGCAGTATATAGGAATATGTGGGAGGATAGGTTCCGGGAAAAGTATAATAGCAAGGTTGATTTTAAGGATTATCGAACCCCGGAAGGGAAGAATATTTTATGATTCTATAGATTATAAAAAGATAAAGATAGCAGCGGTAAGGGATAGCATAGGACATGTCCCTCAGGATTCTTTTCTTTTTTCAGATACCATAGAAGGTAATGTCAGGTTTGCCAAACCTGATGCGACTTTAGAAGAGATAATAGAAGCCTGTAAAGTTGCCTCAATACATAAGAATATAATGGAATTAAAAGATCAGTATAAAACACTTGTGGGAGAGAAGGGGGTAACCCTATCCGGGGGTCAAAAACAGAGATTGTGCATTGCCCGGGCGATTATTAGAAGACCCCAAATTCTTATTCTTGATGATGCTTTAAGTTCGGTGGATACCAATACCGAAAAGGAGATTATCCGGAATTTAGGAAGTTATTCTAAAGGCACTAAAGGCATTACTACCATTGTAATATCACACCGCATATCTTCATTTATAAAAGCAGATAATATATTTGTCCTGGATAAGGGAAGGGTTGAAAACAGTGGTACCCATCGAGAGCTGATTAAAAAATCTGAAATCTATAAAAGTATTTACAAAATACAAAAATTGGAAGAATAAAGATGAAAGAAGAGAAATTATATTCCGGTCTGGATAAAAAAATATTTTCTAAATTATGGCGATATGGAAAGCCTTACGGGGGAAAGATTTTAATAATATTCATTCTTATTCTGGCTATAAGCGGTATACAGATCCTCCTTCCCTTGATCACTAAAAATGTGGTGGATAATTATATTGAAAGAAGCTATCTAAGGTTAATACTGAATGACAGGACGGTTGAAATTACCGATAAATATAAAGCCTACCGGGTTAGGACTGATAATATCATTTTTATCCCTTCAAACCTACTGAACAAAGATGAATACCTGGAACTGCAGAAAGATTCACTTATCTTGCCGGAAAGATATTTAATGATTAAAGACGAAGAAGGGATGGATAAATTAAAACAATATCGACTTAGTATCATCAAAACAGATAAAGGCGGTTTTATTCCTTATTCGGGAATGCAGAAAATTTCTTCGGATAATATTAAGACCTTAAGATATGATGATTTGAAAATGGTAAAATTATTCGCCCTCTTATACGTTGGACTTCTTTTAGTGTCTTTTATTTTCAATTATCTTCAGGTAGTTATGATGGCCGTGGTCAGTGAAAGGGTGATGTATGACTTAAGGGGTGATCTGGTAAGACATTTAATGTCTCTTTCTCTGAACTTTTTTAATAATAATCCCATAGGAAGACTGGTAACCAGGCTAACCAATGATGTTGATGCTTTAAGAGAAATGTTTACTGATGTCTTCGTCTATTCAGCCAAAGATTTTATTATGGTAATAGGTATACTTATTGTTATATTCAGTTTATCGACTCATTTAAGTCTGATAATACTTGTTCTTGTACCTATAATTGTTGTTATGCTCTATCTATTCCAGAGATATGCCCGAGAGGCTTACGGAAAAGTCAGAATTGCTCTGGCCAAAGTGAATAGCTTTTTATCAGAAGCAATATCGGGGGTTTTACTGATCCAGACTTTCAATCAAGAAGGCAGATCTGAGGATGATTTTAATAAAATTGGTATAAATTATTATAATGCTAATATGCATCAACTGCTAATATTTTCTATATTCAGGCCATTAATTGATGTTTTATCTTATTTTACCCTGGGGACAATAATATATTTTGGGGGAAAAGGAGTGCTGGGGGGAGAAATTTCCCTGGGAGTGCTTATTGCCTTTATAGCCTATATCCATATGCTTTTTAGACCTATATTCGATTTTTCAGAAAGATATAATATATTACAATCAGCTATGGCTTCATCGGAACGAATATTTCTGCTTTTTGAGGAGGATGACAAAATACATTCTCCCAAGAGTCCTAAATATCCCGGTGAAATAGAAGGAAGAGTAGAGTTCAAAAATGTATCTTTTGAATATAAAAGGGATGAGAAAGTTATTGATAACGTGTCTTTTGTAGTTGAGCCGAATGAATCGGTAGCCTTTGTTGGGGCAACCGGGGCAGGGAAGACGACTTTGATAAATCTTCTTTTGAGATTCTATGACCCTACCGAGGGAGAGATTTTAATTGACGGAATTAAGACAAAAGAGATGGATTTAAAAGTTTTAAGAAACTATTTCGGATTAGTTCTGCAGGATGTTTTTATGTTTGCCGGAGATATTAAATATAATATTATCCTTAATAATGAGATAGAAGATAATAAGATGATGGAATATTCAAAATATGTTAATGCTCATAATTTTATCAATAAATTGAAGAAAAAATATGATAACATTGTTTCTGAAGGAGGCTCAAATCTTTCTACCGGCCAGAGACAGCTCATCGCCTTTGCCCGGGCACTGGCTAAAGAACCCCGGATACTTATTCTTGATGAGGCTACCAGTAGTATAGACAGTGAAACCGAATATCTTATACAGGATGCAATAAAGAAGATTATGAAAGGCAGGAGCAGTATCGCCATTGCTCATCGATTGTCCACCATTCAGGATGTCGATAAAATATATGTTATGAGTAAAGGCAAAATCGTAGAGAGCGGTACTCACTCCCAATTACTCGCCAAAAAGGGCTACTACTTCGAACTATACAGATTCCAGTATTTAAAAATATGATGGGAGATGATCGCGTGATGAAAGAATATAGCATTAGTACTGACAAAAAAATTAAAATAATAAATTCAGTATGCCCTAAGGATTGTTTTGGTTCTTGTTCGTTGGAGGTGGAAGTAGAAAAAGGGAAAGTAGTAAAAGTTAGAGGAAATCGCAATAGTCCAGTAAATCAGGGCAGGATATGCGTTAAAGGGAAAAACTATCCAAATATGGTCTACGGACCAGAAAGATTATTATATCCCTTGCAGAGAATTGGCAAACGAGGTAAGGGTGAATTTAAAAGAATTAGCTGGGAGCAGGCTTTAGATATAATTCACAAAAAACTTAAAAATTTAAAAGAGAAGTATGGACCGGAGTCGGTTTTATATTATAATAGATTTGCCAATTTGGGTGTGGTGAAAAATTGTGCTTATGGTTTCTGGTATCAGTTTGGCGGTTTTACTTCTACTTACGGTGGACTGTGTGATTCTGCTGCCCAGGAAGCAATCAATTTGACTTATGGAGAAGTAAAACATAATAGGATTTCTGACCTGGAAAACTCAAAATTAATAATATTATGGGGCTCAAACCCTGCCTATACCAATATTCATATAATGCATTATATAAATAAGGCGGTAGATAAGGGAGCAAAATTAATCACTATTGATATAAGAGAAAATGAGTCGGGGGCCAAAAGTCATTTATATTTAAATCCTCGACCGGGGACTGATGGATGTCTTGCCCTGGGGATAGCTAACCAGCTTATTAAAAATAATTTAATAGACGATAATTTTATTAACCAACATACTTTTGGTTTTGCAGAGTTTAAAGAATTGGTAAAAGAATATCCTTTGGGAAAAGTTTCTGCTGTAACCGGGATTCCTCTCCATAAAATTGAAACCATGATTGGTTTTATAAAAAATACTCACGAGTATGCCCTTATCTGCGGAATGGGTGTTCAAAGATATACCAATGGGGGTCAGACTATAAGAGCCATATCTCTTCTGCTGGCATTAACTGGAAGTATCGGTAAAAAGGGTTGTGGTTTTTACTTTAGTGATAGGCAGGCACCTGAATTAAATTGGCCTTTTTCTCCTCCCAAACCCAGGAGGATTCGTAATTCAATTCCGGTAGCAAAACTTGCCAGCGAACTGGATAATCAAGCCGACCCTCCGGTGAAAGCTGCTTGGATTGAGCAGGCGAATCCTATGACCAGCAACCCAAATATTAATCTCCTTGCCCGGACGATGAATAAATTAGATTTAATCGTGGTTGCCGATCTTTTTTTAACCGATACCGCAAGAATGGCAGATATTATTTTGCCCGCAACCTCGATGTTTGAGTACTATGATCTGATTACCGGCTATGGTCATTCTTATATTCAGTTACAACAAAAACTAATTGAGCCACCTGGTGAATGTAAACACGAAAGTGAAATGTATAGACTTCTGGGTAAAAAATTCGGTTTTAATTTAGATTATTTGCCGGAAAATGATTTGAGCACTATAGAAAAAATAATTATCAATTCTAATTTGAATACCGATATCGATGAATTAAAAGAAAAACCCTATCTTCATCCCAGTTATCAAGAGATAGCTTTTAGTAATTTCAAATTCAATACTCCTACTCAAAAAATAGAATTTTTCAGCCAGAGGATGAGAGATAGATGGGGAGAAGCTCCCCTCCCAACATATAACGAACCAGTAGAAAATAAATATAGTTCTCCAAATATTTATAATAAATATCCTTTATCTTTGATAAGCAGCCATGCTCACAATAAAATGAATTCCCAATTTTCAGATATATCTATTTTAAAAGAAGAACCTTTTATCTGGATAAATCCCCATGATGCAGTCAAAAGAGGAATCAATGAAAACGATAGAGTAAAAGTATATAATGAGAGAGGTAATTTAATTTTAAAGGCTATCCTTACTGTAAAAGTCACCCTGGGAATTGTGCATACTTATTTTGGCTGGTGGGGTGGAGTGCATCAAGCTAATATAAATAAACTTATTGGAGATTACGTAAGTGACATAGGATATGGAACAGCTTTTCAAAATTGTTTAGTTGAAATTCAAAAAGTAAAATAAAATTAAAATACAAAGAAAAATACAGGGGTCGGTTGCCTCCTGTACCTGGGGGAGGAATAAATGAAATTTTTAGATTTAGTTAAAGCCAGACAAAGTGTACGAAGATATCTAAGCAAAGAAGTTGAACGGGAAAAGATTGAGCGCTGTCTTGAGGCAGCACGGCTTGCACCTTCTGCCAGCAATTCTCAGCCTTGGAGCTTCATTGTCATAGATGACTCAAAACTAAAAGAAGCGGTAGCCAAAGAAACATTTAGCCAACTTATATCTTTCAATCATTTTTCCCTGCAAGCACCTGTTTTAATTATATTAATTTCGGAAAGATTAGGCTTTTTAAACAAAGTCGCGGAAGCAATCAAAGATAAACAATTTAGCCTTATTGATATCGGAATTGCTGCTGAACATTTTTGCCTTCAGGCTACAGAAGAAGGATTGGGTACCTGTATTTTGGGATGGTTCAACGAAAAGGGAGTGAAGAAGTTGCTTAATATTTCCCCATCAAAAAGAGTTGAACTCATTATAACAGTAGGTTATCCCGAGTCTACGATAATACGCCCCAAAAAGCGAAAACCAATAGACCAGATCAGAAGTTATAACAGTTATGGTTACCAAAATGAAAAAGACTAACACTGCTAGGTTTTTAGATAAATTAAAAATTCTCTATGAACTTTTAGAATATGAAGTGGACGAAACAGACCTTAGTGCAGAAAATGCAGCCGAGAAGATGAGTCAACCTTTAAAGCAGGTATTTAAAACTTTGGTAATCCGAGGGGATAAAACAGGAGTAATAATTGTATGTATTCCCGGAGGATCAGAACTTGATCTGAAAGCCACAGCCTCTTTAAGCGGAAATAAAAAAATTTTAATGGTTCATTTAAAAGAGATGAAATCGCTAACTGGTTATATTCGGGGAGGGGTTTCACCCTTGGAAATGAAAAAAAATTACCCCGCCTATATTGATGAAAGTGCTTTTAAATTCCCTTTTATTTTAATCAGTGCCGGAGTGCGCGGTAAACAATTAAAAATTAATCCTCTTGATCTATCTAAAGTAATAAAATTAATTCCTGGTAAATTAACTGTGAAATAATTTTAATCTTTCCTGGTGAGAATTTTTTGATTTTTATCGGGCTATGGAAGAATTTTTAGGTGAACATCTCGGCGGAAGGGTAGAATAAAAAAATATTTCTAAAAAAGAAGGATTTTTAATATAAAAGTAAGTATATGTAATATACGTAATAAATAGGCGGTGATAAGTAGGATATGAAAAAAATATTAAAAAACATTTTAGATTGGTTAGAACCGAAAGTAAGCTATGCTGATTTAAGATTTGTTCAAACTGAAAAGGAAAACATCGAAGTAGAAAATGGCATCCTTTCTTCCTATCATGTCTCAACCGATAGAGGAGCAGGGATACGAGTATTAGCGAATGGTGCCTGGGGGTTCGCTGCTTCTAATAATTTAGACAAAGCATCTTTACAGGAAACAGCTGCCAAAGCTTTGGATATTGCCCGAGCTTCTGCCCTTACTAAAAAAGAAGATATTAGGCTTGCTCACGAAGATAAGCATATCGACACTTATATTACTCCTGTAACTAAAGATCCCTTCCAGATAAACCCTGCAGAAAAGATAGACCTTTTGGTAAAAGCTACCAAGATGATGCTAAAAGATAAAGTAAAGAAAAGTGAAGGTTCGCTTAGTTTTTATAAGACCTATAAAATATTCGTATCCACTGATGGTTCTGAACTAGAACAAACTATATTTGAATCAGGTGGTGGAATTGCTGCTTATGCTATCGGTGAAGGAGATTTTC
>Ga0209991_10001259_pt1 | contig 11456 bp, 10 predicted proteins | sample ChitaG_FD_183167 | JGI IMG/M metagenome (GOLD analysis project Ga0209991, IMG submission 183167) | Deep subsurface microbial communities from South Pacific Ocean to uncover new lineages of life (NeLLi) - Chile_00310 metaG (SPAdes)... | ecosystem: Environmental > Aquatic > Marine > Oceanic >...
ATTTTTTATTAACTGAAAACCAACAACCAAAAACCGAAAACTATCTTTCTATCTTGCACCTTGCAACTTGTAACTTGCAACAAGACGACCGAAGGGAGTCTTAAAATGTATAAATATGAAGTAATAGCTTGGTGGAGTGAAAAAGATCAGGCATATATAGCTGAAGTCCCTGAATTACCAGGGTGTATGAGCGACGGAAAAACCTATGAAGAAGCTTTAAAAAATGTTCAAGTAATTATTTCTGAATGGATAGAGACTGCAAAAAAAATAGGAAGAGAAATTCCTCAGCCTAAAGGAAAACTTATGTATGCTTAATCTAAAGCTTGCAACTCGCATCTTGCATCTTTCTTTGTATTTTGTTTTTAACTCGTAACTTGTAACTTGCAACTTGCATTTTGTATTTTAAAGCTTGAAACTTGTAACCCGTAACTTGTTTTTATCTTGCACCTTGCACCTTGCACCTTGTAACCAGTCGACCGAAGGGAGACTCTCATGTCCAACTACAAAAAACTAAAAGTATGGGAAGATGCCCATAGCCAAAGGCTCCGCCTTCGAAACAGAATACCAACTCCTTCTTGCTAAAGATTTAAAATATATAACCAACTAAGAATATACTATTCTGGTTGAAGAGGTTAAATATATTATCCGTAGATTAAACAATTTAATTAAATCTCTAAAAAACTGTAAACTGAAAACTGTAAACTGAAAACTATGAAATTTTGTGAACGGAGTGAACAAAATGAACATATGTATCATCGGTACCGGCTATGTCGGCCTTGTCACTGGCACCTGTCTTGCTGACTTTGGCTTCTCTGTAACCTGTGTCGACCAGGACGAAAAGAAAATATCTCTCCTTAATTCCGGTGGCGTTCCTATCCATGAACCAAATTTAGAAGCTTTAATTAAGAAAAATGTAATGGCAGGTAGACTTAGTTTTACAACTGATATGGAAAAGGTAGTAAAGCAATCCAAAGTAATTTTTATCGCCGTAGGAACACCTCCTAACCACGATGGCTCAGCTAATCTCAAACAGATTGAAAAAGTTGCCCAGCAAATTGCTGCCTTTATGAATGAATACAAAGTAATAGTTAATAAAAGCACCGTTCCCATCGGCACCGCCACCAAAATCAAAGAAATAATTAATAAATATCAAAATGTCATTGCGAGGGAACAGAGCGACCGAAGCAATCCCAGTCTCAACCGTAGGACGGGTGTCTCGCCTGTCTATTCTATTCCCTTCGACATCGTCTCCAACCCCGAATTCCTCCGGGAGGGTTCAGCCGTCTATGACTTTACCCATCCCGATAAAATAGTAATCGGTACCACCAGTGACAAAGCCTTAAAAATAATGCAGGAAATCTACCGTCCCCTCTACTTAATCGACACACCTTTTGTGATTACCAATCCTGAAACTGCAGAATTAATCAAATATGCCTGTAATGCCTTCTTGGCTACCAAGATTACTTTTATCAATGAGATTGCCAACCTCTGTGACAAAGTGGGAGCAGATGTGCATCAGATTGCTAAAGCTATGGGTTTGGATGGCCGTATCAGTCCTAAATTTCTCCATCCTGGTCCCGGCTATGGTGGCTCCTGTTTCCCTAAAGATACCGAGGCACTTTATCATATTGCCTCTACCTACGGCTATGAATTTAAACTCTTAAAAAGAGTAATTTTTGCCAACAGACGACAAAGAGAACTAATGGTAGAAAAAATTAGATACTATCTGGGCGACCTTAAAGGAAAAACCATTGCCGTATTAGGCCTGGCCTTTAAACAAAATACTGATGATATTCGCCAATCTCCTTCTATTGATATTATCAAACTCTTACTTAAAGAAGGGGCAAAAATCAAATGCTTCGACCCTCTGGCAATGGATAATACTAAGAAAATTCTTCCTGACTTAACCTATTGCCAGGATGAATACGAAACTGCCCAGCAAAGTGATGCCCTGATAATTGCCACCGAATGGAATCAATTTCGAAATCTGGATTTAACAAAAATAAAAAAACTACTTAAATTTCCCATTCTACTCGACCTTAGAAACCTCTACGACCCAGCCAAAGTAAAAGCCTTAGGTTTTGTCTATGAGGGAGTAGGGAGGAAATAAAATAAATTATTACTCTTGATGAATTTTGAATCTTTCAAGATTATATAAAGGAGATAATTGAAATGAAAAAAGTTTATGTTGGTATGAGTGCTGATTTGGTCCATCCTGGTCATCTAAATATAATAAATGAAGCTAAAAAATATGGAGAAGTGATAATTGGATTATTAACAGATGAAGCTATCGCAAGTTACAAACGTCTTCCCTTTTTATCATATGAACAACGTAAAATTGTTATACAAAATATAAAAGGTGTAAAGAATGTAATTTCTCAAGAAACACTAGATTATGTTCCTAATCTAAAAAAATTGAAACCGGATTATGTTGTACATGGAGATGATTGGTGTACTGGAATTCAAAAAGAAACCAGAGAAAGAGTAATTCAGGCACTTAACGAATGGGGTGGAAAACTTATAGAAGTACCTTATACAAAAGGCATATCATCAACTCAACTTAATAACGCTTTAAAAGAGATTGGTATCACTCCTCAGATTAGAATGAAAAGATTAAGAAGATTATTAAATACAAAACCAATAGTTAGAATATTAGAAGCTCATAATGGTCTTACTGGTTTGATAGTAGAGAATACAGAAATAAAAGTAAATAATATTAATAAAGAATTTGATGGTATATGGATAAGTAGTTTAACTGATTCTACTGCTAAAGGGAAACCTGATATAGAATATGTAGACTTGACTTCAAGATTGAAAACAATTGAAGAAATATTAGAAGTAACAACTAAGCCTTTAATAGTCGATGGCGATTCAGGTGGTTTACCAGAACATTTTGTTTTTAAAGTAAGGACACTTGAACGCTTAGGAGTATCCGCAGTTATAATTGAAGATAAAATAGGGATAAAAAGGAATTCTTTATTTGGGGCAAAAGCTGGACAAATCCAGGATAGTATTGAAAATTTCTCGTATAAAATATCTCAAGGAAAAAAAGCTTTAATTACCGATGATTTTATGATTATTGCAAGAATAGAAAGTCTTATTTTAAAAAAAGGTGTTGATGATGCACTTAAACGAGCAAAAGCGTATATAAATGCTGGTTCCGATGGTATTATGATTCATAGTAAAGATAAAGACCCTAAAGAGATATTAGAATTTTGTTACGAATATAAAAAATTTACTAATAGAGTTCCACTTATTGCTGTTCCTACAACTTACAATCAAATAACAGAAGATGAACTTATCGAAGCAGGTGTAAATATTGTAATTTATGCAAATCATTTACTAAGAAGTGCTTATCCTGCAATGGTAAAAGTTGCAAAAACAATATTGAAAAACAGTAGATCTTACGAAGCTTCTAAACATTGTCTTCCGGTGACTGAGATTATCACAATGATTCCAGAGTTAGATTTCAGTGAAGGTTTACAAAAAAAAGGCGATGAAAAGAATGATCAAATGTGAAGATTTTTATAATTTATTAATAAAAAATGAAATAGATTTTTTTTGCGGAGTTCCTGATTCATTATTGAAATATCCTATTGCTTATATCAGTGATCATGCTATGAAAAAGAAAAACATAATCACTGCTAATGAAGGAAATGCAGTTGCCTTAGCAGCTGGATATTATTTAGCTACGGGAAAAATAGGTATGATATATATGCAAAATTCTGGAGAAGGGAATGCAACTAATCCTTTGGTTTCCTTAACAAACAAAAAAGTCTATAGTATACCATTGCTTCTTTTAATTGGATGGAGAGGAGAGCCAGGGAAAAAAGATGAACCTCAACATGTCAAACAGGGAGAGATAACAAAATCTTTATTAGATATTCTTGAGATTCCTTATAGTGTAATACCAGAATCAATTGAAGAAACTAACCATGTTATAAAAAAAGCGGTTAAATATATGAATAAACAAAATTCAGCATATGCACTCATAGTAAAAAAAGGGATTTTTAAGCCATATAACCTAAAAAATAAATCAGAAATAGCTAATAATCTTTCTCGGGAAGAAGCACTAGGAATAGTTGCTGAGCATCTATCTTCTCAAGATATAATTGTTTCTACAACCGGAAAGCTCTCCAGAGAATTATTTGAATATAGAGAAGAATTCAAACAAAATCACAATAGAGACTTTTTAACTGTTGGTTCTATGGGGCATTGTTCTCAAATAGCTTTGGGTATAGCAATATCACAACCTACGAGAAATGTATATTGTTTTGATGGTGACGGAGCAGTAATAATGCATATGGGGTCATTAGCAATTATTGGTTCACAGAAGCCCGAAAATTTTAAACATATAATATTTAATAATGGAGCTCATGATTCAGTAGGTGGGCAATTAACTGTGGGTTTACAGATCGATATTCCTTTAATTGCAAAAGGTTGTGGTTATAATTCAGTATTTAAAGCAGATACAAAAGATGAAATTATTGAAGGAATTAACAATTTGAAAATGGCAAAAGGTCCTTCTTTATTAGAAATTAAAATTAAAAAGGGAGCAAGAAAAGATTTAGGTAGACCTACTAAAACTCCTTTGGAAAATAAAAGAGCATTTATGGACTTTATTAGGTGAGGTATATTGAAACAAAAGATATATACAGGTTATGATTCTTATAAAAAAATACACAATATATTAGATAAATATTCTCCAAAAAAAATATTTTTAGTTACAGGAAAAAAATCCTACTTTTTATCCGGAGCCAAAAATTTTTTAAGTGAATTTATTAATAAATATAATTATATTAGGTTCTATGATTTTGAAATAAATCCCAAACTAAAAGACTTAATAAATGGAATAAACATATTTAATAGAGAGAAATGCGACATCATAATAGGTGTAGGTGGTGGAAGCGTTATGGATATTGCTAAATCTATTTCATTATTGACAACACAAAAAGGTGATTTAGAAGAATTTATTAAGGGGAAAATATCTTTAAAAGAAAGACAAATTCCTTCTATAATGATTCCTACAACAGCTGGTACAGGAAGCGAGTCAACGCATTTTTGTGTTATATATGTAAATAAAACAAAATACTCTTTAGCTCATAATTCATTATTACCGGATTTTGTTATTCTCGATCCTGTTTTTACTGAAAATTTACCACCATATATAACGGCATGCACTAGTATGGATGCTTTATGCCAAGCCATTGAATCATTTTGGTCAACCAACTCAACAGAAGAATCGAGAACATATGGCAAGCAAGCAATAGAATTAATTATGCCTAACATTATAAAAAATGTAAATAATCCCGATAGGGAATCAAGAAAAAAGATGTTAAAAGCAAGTAGTTTAGCTGGGAAGGCAATAAATATTGCTAAAACAACAGCTGCTCATTCTGTTTCTTACCCGCTTACTTCTTTTTTTAATATTCCACACGGGCATGCAGTTGCTCTAACAATACCATATTTTATTGAGTTTAATAATGATATCTATTTAGAAAATTTACAAGATAATAGAGGAGTTAACTTTGTTAAAGATGGAATGAGTGAACTATTTACCATGTTAAAAGTAAAAACTGCAAATGAAGCAAAATATAAAATACTCAGTATTATGAAAGAGATCAAATTAGAAATAGAATTATCTAAATTAGGCATTAATAAAGATAATATTAATATTATCATAAAAAATGGTTTTAATCCGCAAAGAATGAAAAATAATCCGAAAATATTTACAAAAAGAGATCTTAGATATTTATTAAAAATAATTATATGATTGACACATGAAATAGTAAAATGCATTATCTAAAATACATCCAAGAGGAAGATCTGATAATAAAAATACTATATTTATATTGATTTTAAATTATAAGAAAGTAGTGTATCTAATTAATAGTTATATTATAAGTAAAGGATGTTCAATAATGAAGAGAGAAATAAAATATAAAATGGTGATTGTTGCTGGTTTTGGTGGAAGCGGATCTAGTGCAGTTATTGATTTATTACGTGAATTTGATACATTTAAAGACCTTGGTTTAGAATTTAGATTATTGGTTGATCCTGATGGAATTTTAAATTTGGAAGATAATTTAATTAATAATTGGACACCATTTCAATCTGATATGGCTATAAAAAGATTTAAGGAATTAATTAACAAATTAAGCAACAAGAATAAATTTCCATATTTCCGAACAGACCTTACTCGGAAATTAGGAAAAGAATTTGTATCTTTATCAGATGAATATATTAATAATCTAATTTCATTTTCATATAAAGGTATGTGGATTGGAATTAATGATCCGAAATGGTGGATATGCAGAAAATTTAGAGAAAAATTTGGTATAAAATTTTTAAATTATTGTAAGCCCATTCATATTTCTTTTAAAAAAGAACAGTTTATTAATATAACTAAAAATTATCTAAAAGGATTATTTGAAAGCAATATCAATGATAAAAAAATAAAATATATTATATTAGATGAAGGCTATGCTTCATTGAACCCTAGTAGAGTTTTAAAATATTTCGAATATTCCAAAATGATTATAGTGCATAGAGACCCAAGAGATATTTTTATAGGAGCTTTAAAAAATGAATTTCATTTTATACCACATGAAATAGAAGCATTTATAAATTGGTATGAGTGTTTGCAAAAACAAACTAGAACCTACATAGATGAAAACGATAAAATATTAAGAATAAATTTTGAAGATTTAGTTTTAAAATATGACAAAACCTTAAAAAAGATTTTACAATTCTTATCGATGTATAATTATAGCCATACAAATAAAAAAAAATATTTTAATCCCAATATTTCAATAAAGAATATTGGGATATATAAAAATTATAAAAATCAACATGAAATAGAATTGATATACAATCATTTAAAAGAATATTGTTATATACAATGAAAGTAGTAATATTAATAGATATTACATATAGATAAATCTTTTTGATTTTTTAGTATTAAGTTAATATTTTAAAAATTTTGTATTTTGATATAAAGGAGAAGAAAAAATTATACGAAAAAATATAAATTCGCTTTAATTGGTTTGACTGCATTTCATATAAACATATAAATGCTATTAAGGCAATTAAAATGCAAATCAGGGAATAACTATGAAAAAATATGTGGGTATCTAGTGCGTCTGGTATGGGCAATAGCTTGGCAATGAAAGTCTGCTATGGGCTTTAAAGTTGCAACCATTAGCTTAAGACAAGGGAATCCATCGCGAGGTGGAATCTGAAAGGTTGCTTACGGCAAAGCCGCAGGCCTTAATGAATACGAACTACATATAAGGCCATACAATTCGGATGAGTTTGCTGGTCAAAACAAAATCCAATACTGCCAAAAGATTGTGTGGTAGATGTAACAAGTAGATGGGGTGAAGGCTATTATCCTTACCCAGGGAGTCTGACTTTAAATGGTCAGAGGTCAGCAGAAGCCATATTAGCTGGTTAATACTAGTGAAGGGTTGAACATGAAGTGAGGGATTAACATGGTAAGTTCGAGAAACATGTTAAGAAACCGGGAAGTAGTAACCCAGGCTGTATTCTTATTAGGTAGCTTTCGTTCACATGAATCGATCAGAAGAGGAGTAATAAAAGAAGGTAGCCTGCTTGTAGAAAACCAGGAGAAGAAATTAAAACAGATAGAGAACTTAAATATCCAGATAAAGAAGCTCCTGTTACTGCCTATCCGGAAGCAGATGCCACCTATATCAAACAACAGAATAAAGGTAAAAAAGACAAGGGCTTACTGGAAGTAAAATTAGGGATCGGCTATACCGGCAAAGAAACACGCTACTCTAGCGATAAATCCCGAAGAGTAAAGGAAAAATTTGTCTATACCGGTATCGGGGTTAGTGGCAGGAAATTTATGGAAAAATTAAGTCTTTTAGCAGAAGAAAGACTCTCCCTCTCCAAAGTAAAAAACCTCCTCTTTGGAGGAGACGGAGATTCCTGGATCACCTCCGGGATCAAAGATTACTTTCCTTCTGCCACTTATCTTCTCTGTTTTTATCATCTCTTTAAAAAGATAAGAGAATGTCTGGGAAGAAGGAAAGAAGAACAGAAGGTCCTAAAAGATCTACTTCTATCTAACCAGATAGATAAGGGCTTATCGGTCATAGAACAGTTGATCAGAAATCCCTGTGACCTGAAAGAAAAAGATAATCTAAAAAAACTCTACATCTATATATCCCGCAACCGTCAGGGGATTGTCAATCAAGTCAAACTAAAAGATAAAAGAGCAGGTGCCATAGAATCAAATGTCAACCAGGCTATTGCCACTCGCTTTAAAAAGAGAGGGATGAGCTGGAGTAAACAAGGAGCCCTTAGTCTCTTAAAGATAAAAGAGACTATCCTAAATAACGAATGGGGCGACTGGTGGGAGAGAGAAAGAGAACGAACGATTAAATTAAGCCCATATAAACCACCTTTATCTGCTTCCCATTTTAAGAAAGAAACAGAGTCTTCTCCTCTTATAGAGGTAACATACCGGCACTTTCCGGACCAGATCAGGGCAAACCCTGGGTAGGTGTTTTACGAGAACTTACTGAGGTAGGATATTATTAATCAATTAAAAAAATATTTAAGAAAGTAGATGACCATGCATTACTGTAACCTAAATAATATAAGGACAATTATAATTATTTGTCCAAACAATAAGCCTTAATAAAACAAGGGGTAGGTCTACCCTGCTAAGTGAGTATCTACTAGGTGGGGTCTGCCCAAAACCAGAAGAATTTTTTTCACCAAAAAAACTACCCCCAAAAGAGTGACACAGACTAACTTATTCGTTTGCTTGACATTTCCTACCCACATATAATATAATTTTCTTAAGTTCACATCCTGAACATTGATTGGCCGACTGGTAGACTGGAAGACTAAGCTTAGCTACGGCATGATTTTCGTTAGTTAAATTATAACAAAAGGTGGTATAAAAAATGAAAATATCCGTCATCGGCACCGGCTACGTTGGCCTTGTTACTGGCACTTGCCTCGCTGGCTTTGGCCTCCAAGTAACTTGTGTTGATCAAGACGAAACAAAAATTTCTCTTCTTAACTCTGGTGGCGTTCCCATCTACGAACCCAATCTTGCCCCTCTTATCGAAAAGAATGTCTCAGCTGGCCGCCTTGCCTTTACCACTGACTTTGAAAAGGCGGTAAAACAATCAAAAGTAATTTTTATTGCCGTAGGAACACCTCCCAACCACGATGGCTCAGCAAATCTAAAGCAGATTGAAAAGGTTGCCCAGCAAATTGCTCACCACTTGAATGAATACAAAGTTATAGTAAACAAAAACACCGTCCCCATCGGCACTACCCGCAAAATTAAAGAAATAATTAATTCCTCTTCTCCCTCTCCCTTGAGGGGAGAGGGCGGGGTGAGGGTGAAATCTCCATCTGTCATTACGAGGAGCGAAGCGACGAAGCAATCTCAATCAAAATCTTTTGATTTTGATGTAGTCTCCAACCCCGAATTCCTCCGTGAAGGCTCAGCAGTCTACGACTTTACCCATCCCGATAAAATAGTAATCGGCACCAATAGCCCCAAAGCCTTAAAGATAATGCAAGAAATCTATCGTCCCCTCTACTTAATCGATACACCTTTTGTGATTACTAATCCTGAGACTGCGGAGTTAATTAAATATGCCTGTAATGCATTTTTAGCTACCAAGATTACTTTTATTAATGAGATTGCCAACCTCTGTGACAAAGTAGGAGCGGATGTGCATCAGATAGCCAAAGCTATGGGCTTGGATGGCCGTATCAGTTCTAAATTTCTCCATCCCGGTCCTGGATATGGCGGCTCCTGTTTCCCTAAAGATACTGAAGCTCTTTATCATTTTGCCTCAACTTGCGGATATGAATTTAAGCTCCTAAAAGGGGTAATCTCTGCCAATAAGCGTCAAAGAGAATTGATGGTAGAAAAAATAAAACACCACCTGGGCGACCTTAACGGGAAAACCATCGCTATCTTAGGCCTGGCCTTCAAACAAAATACTGATGATATTCGAAAGTCCCCGGCTATTGATATTATTAAACTCTTACTTAAAGAAGGCTCGCGCATCAGATGTTTTGACCCTCTGGCAATGGAAAATGCTAAAAAAATCCTTCCCAACTTAACCTATTGTCAGGATGAATATGAAACCGCCCAAAACAGTCATGCATTGGTTATTTTAACTGAATGGAACCAGTTTAGAAATATTGATTTATCAAAAATAAAAAAATTACTTAAAAATCCTATCCTAATCGATCTAAGAAACTTATACGATCCAGCCGCTATAAAATCCTTAGGGTTTATCTATGAGGGAGTAGGGAGGAAATAAATTAATTTTGAATAAATAAATTATAAAAAAATCAGTCGGTAAATTAATATAACTGAAAACCAACCAGTAGAAAGATATACCGATCTAGATTAATCGACTAACCGATAGTTGATTAGGTGATTAATAAATTGGATAATTGAACATGATTGGCTGATTAATTAATTGTATTCAATTGGTAGATATGAAGGTTGGAAAATTGGCAGATTGAATAAATTTGCTTTTCTCACTCGAATATAATATAATTTTCTTAAGTTCACATTCTGAACATTGATCGGTCGATTGTCCAACTGGTAGATTGACGCAACATTGTTTCTAATGTCGCAAATATGGGCAATGATATAAATGATTTAGAAGCAATGAAAAATGTAGGTATCCAATAGTACCAGCAGACGCACATATCACATGTAGAGATAAAAAATAGCCAAATAATTACAAAGACAATATGCGGAGATGGAATAATTAGAGAAATAGTAGATTTTATTGTATAAAGGAGGCAGCTCGTTATGCAAAAAATTATCCAAGAAAGATTAGAAGAAAGTATAAATGTAAAAAAACTAATTTTAAAAGATAGACAGCTTCTTTGTTTGATTGAAGAGATAGTTAATAATATAAAAGAGGTTCTTTTAAAAGGTAATAAAATTATTTTTGCAGGTAATGGCGGCAGTTTTGCTGATTCTATTCATCTCACTGCGGAATTTGTTTCCAAATTTGCTTTTGATAGAAAGCCATTATCAGCGATTGCATTAGGGGCGAATAATTCAATTATTACTTCTATTGGTAATGATTATAGTTTTGAGGATATATTTTCACGGGAGTTAGATGCCCTTGCCTGCGAAGGAGACATTCTTATTGCTATTTCTACAAGTGGAAATTCAAAAAATATAATTAAAGTGATACAAAAAGCCCAAGCTAAAGGTATTACAGTATATTGTTTAACAGGAGAAAAAAGGAGCGTTGTTACAAAAATATGCAAGTGTTTGAGAGTTCCATCGAATACAACCGCTAGGATACAAGAAGCACATATTACAATTGGGCATATTATATGTGAGATAGTAGAAGATCAATTATGTAATATAAAGTAAAAGGAGGGTATTATGTCAATATTTATAATTGCGGAAATTGGAATTA
>Ga0209991_10001260_pt1 | contig 11452 bp, 8 predicted proteins | sample ChitaG_FD_183167 | JGI IMG/M metagenome (GOLD analysis project Ga0209991, IMG submission 183167) | Deep subsurface microbial communities from South Pacific Ocean to uncover new lineages of life (NeLLi) - Chile_00310 metaG (SPAdes)... | ecosystem: Environmental > Aquatic > Marine > Oceanic >...
AGAAGGGCCGTAAAAACAAATTTTAAAAACAAGAGTTCCGTCTCCTCGTCTACTTGGCAATGGTTATGACCTCATTTATTCAAGTTTAATTTTATAAATTAATAATAATAATTATTTATTAAACTTTGTAAATCAAAAAGTTTTTTCTTCTCTGTTAGCTTTAATAAAAAGGATTATGATAACGACCCTCTTCTCCTCTTCCTTGTGAATCCAAAACTCTCAACTTAATTTCCTTGTCAATTAATCCCTCGATGTGGCAGAGATATTCGTATTCATCTTTAACAACTAGCGTTATAGCAACTCCGAGTTTATTCATTCGAGATGTCCTTCCTATCCGATGCACATAATTTTCTGGATATTTAGGAATATCGTAATTAAATACGTGGGATATGTTATTAATGTCTAGGCCCCGTGCGGCCACATCGGTCGCGATCAGTAGATTGATTTTGTGGCTTTTAAATCCTTTTAAAATCTTTTCTCTTTGAAATTGCGACAAATCCCCCGAAATGAGTTCTACTCTGTAGTTGAAATTATTACGAGATTTCAATCTATTAGTTAACCAAGCAGCTGTTTTTTTAGTGTTTACGAAGACCAAGAGGTGCTTAGGTTTTTCTCTCCGTAGGACTTTAATGAATGTTTTAAATTTGTCGCTATAATTATCTATCATGTAATAGAATTGTCTCGTATTCCCAACAGTTAAGTGGTCTCTACTCAAATTGAGAAATTCAAATTCATTTTTTGAGTATTTCTTTACTAATTCTCTGATTCCGTAGTCAAAAGTAGCAGAGAAAAGCATAAATTGGAAATTCGTATGGACTTGATCTAAGATATATTTTACATCTGGAGTAAAACCCATATCAAACATCCTATCAGCTTCGTCGACAACAACAAATCTTATGTCGTTTAACCTTAGCTTTCTTCTTTTGTATAAATCGATTATTCTCCCTGGAGTTCCGATGATAATATTTATACCGTTTTCCAATTTCGTTATTTGGTTATTGATAGAAACACCTCCATATATTGGAAATGCCTTTACCTTTGAATTCCCCAAGTCTCTAATAACTTCGTAAATTTGAGTCGCTAACTCTCGCGTTGGGACTAATATTAAAGCCTCGTTGGGCTGATATTTCAAATTTTCGATAATTGGAAGTACAAAAGCTAAAGTCTTGCCACTGCCAGTCCTCGCCTGAGCCATGATATTCTGGCCCTTTAAAATTAAAGGTATAGACTTTTGTTGGACGGGTGTGGGTTCTGAAATATTAATTTTCTTTAAAGCGGCTGTGTTATGCTCGCTAATTCCTAATTCTGTAAAATTCAATTTATTAATTCCCTAAATAGTTCTTACTTTTTCACTCTTAATCGAGTAAATAAATATTTAAAGAAAGATAAACTTATCTAAACTTCACTTTTCCGATATATACAGTTCATCGGTTCGTTTTCAGAGTAAATTAAATCTGAAATACGGCTTTTTTAGTTAAAATATCCAGTTTAATTAATTTTGGGTTGATAAAGATTCTAACTTTTTCTGCTGTTATGTTTTTATTATTGAATACTAAATCTTGTACGATGGAGTGGTATTTTCGAGATTTTTTAGCTAATTTTCTGTGTATATCATTATTGCTATCATATAACGGAATTGGGAACAAAAACGGTCTTTTATGAATGTGTCTGCTTGATTTTATCAACTTAATGTTTTTTGATAATACTGGAGAATTGAAAATTGCAGACAAATAATGTGCTTCGTTAAGTGAATCGGTAGAAAAGTAATAATTTTCAGAACAAATAACAATGCTGTGTTCTTCGTTATCAATAACAGCTGATTTTAAACGTGAGCCGCTTGCGTTGTAAATAACAATATATTGTTTATTATTTGCTTGTTTGGTCAATTTGTTCCAGTAATTCAAGTTTAAAAAGAGTGAATCAATATTACTCGTTCCTTTTTTATTTTTTTTATAGAAATTATTAATTTCAGTGTAAAAGCTTAGAGCTTTTTTATTATTATTAAGAAGTTTTTCATCCCATTGTAAGGAGCTATCCACAGGTAAGAAGACATTCTTAAATTCTTTGATGTAAAAAGGAATCAAGTCTTTGTTTAAGAAAGATTTAAATCCAAATTTACTTTCAATCAATTTCTTTTGAAATTTATACATCCAAACCTTCTTAGCCCGCGAAATTACACCTGGATCAGAAGATATTTCTAAGATATTATCGTTTCTTTTATCTATTTTAAAGAAAACGAGTGATTTTGGTACTAAAGTTGCTCCTTGAAAGAATTTAGCTTTATATGGGCTTATTGAAAGCGTATCTAAGAATTTCAACTCTTTTTCAGGCATAATACTTTTAGCTCCTCTTTCGTCGTATTCAAAACTAGAATAATTTGTTTTATCTAAGAGTTCGAGATTACTGTCAAATATCCTTGCTTTAATCGGATATATTTCTGTTACCTTTATTTCCGATCTTGTACCTACATATTCAGCTTTTAGACAAATATGGTCAACATTAAAGAAATAATTATTTGGGAAATCCCAGATTTCGATCGTGTTAAATATGGAGAACCTACGGAATTTAAAGCAATGATCTCCATTCAAAACGCTCTTGGGCATAACAAAGAATATAACTCCCTTAATTTTTAGAAATTTTAGAGGTATTGCGAAGAAAAAAATCGCTGCCAATTCAATATGAGTAATATATTGGCTTGAAGGTTTAATTCCTAATGTTTCTGATAACGTACGGATTTTTATTTGATACGATTTATTAGTAATGTCTTTATAAGTTAGCCAGGGGGGATTACCAATAATTAAATCAAAAGATTTGTTAAGTTTTAATATCTCGTTTTCTATTTTTGGTTTGGATTGTTCAGGAAAGAGAGAATCGATTAAAAAGATATTAATTCTCGGCATTTTGCTAAGTTCTCCATTGAAATAATCCAAAAATAATAATAAAAAATTCACCTTTGCTGTGAGCGTTGCTAAAGGATTGATATCAAACCCATAAATGTTATCAATTGCTTCGGTTATTACTGATTCATTATTTTTAGAATTAAAAATTCGATCTATGAGTTTTATTAAAAAACTACCAGAACCACAAGAAGGATCTAATGTTTTTAAACCAATTTTATATGATTCATTTATCATTTTTTCGACAAGGTTTGACGGTGTATAAAATTCACCGATTTTATGTCGCGTTGAGATGTGGAACACTTGTTGATATAATTCATGAAAATTGTCTTGTCTAGCTAACCTTCCGCCCTCTAATAATTTTCTTATCTCAGAAATAAGTGTTTCATCCAATTTAGGACAGAAGAATAATTTAAGTTCATTTAGATTAAAATCGTCGAAGATTGTTTTATTTACAGAATTATCAGCACTTAACATAACTAATAATTTTAATATCGAAACATAATAAGAATGCTTGAGAAAAAGAGTTTGTTCGATTTCTTTACCGTAAATTTTTTTGAACGCCGATTCCCACAGACGAAACTTCTTTTCAAAACTACTTTTATTCAGTTCCGCTTGTTTTTTTAAGAATTTAGAGGTTTCCTTATAAAAATTTGTTTCCAATCCAAAGAATTCCGCAAATTCTTTTGAACTTATTTTTTTGTTCATGTTAAATCTCATTAGTCTTTCTTATAAAAAAGTTATTTGCTTAACATGTAAAATAATTAAAAAATCCGAAATTTGTATTAGAAATCATTCAACCGATTATGACTAGAAACAACTTTCGAATTCTCAAATAGCTCTTGGACGGTTTTAAACTTCTTAAGCCGTTTTAGCGTGGAATATTGAGGGAATATTAATTTGATTTGCTTTTTTTTAAAATTTTTTATTAGTTGTCTTGGAGAACCCCATAGACCCTCTGTTAATTCATCGTAAAATAAATTAATATTTTGATTTTTAGGAATTTTACAAAGAAAGAATTGAGTATCAAACCGAATAGGGGATAACTCAGGTGTGATAAATCTTCCGAAATATTTTAAATTACTTGCAGAATAATAAAGGTTTTCTTTAGTCAAAACATCAGTCATAGTAATTCGTTTTTTTTGGAGCTTATTTTGATACTTCTTTAGTTTCTTGGGTCTATTTTCAATTTTTCCAAGTGAATTTCCAGTTTTATTAGTGGCGATTAGAATCCCTGCCTCTTCAAATAGCTCACGGGTTGCAGTAATCCAAAGATCAGATGGATTATCACATATTTCTTTTAAATTGTTGATGATATTTTCATTAAATCCTACTAATCTTGCACTTGATTCTTTTGTTGAGTCCTGTTCATCGATGCTCCCTCCTGGGAACACGTGGTGTTCACTCATAAATCTTGCATTTTCATGTCTTTTAGCCATGAATACTTCAAATTCACAATCATCGTCAAATTCTAAATCTGGTGTTCGGTCCCGTAACAAAATTACGGTCGCAGCTAATTTTGGCTCAACAGGCATTTAGAATCACTCCTGCTTATTTTTTGATTTCTCTTATTTAGATTAATTATTTACCCCTCATAAAGGATGGGAGCATTAAACTAAATATTTCAGCGATTTTTCTGAGTTTAGCGCTTTCTTTAATGCGTGTAATAATAAGTACAGATTTTTCTAGTTCGCCTTTATCTAACGAGCTCCCCGAATAAATACCTTCTTCAGCATTGAATACTAATAGATATCTAACATTTGGGTTATTAATTATGCTTATTCCTGCAGTTTGTTTTAAATCGTCATAGATTTCTTGGTATATTTTAGGAATATTTCCTCTATCGTTAGTAATAATTAGTATTGGAATTCCTTTCTTAGTTAGCTTTTTAAGTTCTATACTGTAAAATCTATCGATTTTAGGTGAAACAATATTAAGTTGAGTTGATGTTGAACTAATCAGATTAATTAAATGCTCATTGAGAACATTTTTGCGTTCAGAACCTCCTGAAGATTCTAAACTAATCATTCCTACTAATGATAATACCTTATTTTCTAAATTTTGTACCTCTTTCTTGAGTCTGGCATTTTCAATTCGGAGTTCTATATTCCTATCTGACATTTTAGACCATTTTATGTTTCTAAATTTAATTTTCTAATATGAATACTTTTAATTAAGTTTAAGCAAAACGAAGGCATAACACCATAATTTTAGAATCATTTATCTAACTTAATTTTTTCCATGGTTTACCGAAGAGCATATAGCTTGAAATAGCCAATGATCCTTCTAAATCAATGTTTTTTACGCCTTCCTCTGGGGATAACTCGTCAAATTTCTTTTCTACAATTTTAGTCATTTTGTTTGCCATACATGCTTGCCGTGCTTTCATAAGGGAAACACCTTGACTACAATCGTTAAATAAGTTGATATAAAAGTTAGCGATTATTTCCTTTGTTTCGTCGTTAAAAATTGGATAATTTCGGGACATTATCCCTGTAATTCTCTCATAATCGAAATATTCAACAATTTCTCCAAATGTACGTAAAACATTCTTTAACTTTTTACCTTCAATATCATAAATCTGAGAATTAAAAAATAAAAACGGTTTTTCTGCGTTGGGGTTAGCTTGTATTGATTTGTTAATATCATTAAATGTTATTATTTCATTATCGTTGGTGAGGAAAAAGCTGTCCCGTGGATTCCACTTTGAATAAAAAATATTTCCAACAAAATGGATGATATGATTCGATCCAGTTTGTATATGAGCTAAAATCTTATCTTGAGACGAATCTGGCCCCACTAAGATAGCTATTTGATTAACTTCTTCGCGACCGTTGAAAAATTCAGTTATATAATTAAACTCATTAATTCCCGCTTCAAATGGAAATATTAACTCTTTAGATTTAGTTTCTGCGTTCCATCTTATAGGTCCCGTGCTATTTATAGAATCGACTATCAGAACATTGATTTTACCGTCCCTCGTTAGTTTTCCTTCTTTTTCAACCATATCGTGCCCAAAAGTTACCCCTCCAAGAGGAGGTTCTCCAATAATATACCCAATGGAATATTTTAATAAGAAAAAATTATTGTCATACACTAATTCGAAAGGAATTGTCATTTCATCTAAAATGAAATAAATTTCAGGCGTGACGTTTAAAGACTTAATCTCAAACTGCTCTAAAAAGGTGCGAATTTTAATTGGAAGAAATACGTATAACAATCTACCGAATTCATTTACGCTAAAGTCATATTTTTTTTCTTGATTATTAGAGAAAATGTCATTATAAATATCTATTATGTGTGCATCGTTCCAATATTCGTTGAAAATTGTTCCCTCCACTATTTTATCATCAACGGATATTATTCGAATAGAAATTAAACCCTCTTGGTTGATCCTAAAAACCATCTGTTTTATTATAAACCCTTCTTCAAACCCTGTAAAAAGTAAGTTTTCCTCTCCAAAAGAATATATTTCGCTATTCAGTGATTCAGTATCGTTGTACAAAAGAACTGGATCCCCAATTGCATTCATCAGGTTTTTTTCCAAATAGGGTATTAATTTTTGAGCGAGTTTAAAATCTTTTTGTTCATATAGCACACGATAAAACATCATTCGCCAAAAATCTTTTTGCTCTAATGAGAAAAATAATGACTTGAATTTCCATAAGAAATTACATGTATAGAAGAAGTGATACAATTGGGCATTTGTTTGAGGAATTTTCAGGTGTGTATTTAACTTTTCAATAGATTGTAATAAGTACTTCTTTTCTTTCATTTCTACGAATTTTTTACATGCCTCAACCCAAAGTTCAATTAGAATGTTATCGTATCCAAGATCCGTCTGATACAAGAATAAATCCTCGAGAAAATCGTAGATTTGAAAAGCGATTTCGAATCTATTTCTCGTAATTGCAAAATCTATAAATTTTCTGATATATGTAACAGCGTCTCCATATGAACGGAATGTTTGAATCTTAGAAAATAGATTTTTTATGACGGTTATTATCCAAGCATGCTCTCCAATGTTGTTTAAGTAATACACTAATTCTTCTAAATCCTCTAAAATTTCGTTAAAATTTCGTTCGTTAATTGAAATTTTACCTAAATTACTAAATTCGTTCTTTAAATAACCGGGGATTCTATTTACCAAGATTTTCATCATTGACTTTACGAATTCTTCAGAATTCTCCATAAGTTGAAAGTTCCCATTTACATTTTCTATAAAAACATAAAGAAATAAAGCCCGTTTCCCAGGTTCGAGTTTAAAAATAGTTCTACCTAAAACTTCCATACTTAGATGAAAAAACTCCTGCGGAAGAACGGATCTCCTTAAATACATCAAAACTAACTGCAATTCGATTAGCTTGATGTAATCTTCCCTTTCAACTACTTTAACACAGAAAGAATTTATAAATTTAGTTATACCCTTTTGAGATAATGAATCCATTTTAGTAAATGATTTAAGTAGGTTAGTTGCAAAGTTGTTGAGTAAGTAAAAATCATCTAATTTAGACAAAAACGAGAAGAAGCGTTTGTATGCATCAATATATCTAATAAAATCTATATCAATACCTTCTTCAGTCCTACGTATCAAAGAATTGATATACATCCACCATGAATTTGATATAATCAATATTAATTGGTGTTTTTTTTGGATATCAAGCCACTCTGTTTTTTCGATATCAAAATATAAATCAGTTAATAATCTATCTGCCCAAAGATGATTTGAAGTGTGTAATAGTTTTCTTCCTTGAATAATTTTCTGTTGGAATTCCTTTAAGAATTCTGATCGCGTGTTTAAATTAATAACCATTATTCCCACTAATTCGTATTTTTTTAAAACTTTTTGAAATTGTCTAATCAGCTTGTTGTTGCTCTAACTCCTGATGAGAAGGATTCTCAATCCATCCTTTTTTTAATTGATCTTTTGAAAATAGAACTGAAGCTCCAATCCAACCCATATTTTCTCTTCCAGAGGGTGCGACTACTTTTATTTTTGTTTTTAACTTTTCTGAAAAAAACCTCTGCAATTCAACTTCGATTCTTTCGCTTAATCCTGTAATCACGCTACCTCCCCCTGATAAGATAACATTTGAAAGGAGTTCCTCCCAATTTTCTCTGTCCCACGACATTACTACTTTTGAAATAGCTTCAGCTAAACCCATGTAATCGATATGAATGATCTTAGGATCAAACAGAGGTTCTGACAAGAGGAACCGCTCAGAGTTCAATTTCAATTTGCTGCCGTCTGGTAGATCAACGATTCGATCGTATTTGGTTAAGCCTTCTTTAACCCTTTTCTTTTCTTCTGTAGGATTGAGGATACAAAGGGATAACTTCTCTTTAATCTCCTTAGCAATCGTTTTGTCGAGGTAAGTATTTTTTGAGGAGCTTATCTTGCTTAAAATCAGATTTAGGAGATAGTGAGTAATATTTTTTCCTGTTATAGGAAACATATCTCTCGCCATTAGGTTTGTAAACCCATGAAAGATTGAAGAGATTGATGTGTAAGATTCTCCTATATTCAAGATAATTCCACTAGATTTTTGTAATGTCGACAGAATAGCTTGACTCTCGGGTAAAAACAAAATGTAGGGGAAGTTAAAAGAATTTAAAAATATTTCTTGGAGTTTAGTTTTTTCTAATTCCGATCTATAGAAAGGAGTTATGATTATTAAAGGCTGTTTGAAATGGAATTCCACCGGAATATTTAATTGTTGGTAGTAATGGAAAAAAAACTTGGAAAGAATGTTATAGTTTTTCTTTTTGCTAAACTCTCGAATTTTTAAGATGTTTTTATATTTAAGCGCTTCAAAACCAACTAAATGTGTTTGAGTATCCGTATCAAGAAATATTTCCTCTAATCCACTAATAGTATCTGATCCGCTTATATCAGATGTAAAGAGATAATCCGTAATATCAACATAAACACTAGGGGCAATAATATCTGGAAAATCTCCTCCTGCCCATCCTAGTCTGAAATTATCACTCCCAATATCGAGAATTAAAGGAATTAAAAAATTGTTTTCAGTATTTGCCATGATTTTATTTATTAAATTTGTTAGTGTCAGGGTTTTAAAAAACAATATATAGTATTAGAATGATCGTTGCTGATGAACGTACTCATCTGATAACTTTTTTAATTGATATTCTTTTACTTGTAGTTCTAGTAATCCTAAAACTTTTTTAAATTCGCTTGACATAGATTCAACGTCTACATCGGTAATCTTTTCAACTTCGTCTCTCTTTAATTTGAATTGATCCAGATTATAATGGATTTTGTCATAAAGACCACCTATTGAAGTGACTAGTTCCTCTGTATTTTTTTTTGTAATTTTTCTCATTTTCCTAAGAATTGAGAGAATGGAGGATATAGAATTTTCCCACTGGTTATATCTATCTACATAACCATCAAACACATCCTCAAAAAAAACAGTTAACTTCTCGTATATGTTCTCTTTCTTTGAGAATGAAGGCGTTTTAGGAGTACTTGATGTTTGCGCATTGGCATTTTCTGAACTTTTTTCATCTTCAGAAATATCTGAAATGGGGGTTCTTTTCTTAACGGGTTCCTTTTTTGGAATAGGAACTTGTTCCATTGCGTAATCTTCAGCGATTTGCTTTTTGGTTTCATATGAAAGTTGGGGGGCTATTTTTTCTTCTTTCTCATCTGAAGAAATAAAACTTTTTTCTTCGGTGACTACTTTAAGTAATCCATGTAAAGTAGATTCCGTTTTTTTTGATGATTTTAACACATTATCTAGATTCGGAGTAGGAGATTCAGCCTTCCTCTTTTCTTTATCTTTCTTTTTTTTCTTTGCCATTTGATTTGCTCAACACTTCCTCTTTTGTAAACAATAACTTATTCTAAAGGAAGGATCTCTACTTTTAGAGCTTCTCCTTTTTCTTTTAATATTTTTTCTAACTCTTCTATGGGAAAATTTGGACTCTCCGAGATTACCGTCCATACCGCAGTTTTATCTTTTTCGACAATGACGGCCTCACTATACATCATGCTAAGCTTTAAATCTCCGAAAGCTGTTGCTAATTTAGCCAATGCTCCTGGAGTGTCCCCCATTGAAATTCTTAATTTAATGAGATCACTTTCACTCCGCAACCCTACTGGAGTAATCTTAATTTCTTTGGTTTCTGAATCGCTAATCATCATTAATTGTGAATTTGTCGTAATTCCTAAAGATTTTCTAACAATTTGTGGAATTACAATCCTCCCTCGTTCGTCAATTGTAAGAATTTTAACTTCTTTCATTATTCTGAACACGTTTTGTATATTTTTAATTATAATTATTATTAAATTATAAGTATAAAAATTTTGTACAATATTCTCATATCAAAGAAAGATTTAAAGAAAAAAATACTAAGTTCTTATTCAAAATGCTTTGCTTTCCCTATAATGGAAAAATCTTTCATCACTAACCCGTCTTTTTCTAAACTATATCCAGGTTGGCATCCACCGATTGATATAGTCATAATTCCTGGCTCTAAAAATCTTTCTCCATCTAAGTTGACTACTGAAAAATCTTTAGGCATTAGTTTAAATGAAATTTTTTTCTTTTGACCTTTTTCTAAGAAAACGCGCTTAAAACCTTTCAACTCTCTAATAGGTAATCTGAAACGAGTGTCTTTTCTCGATACATAAAGTTGGATTACTTCTTCTCCGTTATATTCGCCTATGTTTTCAATTTCAGCTTCCACTTCTAAAGTCTCACTAACATCTAGCGCTTCATTAGAAAAACTAAGGTTAGAATATCTAAATTTAGTATAACTGAGGCCAAATCCAAAGGAATACAATGGAGTATCTTTAAAATATCGATATGTTCTCCCTTCCATGCTATAATTCCTAAACTCTGGTAACTGTTCAATAGATTTATAGAATGTAACCGGTAATCTTCCTGCAGGATTGTAGTCGCCGAAAATTACGTCAGCTACAGCATTTCCACCTTCCTCTCCTGGATACCACACAAATAATATTGCCGGTATGTTTTCTTGTGCAAAATTCGCAGATATAGCGCTTCCTCCTGTGAGTATTAGAATAATTGGTTTACCTATGGCATAGATGTCCTTCAGAAGGTCTTCTTGAACTCCAGGTAAATTTATATCTAACCTATCTCCACGGAGATCAGATAGTGATGCTTGACCTTCTTCACCTTCAAGTCGCGGGGAGATACCTAGTACCAAAAATATAATATCGGATTTCTGAGCGATGTTTATTGCTTCTTTAAAACCTACTTTTGATTTTTCTTTCAAAGGGCAACCCTTCGCAAATAAAATTTCAGTCTCTCGGGAGGTTTTATTCTTAATCCCCTCAAGTATAGTCGTGTATTCTGAAGGTTCCCCGTTATAATTTCCTAATAGTACATCCCGAATATCCGCATTTGGTCCTATTACTGCGATTGTCTCTACATCTTTTTTCAAAGGTAAGATTCCGTCTTGATTCTTAAGAAGAACAATTGATTCTCTAGCAGCTTCTAAAGCCAGTTGACGATGTTCTTTACAGTCATTTTTTTCATAAGGTATTTTCGTGTATTTTACCAGTT
>Ga0209991_10001261_pt1 | contig 11449 bp, 12 predicted proteins | sample ChitaG_FD_183167 | JGI IMG/M metagenome (GOLD analysis project Ga0209991, IMG submission 183167) | Deep subsurface microbial communities from South Pacific Ocean to uncover new lineages of life (NeLLi) - Chile_00310 metaG (SPAdes)... | ecosystem: Environmental > Aquatic > Marine > Oceanic >...
CCAAATCGGTAAAAATGGATGTACCCTAAAAACACTCCTATCTACCTCCTCCTGATTACGTTTACCGTAAATTGCTAACATGCCAAACTCGCCTCTCACAGTACCATCAGACCATCGCATAAACCTCACGACATTAATCAAGCTAACATCCCTGTACAGAAGCTCCGTAGCTAATCCACGCCTTATTGCGTGCCAACCGTAATTCTCCTTTGGCAAAGTGATATCCAGCTTTTTAATGATTCTCCGAAAGACGAAGCTCATATATCTCACTCCAGTCCCCTCATAGCCCGCTAAATAGGGCTTTATTTCACCAGGGACCACATGAGTGGTCACCGGACCACCTTTAACCGTGTCTACGGTCACCTTACCATCGATTCTGCCCAAACTACTCAGTTCCTCACGTCGCAAACCATAGGTACTTGATAACGCCAAATAGGCTAGCTCCCTCTTCAGACAGCACTTCTTTGCCTCTCCTAATCATCAGACAAACCTCTTCATTACTAAGTATCGGCCTGCTTATATCACCGTCTCTCACCTTTGGCATCGCTAACCTGGGAAAAGACCATCCCTGTATCTGAGCCAACAACTTCACAGGCCGCACCATTACGTCTATCGAACTTTGCCTATACCCTTGCTCACGCAACCAGCATAAATACCTTATGACATCATCTCTCTCATATTTGCTCTTAGTTCCACAGCAAACCTCAAACTTCATAATCAAATGTCGCCAACGTTTAGCAGTCTCAATATCCTTGCCTCTTGCCACCAAGTCCATGTATACCTTTTCTGCTACTGTCGCCATTTCCTGCACCTCCTTCTTGACTTACACCAAATCATCCTTTAAAATCTCTCCGTTAATTTGCCAACTTAATTTGTACATCACGTTCTGAATTAGAACAGACATATATTGTTGACTCTTTACGCATATTGACTTACAATATACTTTCGGGCATACTGCCCACATAGCTCAGTAGGTAGAGCACGTTCTTGGTAAGAACGGGGTCACCAGTTCGAATCTGGTTGTGGGCTTTGAGATAAAAGGAGGTTAGAATGGCTAAGAAACTTTATGAGCGTGCTAAACCACATATCAATGTGGGCACTATAGGGCATGTTGACCATGGGAAGACCACATTGACTGCAGCTATGACCCAGGTATTAGCTAAAGCGAGTCTTACGGAATTCCGTCCCTTTGATTCCATAGATAATGCTCCTGAAGAAAAAGCTCGTGGGCTAACGATAGCTATTTCTCATATCGAGTATGAGACTGAGAAGCGTCATTACTGCCACGTTGACTGTCCTGGACATGCTGACTACATCAAGAACATGATAACTGGAGCTGCTCAGATGGATGGAGCTATTTTAGTGGTCGCTGCCGATGACGGTCCTATGCCGCAAACCAGAGAACATATCCTTCTGGCTCGGCAAGTGGGAGTTCCCCGCATAATGGTGGCTCTCAATAAAGTAGACCTGGTAGATGACCCAGAGTTATTAGACTTGGTGGAGATGGAGGTTAGAGACTTATTGAAAAAATATGAGTTTCCCGGTGATGAAATACCAATTGTGAGATTAAGTGCTCTCAAATCTCTGGAATGTGGCTGCGGCAAAAGAGATTGCTCCTGGTGTGGCACCATATGGAAATTGTTGGATGCCGTAGACGAGTACATTCCCCTACCGCAGAGAGATCGTGATAAACCCTTCCTGATGCCTATAGAAGATGTGTTCAGTATCAAAGGGCGAGGGACTGTACCTACAGGCCGAGTAGAACGAGGGGTAATCAAAGCCGGCGATGAAGTGGAGATAGTAGGATTAAAGGAAACAAAGAAGACAGTAGCAGTTAGCTTGGAGATGTTTCACAAAACCATGCAGGAAGCAGAGGCCGGCGATGCCGTTGGAGTGCTATTGCGGGGCCTTGATCGAGATGCAATAGAGCGAGGACAAATACTGGCGAAACCTGGCACGGTCAAGCCTCATACCGAAGCCGAGGCTGAAGTTTATATTTTGACCAAGGAAGAGGGTGGCAGACACACACCTTTCTTTAATGGATATAAGCCCCAGTTCTTTATCAGAACTCTGGACGTTACGGGCGAAATAATCCTTCCTGAGGGCGTGGAGATGGCCATGCCTGGTGATAGCCTGACTCACATGAAGATTAAGACCATCGCACCTGTAGCTATGGAGGAGGGATTGCGCTTTGCCATCAGGGAAGGTGGAAAGACGGTCGGTGCTGGTGTCGTTAGCAAAATTATATCGTAACTATGGTTTGCTGAAAATTTGTGGACATTTAGATAGAGGTGGCTAAGAAAAAGGGCGATCTACGCGTAATTATTCATCTAGCTTGTAATCAATGTCTGCGGAGGACATATACTACGGCAAAGAACAAGAAGAACGATCCGCAGCGGCTGGAGTTGAATAAATATTGTCCTCATTGCCGTAGCTATAATCTTCATCGAGAAACAAAGTAACTTATGACAAGTCGTACTAAGAAAGCTATAGGTACTAAGTCTGCCCCAGCCAAAAAGTCGAGATTCAGTTTCTTTCCCGGAGTAGTGGCTGAACTGCGAAAAGCGCACTGGCCAACAAAACAGGAAGCTTTGAGATTGAGTCTTTTAGTTCTCATTGTGTGTGCTATTGTGGGAGCTATTTTAGGTGCTTTAGATTATGGTTTTTACAGATTGTTTGCTGATTTGATTCTAGGTGGTTAGTAGTCAATGGTTAATGGAGAATGGTATTTATTGTACGTCTCTTCAGGTCATGAGGAGCAGGCCAAGAGGAATTTAGAACAACGTATCAAATATATGGATGTGGGTGATAAGATATTTGATGTGGTGATACCCACAGCAAAAGAGATTGAAATCAAAGCTGGAAAGCGGCATACGATGACCAAGAAAGCCTTCCCAGGCTATATCATGGTGAACATGAAATTAGACGAACATAGCTTGGAGACAGTACGTAACACCCCTGGTGTCGCAGGCTTTGTGAGCGCTGGTGTCAAACCTGTTCCTTTACCTGAACAAGAGGCGAGTGCCATCCTGCAACGCATGGAAGCAGCTCCTACCGAGGTTAAAATGAATTTCAAAGAGAGAGATAGTATACGTGTAACAAATGGACCTTTTATTGACTTTATCGGCAAAGTGGAGCAAGTTAACCTGAACAAAGGTAAGGCGATAGTTTTACTATCGATCTTCGGCCGGGAAACGCCCGTGGAATTGGACCTCTTGGGGGTAGAAAAAATATAACGTGCCCTGATTAGGTGTCCAGAACGCAATGAAAGAGAGATTCAGCAATGGCGAAAAAAGTTAAAGCGGTCATTAAGTTACAGATAACTGCAGGTCAGGCTACTCCAGCACCACCTGTCGGGCCTGCTTTGGGGCAGCATGGGATTAATATTATGGCTTTTTGCAAGGAATACAATGAGCGAACTTCCTCTCAAGAAGGTTTCATCATTCCTGCTGAGATAACTGTATATGTGGATCGGTCTTTTAGCTTTGTGACCAAGATGCCACCTGTTTCTGATCTATTACGACGCGCTTTGGGAGTGGAAAAGGGTAGCGGAAATCCTGTGAGCGAGAAAATAGGGAAGATAAGCAAAGATAAAGTTTATGAGATCGCACGAAATAAAATGAAGGACCTCAATACGACTGATATTGATAAGGCAGTAAGCATTATTGCCGGCACGGCTCGGAGCATGGGAGTTGAGGTAGAATAATTTTGGGTTCTCAAAAATTGTAGGATTTTGAGGGTATAAGTAAGTGGCAAAACATGGTAAGAAATACCAGGAAGCTAGTAAGCTTCTAGATAAATCGAAGACTTATTCTCCTGAAGAAGCAATCGAGTTAGCTCAGAAGGCTTCCTACGCTAAATTTGATGAGACAGTTGAGCTCCATTTGAAGATGGGAGTCAATCCACGTAGTGCTGATCAGCAGGTGCGTGGTGTAGTCCTACTGCCTAATGGGCTGGGGAAAAAGACACGGGTGCTTGTCTTTACTCAAGGTGAAGGGATAAAGTTAGCGGAGGAAGCAGGTGCTGACTATGCCGGAGCGGATGAGCTTATTAAGCAAATAGAAGGTGGCTGGCTTGAATTTGATGTGTCCATTGCCACTCCTGATATGATGCCCAAAGTAGCCAAGCTCGGTCGTATTTTGGGGCGGCGAGGTTTGATGCCTAATCCCAAGGCCGGCACCGTAGTCCCACCTCAGGACTTGCCTCGAGTTGTAAATGAAGCTCGTAAAGGTAGAGCTGAATTTCGTTTGGATAGAACAGCCATCATCCATTTGCCTATCGGCAAAATCAGTTTTGATAAAGACAAACTCATGGGGAACCTGGCAGCGGCAGTGGAAGCTATTGTTAAAGCAAAGCCCAGTGGAGCTAAAGGGCAATATATCAGAAGTGCGTCCCTGTCCACCAGCATGGGGCCGGGATTCAACCTGGATATTACATCTATATTGGCTGTGTCAAGTCTTTTAAGCAGGTAACTCAGTCCAGGCTGCAATGCAATCCCGCCATATTTGACAAACCCGTTGAGTAGTGCAGCTATTTGAAACGCAGAAAAATACCATTGGCATCTATCTGTACTAGTTAGTTGGTTCCTCGTTCATGAGAGCTTTTACTATCAAACTTAAACTTGAGACATGCAAGACAATAGGCGATGAAAGCTCTAGTAATCTATATCTCCGTACATCACGGCAATACTGAAAAGATTGCCAAGGTAATGGCGAATGCTCTTGATGCCGACTTATTACAGGTGAAGCAAATGGATGCAAGTATGCTTGAGCAATATGATTTCATCGGTTTTGGCTCAGGGATTTATTTTGGCAAATATCATAAAAGCTTATTGGATTTTGCCGATACACTGCCCATGCTAAGAAACAAAAAAGCGTTCATTTTTTCGACAAGCGGACTAAGAAAAATACGCTTTATCCACGATTTCAGTAAACCACTAAAAGAAAAGCTGCAGCGGAAAGGCTTCGGTGTTATCGGGGAATTCTCCTGCAGAGGATTTGATACATCTTGGGCAGCCATGATTGTTGGTGGAATAAACAAGGGGAGACCCAATGCAAGAGACTTAAAGCAAGCAGAAGATTTTGCCAGAGCTTTGAGAGATAGCAGGCCCTCCGGCTGAAATGTGACGAGTCATAAGACCTTCCGACCCACAGGGATTATAGACAAGGGTCGCTCATCCCCAAGCAGATCGAAGAGTTTGGCTACCTCCTCGTCATAAAAGGCACCCACGACAACCGCCCCCAAGTTCATTGCTGTTGCCTAAAGATAAAGACTTTGGGCGGCATGCCCTACTCCATGTGGACATATCGTATGTCCCTATCGCCGTATCTAGCGGTTGTCTTCTCCTAACCAGCCACCACATACAGCTTGAGCGGGTAAGTAGCTCCTGCCGATGAAGCAGCCTTAAAACCCCGGGGCTCGGTAACTCCTCTCCAATTGCAAACTCAGTATTAGTCCCACCACTTTTTAGCAATAGGCATGGCGATTATTTCTTTTATCTCCAGTCTTTTCGCCGGGTCTTTGTCAAATAGAGATGCAGGATAAGTAGCTCGAAGTATAATGGCTGTGTCTGCTCCCTTTCCCGACCCACCAACACCTATGACATCTTGGTAAGGAGCCACATAACCACAAGAAACCGCGGTCAAGGCGACATCCACAGCTACCTTCATTCCCTGACCAAAGCAGTACAGCGTTTCCTTCACCAGTCGCTCGGGAGAGGTGTTAGGCCACCTGGCTGCTTCCATTACCGAGTTATGGAAAACGTAAGGCACATTATCCATGATATTGACTCCGAGGCTCTCTAACTCTTGCCTGAATTCCTGCTTGAGACAAGGCCATTCCTCGCCCCATTCCCGTCGGTATGGCGCTTCCGAGACACAAATCAACTCGGCCTTGCCTTTGAGGCTGCGGGCAAACGCAACAGCAGTTTCACCGGAGGTGCTGGCGATGATGACTTGCCTGATTCCGCCAACTTCTAGTCGCTGTGAAACGGCTTCTATTACCCACTGCGTGTTTTCTTCTCCCGATTCGTCGAAGTAATAGACTTGCCTTTTGACCATTTTACTCATTGTTCTCCCTCCTGATGGTTATTTTCATTCCAGCGACCACTTTCTTGAATATAGTAGCGTCGCCGTGAATCTTACCGAATACAGTGACCGGACTTGCCGGGCGAATTTCATCTCCCTGACTTACAGGAGTGGATCCGAAGAAGATGCAGAAGGCATTACCTTGAGGCCAATAGCCCAGCTCGCCAATGTTTACCAGCTCTTGCCCAGTCTCTAGCTCAAGGCTAAGAGGAATCGAGAAATATATTTCGTCTCCCCAAAGATTGGCGCGACCTTCAATCGGCAGTATTTCCCAGATTGCCTGAGCCGTCCTGGTATCATTTAGCTCCGCCTCTGCTTCAATCGCTCTTGCTCTTATATGAATTTTCTTTCCCATCGTTTTTGTCCTCCTCCTCAGTAAGGTGAGGCGCCGGTTAAGACCAGTTTATAGAAGCTCATCCTCGAAAATAAGCTTAATCCCGTTTCTTTGCTGCAGTGCTGCAGTGCTGCCGTTACCTGAGGTCGGCTTTCCTGAGAACGAGCCATCGTATATTCTGTCACAGCCACAAGAAGGACTTCCCGCTTTACCGATGAATTCCGTTATACCAAATAACCTGGCTATTTTCAATGTTTCCTCAGCTCCATGGACAAACTGTGCTGTTACGTCCTTGCCCTCGCTATCGACGACGCGGCTTTTGCTGTTGAGAACACTCTCCCCATTGCCATCCTGGATTTCCTTCCCACCTGTATCTTATCACCAGCAAGCAGGCGCTTACCAGTTTCATGAAGCACCTCGCTTAGTTTTCAAATTCTACACCCCTGCTTTGTTCGTTTTCCAGCGTATCGCACCAGCTCCAGGCGAGGTAAAACTTGTTTGAGCAGGATTCAGGGGGACAACCGGTTGCTTTCCTCAAGAAAACCATTATAATGCTAATCTACAAATATGCCCAGCAATATCAAAGCTATCGGACTCCTCTCGGGTGGACTTGACTCTGTACTGGCTTTAAAACTGATTAAAGACCAGAATGTGGAGGTGATAGCGGTACATCTCTTGTTGCCTTTTGCTGATGACAAGCGAGACTATGCTACACATCTAGCCAGCCAACTGAGTATTCCTCTTATCAAAGTGACGGCTGCTGAAGATTACATAGAACTGGTAAGGTATCCCTCTCATGGTCGCGGCAGTGGCATGAACCCGTGCATTGACTGTCGGATTTACATGCTCTGTCAATCTTGGCAAGTCGCTCAGCAAATCGGAGCTCATTTTCTCATCACTGGTGATGTTCTAGGGCAAAGACCTATGTCCCAACACCGAGGCACACTAGCAGTTGAAGAGAAAGAATCTGGGCTAGAAAAGCTTATTTTGCGCCCACTTTCCTCAAAGCTTCTTCCCAAAACTTTTCCTGAGGAGGAGGGTTGGGTAGATAGAGAACGCCTCCTGGCATTAGAGGGTAGAAGCCGCAAACCACAACTGGCATTGGCACGCGAGTTTGGCATTCAAGGTTACCGCATGCCAGGTGGAGGGTGCCTTTTAACCAACAAAGAAATTTCCTTCCGACTCCGAGAACTTTTCCGCCGGCAACAGGTAGTCACGGAAAAGGACATCGCGCTGCTCAAAATAGGCAGACATTTCTTTCTCCCGGAAGCCCATATTATTGTGGGGCGGGATGAGAGGGAGAACCATCAGCTTATGGAGCTGAGGCAGCCAGACGACCGGGTCTTTGAAGTTGTCGGCTATCCCGGTCCGACGACTATCCTTCGTGGCGCCAAAACAAAGAAAGCTGTGGAATTCGCTACTCAGCTAACAGCACGCTATTGTAAACAAGATTCATCTGTGCAGCACGCAGATAATTCAGTTATAAGCTCACAGGTCAATTTGTCTCCTGAAAACCAGTAAAGCAAGTGAGTTGCGTAATGTTCTTGTGTTCCGTGACAAGGTAGGGTACCATTTCTATTTGAATGTGCTGTACTCTAAATACAGAGCGAAATCGAGTTTCGATTGGGAGGGAAAGAATGAAAATAGCTAAAGTGAGCGAAATGAAAGACCTGGACAGGCGTGCCACAGAGGAATTTGGCATCTCCGAAGGTCTCCTGATGGAGAATGCCGGGCAGGCAGTGTATTTTGTTATGTTGCAAGAATTCGGGATAAGGGATAACAAATTCGTTATCCTGTGCGGTGGTGGTAACAATGGTGGCGACGGGTTGGTTGTTGCCAGGAAGATTCACTCCAATGGGGGGGAAGCAAAGGTCTTGCTTTTGGACGATGAAACTAAATTTAGAGGTGCGGCAAAAAAGAACTTTGAAATAGTATCGAAGCTGCCAATAGAAATCTCCAGGGTTGATTCAATTGACTCCATAATATTCGAAGTTCTTGATGCCGATGCCATCGTGGACGCTATATTTGGTACAGGCCTTGTCCGGGAAGTCAGCGGGCTATACAAAGATGCCATTCAACTGATAAACGAGAGCCAAATGGCAGTATTTAGCGTTGATATTCCTTCAGGCATAAATGGCGATACCGGGGAGGTGATGGGTGCGGCAGTAAAGGCGGATTACACCGTGACATTCGGACTTCCCAAGCTGGGGAATATGCTTTATCCTGGGTATGAACACTGCGGAAAGTTGTATGTTTCGCACATATCTTTCCCACCTGCCCTCTATACTTCCCATGCCATAAAGGCGGCGATCAATAATCCGGTAGAGCTTCCCGAAAGAGCCAGAGATACCCATAAGGGTACCTACGGGAAGACATTTTTCATCGCCGGTTCTTCAGGTTACTTTGGTGCGCCATATTTCTCAGCATTATCTTTCCTCAAAGCAGGAGGCGGGCTTTCCTACCTGGCAACACCCGAATCTATCTCACCATTCCTGGCAAGCAAGGGAAGCGAGGTTGTTTTTCTTCCTCAAAAGGAGACATCTTCAGGAAGTATAGCACTGGAAAATAGGGATGAGCTTCTGGAGTTTTCCCAAACAGTGGACATGGTGGTTCTGGGTCCCGGTCTTTCTTTAGCCAGGGAGACACAAGAGCTGGTGCGGGAGCTAACTCCCAAAATCGTCAAGCCTCTGCTCATAGATGGCGATGGAATTACTGCCATCGCTGGAGATTTAGGAAAAATAAAAAACAGGGAAGCAGCAACGATACTTACACCTCATTTGGGTGAAATGTCTAGAATTACCAAAATGGAGATAAGCGAGATAAATAAGAACAAGATAGACGTTTTGCAATGCACAGCAAGGGAACTAAATGCCATAATTATTTTAAAGGGAGCCCATTCCCTCGTAGGCTACCCCGACGGAACTATTTTCATCAACGTAAGCGGCAACTCCGGTATGGCCACGGCTGGGAGCGGCGACGTCCTGGCGGGAACTATCGCGGCCATGTATGGTCTGGGCTTAGCTCTTGAGGACGCAGTGAGAATGGGTGTATTTATCCACGGATTTTCCGGCGATGTTGCTGCTGTAGATAAAGGTGAGGACGGGATAACGGCGCAGGACATACTGGATTCTCTCCCCGAAACGATTAAGCTGTACAGGGAAAATTTTGCCGAAATCTCAGAAAATCTTTATGAAAGCATCTTCGTGGTGTGAACCCGTTTAAAAACTGTAGTTGCCCAATTCATTGGGCGACCATGTCTGATAAATCAGGCAACTCCAAGGGATAGGGGGATAAAAAAATGAAGGCGATGGTGCTTGAGAAAGTCTCCCCAGTCGAAGAAAACCTCTGAGGCTGGTGGCTTTGCCTGAACCTGCTCCCGGGCAAGGTCAAATTCTGGTCAGAGTTACTGCCTGCGGAGTCTGTCACACTGAGCTTGACGAAATTGAAGGCCGGGTTTCTCCTTCAAGATTTCCCATGATTCTGGGGCATGAAATCGTTGGCAGGGTAGAAGGCCTAGGGCCAAGAGCAAGCAAATTTAAAAAGGGCGATAGAGTGGGAATCGCCTGGATTAACTGGGCTTGTGGTCGTTGTTCCTTTTGTCTCAAAGGCGAAGAAAATCTCTGTGAGGAGGCAAAATGGACAGGTAAGGATGCCCACGGAGGCTATGCCCAATATACCGTGGTATCAGAGGACTTTGCCTATCCAATTCCCGAAAGATTTACCGATATAAAGGCTGCCCCGCTTTTGTGTGCCGGGGTAATTGGCTACCACGCCTTAAGGCTCTCAGGGATGGAAGCTGGCGGAGTACTTGGACTTTATGGCTTTGGAGCCTCCGCTCACATTGTCATCCAGGTGGTCAAATATAAATATCCCAACAGTAAGGTTTTCGTCTTTACCCGCCCCCACCAGAAAGAACACCAGGATTTAGCCAGGAAATTGGGAGCGGACTGGATTGGAGCGACGGGTGATACTCCCCCGGAAAAGCTCAACTGCGCCATCGACTTTACCCCCGTGGGAGAGCCGGTGCGTGAAGCTCTGAGAAATCTGGAAAAAGGGGGAAGGGTGGTCGTAAATGCCATTCGCAAGACAACGCCTATTCCGGAATTAGACTACACCGAGCATCTCTGGTATGAGAAGGAAGTGAAAAGTGTGGCTAATGTGACCAGAAGGGATGCTCAAGAATTCCTGCCCTTAGCTGCCGAAATTCCCATTGTCCCTGAAACCCAGGAATTTAAATTGGAAGAGGCCAGCGAAGCCTTAATTCTGCTCAAGGAGGGGAAAATGCGTGGGGCAGGAGTCCTTAAAATGACCGAATAAAAGAAGCTAACATAGTCACCAGCAGTGCTGGATATGGTGAACTCATACTATGGTGCTGCCTCGATCAGATTCCATTTGGCGAGCTCGACGTCGGGGCTTGCAGCGATCTAGACGATGTTCGTCCAGCCGCCGACATCGCACTGCCCATAGTAGTTGTCTCCCACGGCGACCACGGTGCCGTCGGACTTAACCCCCACCGTGTGATCGCCGTCTGCGGCGACCTGGACGATGTCCGTCCAGTTGCCGACATTGCACTGTCCGAAGCCGTTGTATCCCACGGCGACCACGGTGTGGTCCTTCTTAAGCCCCACCGTGTGACTCCTGCCTGCGGCGACCTGGACGATGTCCGTCCAGCCGCCGACATCGCACTGCCCGTAGTAGTTGTATCCCACGGCGACCACAGTGCCGCCGGATTTAAGCCCCACCGTGTGAAAATCGCCTGCGGCGACCTGGACGATGTCCGTCCAGCCGCCGACATCGCACTGCCCGGAGTAGTCGTATCCCACGGCGACCACGGTGCGGTTGGTCTTAAGCCCCACCGTGTGCAAGTAACCTGCGGCAACCTGGGTGATGTCCGTCCAGCCGCCGACATCGCACTGCCCCCAGTCGTTAGTTCCCGCAGCGATCACAGTGCCGCCGGATTTAAGCCCCATGGTGTGAGCGTAGCCTGCGGCGACACAGACGATGCTTGTCCAGCCAGCGACTTTGCACT
>Ga0209991_10001262_pt1 | contig 11444 bp, 9 predicted proteins | sample ChitaG_FD_183167 | JGI IMG/M metagenome (GOLD analysis project Ga0209991, IMG submission 183167) | Deep subsurface microbial communities from South Pacific Ocean to uncover new lineages of life (NeLLi) - Chile_00310 metaG (SPAdes)... | ecosystem: Environmental > Aquatic > Marine > Oceanic >...
TGGTGATTGTGCTGACAGTGCACCGGGTGCGGCACCGCTGAGAGGGCAGATCAGCGCCGACGGCCCGGCAGCAACCAATCGGTGAGTGAGAATCCCGGCGGGTTGGCCACCCGGCCCAGGCGGTTGCAGGAATACGCAGTCACGACTGGTTGCGCAGCTACGCCACAAACCGTGGCCTCGCCGCCCCGGCCGGATGGCACCGGCTCGTCCAGGCTTGACATCAGCTAATTCCCCAATTTATTCGCCACGGCCCCGCATCGTCCGGACGCCGTGTGTACCAGCTAACTGACCTTAACATCGAATTGTCTTCTTTGCCCAGCGCAATGGACATCTTGTGAAGGATGCACGCGGTTGTGGTTACCATGAGCGGCGTCGCGAAGATGTCGGCGATGAACACGATGAGTGATTTTTAGCACAGTCGCGGGAGATCAGGGCGCAAATGCGCCCCGATGTTCTGGAGTATCAGTGAGCTAAAGGCCAGCACGCGCGGTGGCGCTCGGTCGCGCTCGGTTGACAGCGCATGCCGCGGGTCGCCTCGATGGGCCTGTACCTCTACGCTGGCGCTGTCCCGACGAGCACAGGAGACGTGTCATGGCGTGGTTCCTCACCCTGCAAGGCCCGACGCAGGGTAACCAGCAATCATCGGTGTATGAGCTCCAGGACGGCGCGGACGTCGACAAGTTGGCCCAGGAACTCGTCAGCGCGGTGTCAGTCGGCCGGGTGGTAGCCGATTCCAGCGATGCTGCCGCAGAACACCCGCAAGCGGCAGAAGGTCACCCTCTACGTCCGTCCCGCGGCGTGGGGGATGTGGACCTTCTACGAACTTTCGGATGAGGACCGCCGTCAGTTGATGAAGGACAAACCGCTTCTCCAAGCTATCCAGCAGCATCAGCGAGGACACACCGCTCAGGGTGGCGGCCCGACGAACCCGTTGCAGGGGCAGGGCGGCCCAGGCGTCCGCTGACGACGCGCTCAACTGGCATTTGCGGGAAATGACGGGAAATGACCTGTCTGCCGCTAATCTCCGCTCGGTCGCGGTGTTGGCCGTCGACAGCATGCGACTCCCGTCGTAATGTTTGAACCCATGAACTCCGATCCCGCCAGCCGTGTCCTCCTGCCGATCCCTGACCGTGCTCCAACAGTCGGATACAAGTACGACGCCACCGATTCGGGTCAGGAATTTCCTCCGATTGAGCCGGTGCGCCCGCCGGCCGGCGCACCGAATGTGATCATCGCCCTGATCGACGACTGTGGGTTCGGTGCTTCGACGGCCTTCGGTGGGCCTTGCGAGACGCCGACCGCCGAGCGGCTGGCCAGCGAGGGCCTGAAGTACAACCGATTCCACACCACGGCGCTCTGTTCCCCGACACGCCAGGCGATCCTGACGGGGCGCAATCACCATTCGGTAGGGATGGGTGCAATCGCCGAACTTGCGACGTCGGCGCCAGGCTACAACTCGATCCGACCGAACACGGCGGCTCCACTTGCCGAGGTACTCAAGCTCAACGGCTATTCCACCGCCCAGTTCGGCAAGTGCCATGAGGTGCCGGTGTGGGAGACGAGCCCGATGGGGCCGTTCCGGCAATGGCCGACCGGCAGCGGGTTCGAGCACTTCTACGGTTTCATCGGCGGTGAGACGAACCAGTACTACCCGGCGATCTACAACGACACCGTCCCGGTCGAGCAAGACCGCACCCCCGAGGAGGGCTACCACTTCACCGAGGACATGACCGACCACTCGATCGAGTGGGTCCGCCAGCAGAAGGCACTGATGCCCGACAAGCCTTTCTTCGTCTACTGGGCGCCGGGCGCGACGCACGCACCACATCACGTCCCCGAGGAGTGGTCGGCCAAGTACAAGGGCCGATTCGACGACGGCTGGGACGCCCAGCGGGAGCGAACGTTCGCCCGCCAGAAGCAGCTCGGGATCATCCCTGATGACGCACAGCTGACCGCGCGCCCCGACGAAATCCCCGCTTGGGATGACATGCCCGACGACCTCAAGCCCGTCTTGTCCAGACAGATGGAGGTCTACGCCGGGTTTCTCGACCACACCGACCATCACCTCGGTCGGCTTGTCGACGCGGTCGAGGATCTGGGCGTGCTCGACAACACGTTGATCTACTACATCATCGGCGACAACGGCGCGTCTGCCGAGGGCACGCTGAACGGGACGTTCAACGAGCTGCTCACGCTCAACGGTGTAGACGACGTCGAGACGACCGAGTTCATGGCGGCGCGGATCGACGACTTCGGCACACCCGCGGCGTTCAACCACTACGCCGTTGGGTGGGCGCACGCCATGGACACTCCCTATCAGTGGACCAAGCAGATCGCATCGCACTGGGGCGGCACGCGTAATGGAACGATCGTCCATTGGCCGGCCGGCATCGAGGCCAAGGGTGAGGTACGCAAGCACTTCCACCACGTGATCGACATCGCTGCGACGGTGCTCGATGCGGCCGGCCTCCCCGAGCCGCAAGAGGTCCACGGCGTCAGCCAGCAACCGCTCCACGGCGTCAGCATGCGTTACTCGTTCGGCGACGGCGACGCAGACGAAGGCCGCGAGACGCAGTACTTCGAGATGTTCGTCAACCGCGGCATCTACCACCAGGGCTGGACAGCTGTGACCCGGCACAGCATTCCCTGGGTCATGGGCGAGGAGCCCGACATCGCCGACGACGTGTGGGAACTCTACGGCCCCGACGACTGGACCCAGGTACGCGACCTGGCGGCCGAGCATCCGGAGAAGCTGGCGGAGCTGCAACGGCTGTTCATGATCGAGGGAGCGAGGTACAACGTCTTCCCGCTCGACGACAGGCGCGTCGAGCGCTTCAACAGCGACCTCGCCGGCCGACCCGTGCTGGTGCAGGGCAACTCCCAGCTCATGTTCCGCGGCATGAAACGGTTGTCTGAGGGCAGCGTCATCAACGTCAAGAACAAGTCGCACGCTGTGACCGCCGAGATCCTCGTGCCCGAAGGTGGCGGATCCGGCGCCCTCATAGCGCAGGGCGGCCAGTACGGCGGCTGGGCGTTGTATATGCACGAGGGCAGGTTGGCCTACTGCTACAACCTTTTCGGCCTGGAGGAGTACAAGACGTATGCCGACGGCGAGGTCGCGCCGGGCGAGCGCCAGGTGCGCGTCGAGTTCACCTATGACGGCGGCGGCCTGGGCAAGGGTGGCGATGTCGTCCTCTTCGTCGACGGCGAACAGGCAGGAAACGGTCGTGTGGAGTCGACAGTGCCGATGGTCTTCTCCGCCGACGAGACCACCGACCTCGGCGAGGACACCGGCACCTCGGTCAGCGACGACTATGCGCCGGGTGCCAGCTCGTTCAACGGCAAGGTCAAGTGGGTGCAGATCGACATCGCCGAGGCCGCCGAGAATTCCGACCACCTCATCAGCCCCCAGCAGCGCCTCCGCATCGCCATGGCACGTCAATGACGATCTGCGGCCATAGGTGGCGAGTGCCTGTGCACCGAAGGCCTTCGTCTGCACTTCGGGGAACTCGCGCGAAAACTTAGCACCGACGCCGTGCGACGAACGTCACTGCCGATACTCAGAGTGCACACGGTCACAGTCCAGGAAGCGTCACAATAATTTGTTTCATGGCTACAGCGATGATCAACGACTAAAACCTCTACTACACAGACAGCGGAGGCGACGGCTCACCGGTCTTCGCATGCCACGCAACCATGCTTGACTCCGTCACCCTGGAACCCCTCACCTCGAAAATCGCAGCTGCCGGGTACCGGGTAATAGCGTTCGACCAACGCCACCACGGCCAAACCGTCAGTAACGGAGAGTCATTCACCTACTCCGACATGGCCGATGACTTACTCGGCTTGGCTGACCGCCTCGGCATCGACAAGTTCGCCCTCCTCGGCGAGGGTACCGGCGCCATAATCGGTTTGCTCGCCGCAGTATCGGCTCCGGAACGGTTCTGCGCGGTCATCCTGATAGGGGTGTCCACCCACGCGCCGGCCTATGGTGAAGCCGACGCAATCAAAGCCGTGGTGCGCGCGTGGTGCCGGGGAGGGCCCCACTCTGAAATCTATAGGCGGGTCGCCGAGCGCGCCAACGCAACCCCGGAAGACGCAGCGGATTTGGTGACCCGTTGGCAGGCGACCGCCTGGGACGAATTCGGCCCGTTTGGTGAGGCCACCGCATCACGGACAGGATTCACCAAACAGCTAGGTGTCATCCCCTGCCCAGCGCTGGTGATCAACGCCAGCGAAGACATCCACTGCCCGGTCATCATCGGCAGGGACGTGGCAGAACACCTTGGCGGCACAACCAAATTCGTGCCCATCAAGCACAAGCGGCACTGCCTCACGTTCGCGTTCCGCCCTGAGGTGGCAGACGAAACGGTGGCCTGGCTGGCGAGCTGTTCAATCCCCAACGCCGCATAGCGGCAGTGCGCTTGAGGTGGGCCGCTTCGTTTGCGCTGCGCGGATGCCACCCCGCGTCGGCTGAGTGGGCGTCGGGGTCGGGGGATCATCCATGGCTTCGCCGGGCGCGCAGGCATGGCGTACCGGTTGGGTCACGATGCCAGCCTCATGCGGTCACGCTTCCCCCATAAGGGGTGATGGTAGTGCGGTGGGCACTGTCGCTACAGTGGCTTCGCCTTACCTCCGTAGGGTGACCCCAAGGGTGTAGCTCTTTGGCGAATATAGCCTCTGACCTGTGCGCCGTCAGGGTTTCGAACCCCGGACCCGCTGATTAAGAGTCAGCTGCTCTACCAACTGAGCTAACGGCGCGCGTGTGAGACGATAACAGGCCCGTCGGCACAGTGAGAAATTACTATCACCGCGCGGTTTGCTGCGATGACGACTCCGTCGCGCAATCACTCAAATTGGCCGTAGACTTAGCCGCGACGCGACGTAGGTCGAATACTCCTGTAGGTGAGGTGAAGCAGAATATGTTGCAGGTGAGCTGGGTGCGACGGGACCGAGCCCGGTTGGTGGCGGCAGCCCTGGTGCCCGCAATTGTGTTGGCGCTGTCTGCTTGTGGCGGGAGTTCCAAACAAGCTCAGCCCCAGGTGATCACAGATAAGGGCACGCCGTTTGGCGATCTGCTTGTGCCCAAGCTCACATCTTCCGTTCAGGACGATGCGGTGGGTGTGAGCGTCGACTCACCTGTGACCGTCAGCGCTGAGTTCGGTGTCCTGGGCGCTGTCACCATGGTCAACGAAGCTGGCAAAACGGTGTTGGGCCAGCTGTCCAAGGATGGGCTGACCTGGGAGACCGCGGAGCCGCTTGGCTACAACAAGCGCTACACCTTGAGCGCGCAGTCGCTCGGTCTGGGCGGCTCGACCAGCCGGCAGATGACCTTTGAGACGCATTCGCCAGACAACCTCACCATGCCCTACGCGCTGCCCAACGAAGGCGAGGTTGTCGGTGTCGGTCAACCCTTGGCCATCCGCTTTGACGAGAACATCCCGAACCGGATCGCCGCAGAACGCGCCATCACCGTAGAGACCACCCCACACGTCGACGGCGCCTTCTACTGGCTGAGCAACCGCGAAGTTCGTTGGCGCCCAGCCGAATACTGGAAGCCGGGAACTGCGGTAGATGTCACCGTGAACACCTACGGTGTGGACCTCGGAGATGGTCTTTTCGGTCAGGACAACGTCTCCACAAGTTTCGCGATCGGCGACGCGGTGATAAGCACTATCGATGACAACACCAAGACCCTGACAGTGCGCCGCAACGGTGAGGTCATCAAGACCATGCCGGTGTCGATGGGCAAGAACAGCACCCCGACAAACAACGGCGTCTACATCGTCGGCGACCGTCGGGCGGAGATGGTGATGGACTCTTCCACCTATGGCGTGCCGGTCAACTCGCCCAACGGGTATCGCACCGAGGTCGACTGGGCCACCCAGATCTCCTACAGCGGCATCTACGTCCACGGCGCACCCTGGTCGGTGGGCAGTCAGGGCTACAGCAATGTGAGCCATGGCTGTATCAATGTCAGTACTAGCAATGGCCAGTGGTTCTACAACAACGCCAAGCGGGGTGACATCGTCGAAGTCATCAACACGGTCGGATCGACGCTGCCCGGCGGCGACGGCCTGGGAGACTGGAACATCCCGTGGGAACAGTGGAAAGCCGGCAACGCCAACGCCTGACGGGGATAAGTGCCAAAAACGCCGCCTCAATCGGTAGGCGGCGTTCCCGGCATCGGGGTGGCTGACGGGGCTCGAACCCGCGACTTCCAGGATCACAACCTGGTGCTCTACCAACTGAACTACAGCCACCATCGCCGCCTGCGCGGCGTCGTCGATACTAGCCGCTGTGCCCCGCGGGAGCCGAATTAGTCGCCTCTGCGTCATCGGCCGGCCGTCCGATTCCGGCGGCGATGGCCGCGATGTCGCTGGTCGACGGGCCTGGTGGGGCCACGAAGGCGGTTTGGCGGTAGTAGCGCAACTCGCGGATCGATTCGTGGATGTCCGCTAGTGCGCGATGTGCCAGACCTTTGGCGGGTTGACCGAAGTAGATCCGGGGATACCAGCGGCGGCACAGCTCCTTGATCGAGCTCACGTCGATCATGCGGTAGTGCAGATAATCATCGAGTTTGGGCATATCCCTGGCGATGAAGCCCCGGTCGGTCGCGATGGAATTACCGGCCAGCGGTGCGGTCTTGGCCTGGGGGATATGCGTACGGACGTAGTCCAGCACCAGTGACTCCGCGGTGGCCACATCGGTGGTAGAAGCCCGCACCTCGTCGACCAAGCCCGACTTTGCGTGCATTTGTGCCACGACGTCCACCATCGACGTCAACGCATCGTCGCCGGCATGGATGACCACATCGAGGCCATCGCCGAGGATATTGAGTTCGGAGTCGGTCACTAGCACCGCGATCTCGATGAGCAGGTCGGACCCGAGGTCCAAGCCGGTCATTTCGCAGTCGATCCACACCAGTTCGTCTCGCACAGCGTTCAACAGTATGCCCCTCGCAGTCGTGATTGTCGGGAAACCGGCCGACCGGCGTTACTACCCGGGTGGGTGTCGACGCATGGCGGCCCTGGCTTCAGTAGCCCCTCATCAGTCTGCGGGCGGTGACCAACCGGATGGGGCGATGCGGTTAAGCACGCCGGGGTTAAGCGCCAGACCATAGATATTGCCGTGCAGCCCCAGGCCCAATTTGACGGTCAAGCCGGCCTCCGGGTCGAACACTTGCTCGTTGCCGCACGATGAGTAATCAGAGTTGCAGTTCAGTACCTTGATCCAGCCCTTGATGAAGTCGGCTATGAACACCTTGCCGTCGTGGCTAGTCCCGAATGTCGAGCCACTGGGGACGAGGACAGATGAGATCGCCGCGCCGCCGCCACGCGGATAGGCGTAGATCGGGTTGACCGACGAGCAGCCGGTGCAGAAGCCTTCGGTTTGCGGCCACCCGTAGTTCCCACCGGCCTTTACGTTGTTGAGCTCTTCGAATGATGCTGCGCCCACATCAGCCACCAAGAGTCTGCCGTCTGGAGTAAACGTCAACCGGAAGGGGTTCCGGACGCCGTAGGCATATATCTGAGGTAGGGCATCCGGGCCGAGGGGCGGGTTGTCGGTGGGCACGCTGCCGTCCGAATTGACGCGCACAATCTTGCCGTGCAGGGTCGAAAGATCTTGCGAATTCGCGGGCTTGGCATTGTCGCCCACGGCCCAGTAGAGCGTGTTATCGGGACCGAACCCGAGCCCACCGCCGTGATGGTTGGGTGCAATCGCCTGGTCCGCTTCTACGAGTACGAGTTCAGACTCCAGGTTGCCCGTTCCGTCCGTTACGGTGATGCGCGACAGGCGATTGCGCAGTTCGAGCGTGGTGTACGCCACATATAGGTAGCCGTTGTGCTGGAAGTCCGGGTCCACCGCGATTCCGCCGATACCCCGCTCATTCTGGGAGCTGACCGGCATAACGACCATCGGTTGGCTTTGCAGCTCGCCATCGTCAACTACCTTGATTGCCCCAGTTTTCTCGGCGATAGCGATCTGCCCGTCGGGAAGGAATCGAAAATCCACGGGCTGGCTGAGTCCCGACACCACTGTGGTCTGCTCGAATCCGATGTTGATGGTCGCGGTGCTGGTGTGCCCGTCGTTGCCGAGTAGCCCGAAGGTGAGGAGGTGAATCAGGGCTGGGAAGCCGTGGAGCTGGAATCCATTTCCGGCGTCGCTGACTGTCACGTCGAACGTGTCGTGGCCCGCGTAGTCCGGACCTGGGGTGTAGGCGAAACTCCCACCTGAGAGCACTTCGACGGTGCCGTGGGCGGTCGGTGGTGGTGTAGGTCAAGATCTCGCTGTCGGGATCGGTGGGGTTCAAATCACCCTCAATGTGGCCGTCGACGAGGCTGTTATCGAACGAGTTGTAGGCCAGGGTTGGGGTCTTGTTGAAGAACGCGCGCTGGAATTCGCGAACTAGCGATTCGAAGAAGCCACCCAGAGTCGGCGGAGGAGTGGCAGGGGCCAGCGGACTCGTGGCGGGTTCCGCCGGAACCGCTGCGAACGCCGGCCTCGGCGCCGGCGGCACAGCGGTGAGCACGGTGACGGCAGAAGCCGTGTCGGTGGCCACCTCGGCGTCACGCTCCTCGAAGGCGTTGTTTGATTCGCCAGGAACGACCGCGCCCGTAGGCGCCGCCGGGCCCGAGGTCGAGGTCCGCGTGCTCTGCGTCGGCTTCCGTACCCTGGTCACAGACCGCGACGGGAATTGTGCGGTTATGCCAGCTATAACGTCGCTGTCTAAGTTCCGGGCTTCGTCGGGTGCGGTCTCGTCGACCACGGCGAATTCCGTGACCGTGGTATCCGGCAGCGATGCTGCGTCTGCCAAGAGCGTGTGATCGGGTGCATCAAGAGCCACTGCCGCTTCTGCAGCAGCCGCCGCATCAATATCGATTTCTGCGGTTGAACTGGCCTGGGCGGCCCCATCGCTGCTCCCTACCACACGTGACCCGGTGTCGGACCGAGAGTCCGAGGGCGTCGTCGTGCCAGCGGGCCCAGCTCCCGAGGCGGCCGGCCCCGACGTCAGGCCGGATGACTGCGCCGACTCGGAACCCGACGATGTCGACGAAGATTGTGACGAGGAATCCGAAGACGAACCGGAAGATCCCGACCCCGGGCTCGAAGACTCGGCCCACGCCACGCCATGCCCGGCGGCCACGGCGGCCCCGACCCCCAAAGCGAAGGCCAGCGGGCCGACTCGTCCAATGAATCTCACGTAACCGGGCCCAGATCCGAGCCGTGGCCTTCTCACCCCGAACTCTTTCTTACCCCGAAATTCTTGTAGTAATGCCATGATGACCTTCGCGGAACCCGGAGGGTCACGAGCCCTCGTTTCGAGGGATTTGCTGGCCTTCCGCGGCCGTACCACAAGAGTATTGACAGAAGTCGCCCGCTGCAGCGCTTTCCGATGGCCGAGTCCGACAAAAAAGGACTGCCCCGCCCTGCGGCGTCTTCGGTACGGGCTGGCGCAAGCGCAGACGCTAGTCAGTCGAGGCCAGAACGTTAGTCGGCGCCAAGTTTTTTGTACACGGCCCCGACGATGGGCGAGACGATCGAGCGTGGCGCGTATCCGCTGGCAGCTGACATCGCCTTGGATGTGACCCCGGGGACCACACGCATCTTGTTGCGCTCCAAACCTTCCAGCGAGACCTTCGCGGTGTATTCGGTGGAAATCCATAGGAAGTCGGGGATGAGTCGCTCAACTAGCGACTGCTCCTCGGGGTTGGGTAGCTCGGTGCGCACCGGCCCAGGTGCCAACACTGTGACGTGTACCCCTGCTGCCTTGAGTTCGCCCCGTAAGGACTCGCTGAAGGTATTGACGAACGCCTTCGTAGCCGCATAGGTGGCGTTATTCGGAATCGGTGAGTTGCCCGCTGCTGATCCGGAAATCAGGATGCCGCCGGCGCCCCGTTCCACCATGCCGGGCAGCACCGCCAGCACGAGGTCGTGAACACCGAGCACGTTGAGCTGAACCTGCTTGCGTTCGCCGTCCGGATCAAGTGCGACCACCGAGCCGAACGTCGCGGTGCCCGCGTTTGCGCACAGGATCGAGATGTTGCGGGAGGCCAACTCCTCACACAGTTCACCGCGTCCGGTGGGATCGGCCAGGTCTACAGCGCGCACCTCGACTGTCACTCCGTACCGCTCGCGCAACCGGTCGGCGAGCACTGTCAGCACATCCTCGCGTCGCGCCGTGATGATCAGGCTGTGGCCGCGGGCAGCGAGCTCGACGGCCAGCGCCTCGCCAATGTTCTGCGACGCACCAGTGACGACAGCCCGGGCATCGGTGCTGGGGGCGGGTACCGGCATGGCCGGACTATATCGTGGGCGTCCATGAGCAAGCCGCCGCCTCCGGTCCAGACATCGGTGGTCGCCGCCTCGACCCGGTCTCGCGTAGCGGCATGGGCTTTGTGGGACTTCGGTGCGACAGCGGTCAACGCGATCGCCGTGACTTTCGTGTTCTCGGTCTACGTAACGGGAACCGTCGGCGCAGATCTGCCCGGCGACACCAGTCCGGCTAGCTGGCTGGGCCGGGCGCTGGGGTTGTCTGGTCTGGTCGTCGCGCTGCTGGCGCCTGTAACCGGCGTGTGGGTCGATGCCCCCGTGCGCCGACGGCGTGTGCTCGCCATGCTGACCGGGATGGTGGTCCTGTTGACCGCTGCGATGAGCCTCATCCGAGACGACCACCGGTATTTGTGGCCCGCCTTGATCCTGCTTGCCTGCACTTCAGCCTGCAGTGAACTCGCCACCGTGCCGTACAACGCCATGCTGCGCCAAATCTCGACCCCCGCTAACTCCGGGCGGGTATCCGGATTCGGTCTGGCGCTCGGGTATTTCGGTAGTGTTCTGGCGCTGCTGGTGGTCTATCTCGGCTTCATCTCTGGGACCGGCGAGACGCGTGGAATGCTGAATCTGCCCGTCGCTGACGGACAGAATGTACGGGCGGCAATGTTGCTGACTGCCGCGTGGTTCGCCCTGTTCGCATTACCCCTGCTCATCTCTGTTCCGACTGCCACCTCAGAGCAACCCGGCGGGCGCGTCAGTGTCTTGGGTGCCTACCGGAGGCTGGCCGCCGAGGTCCGTGGCGAGTGGCGCCGCGACCGACATTTCGTCTACTTCCTTGGCGCCAGCGCGCTGTTCCGGGACGGGCTGGCCGGTGTGTTCGCGTTCGCCGCGGTGATTGGCGTCAGCGTCTACGGGGTGTCGCCGGCAGATGTGTTGTTGTTCGGCGTGGCCGCATCTGTTGTGGCTGCGATCGGGGCGGGGGTCGGCGGGCATGCCGACGACTGGGTGGGCTCCAAACGAGTGATCGTGCTGTCACTGTCGGCCATGATCGCCGCCGGACTCACCATGGTGGCCCTGTCGGGTGTGCTGGCGTTCTGGGTGTGCGGCCTGGTGCTCGCACTGTTCATTGGGCCGACGCTTTCAGCATCACGCACGCAGCTGCTGCGAAT
>Ga0209991_10001263_pt1 | contig 11440 bp, 10 predicted proteins | sample ChitaG_FD_183167 | JGI IMG/M metagenome (GOLD analysis project Ga0209991, IMG submission 183167) | Deep subsurface microbial communities from South Pacific Ocean to uncover new lineages of life (NeLLi) - Chile_00310 metaG (SPAdes)... | ecosystem: Environmental > Aquatic > Marine > Oceanic >...
CAATAACGGCTTTCAGGGGTACAGCCTGGGGAAATGGAATGTAGGCGGCGCTGCGAAAGGCCACGCCCGCATTGAACTCGGAGGGCACTTTCTTCCAGACACAGGCCTCGACGCACAGCCCGCAGCCGGTGCACAGCTCCTCGTGGACGTAACGGGGTTTCTTTTTGACCTTGACCCGGAAGTCTCCCGCCTGCCCCTGGAAATCAACCACTTCGCTGTAGGTGAGAAGCTCAATGTTGGGATGGCGGTCAACGTCCACCATCTTGGGACTAAGGATGCACGTTGAGCAATCCAGAGTGGGAAAAGTTTTATCCAGTTGGGCCATGCGCCCGCCGATGCTGGACTCCCTTTCCACCAGATACACCTTGAAGCCGGCATCGGCGACGTCCAGCGCGGCCTGGATGCCAGCTATCCCGCCCCCTATCACCAAGGCCGCTGGAGAGGCATTGCTCCGTTCCGCCGCAATTTCGACATCCTGCTCGTCTTTCGAACTCATCTCATCCATCTTCAAGGCCATGCCGATTAAGACTACTCCTCGGGAAAGCCGGCAAGGCCCATCTCCCCCAGCGCTGAGCGATAATTATACTACCCGATCCCCTGATAGGCAAACGCATAGTGTGCCAAGCTTCACAATTATACCCACTTTCAAAGAACTGGCAAGCCTGGAAGGGGCATTTTATTTGACATTTGGATATTATCGTGTTATACTCAGCCTCGCCAAACTCGATTCTGGTTGCGCGGTCTCTTGGTTCAGGACAGCGCGTGACTGCCGTCGTTGCCCTGCCCTATCGAACGATAAGAGTTCTCTGGTAAGTGCTCCAAGCGGACGCTAGCCCACGTCAGTAGGGCGGTGGACGGCTCGACCGAGCTCGCCGAGATCTCAGCCATCGGCCCAAGCGGTTTGGCTGAGGGCTTGTCGAAGTCTAGAGTCCACCGCAAGTTTGAAGAATGGACTGCTGTGACATTCCGAGAGATCTCAATAAAATTAAAGGAGGTTAAACTGACATGGAGTTCAGACTGACAGCCGAGCAAGAACTGTGGAAAAACACGGTGAGAGAGTTCGCTGAGCGGGAACTGGAGCCCATCGCCCGGAGGATTGACGAGGAATGGGAGAGAATACCTGACGAGATCATCCAGAAGATGGCCGATCTGGGCATCTTCGGCGTGACCATCCCCGAGGAGTATGGCGGCATGGCCATGCCCGGCGAGGAGATGCAGTATGCCGTGATTACGATTCATGAGCTGGCACGGGGTGAGCTGAGCATGTCGCTGCCCGTCTACACCCTGCTATGCATCGGCTGGCCCCTCCTGCTGGTTCCGTACGGCACCAAGGAGGCCAAGGAAGAGATATTGCCCAAGGTGGCTTCCGGCGAATGGTTCCTCGGCATCAATACCACAGAACCTGGCGGAGGCTCCGACCTGGCCAACATCGTGACCGTGGGCAGGAGCGACGGCGACAAGTGGATCGTCAACGGTGAGAAAGCCTACATCAGCGGCGTGAGGGAGGCTACCGAGCGGGGCGGCGGCCACCTGACCCTCTTCAAGACCGACCCCACGAAGGGTTACAAGGGCACCACCTTCGCCTATTTCCCGGCCGACGCCCCCGGCACTACCTATACCACCTATCGCGACATGGGGCGCATGGGACTGTCCACCGGCGGCTTCGTCTACAAGAACGTGGAGATTCCCAAGAAGTACATCCTGGGTGAGGAAAACAAGGGCTTCTACGTCAACATGGAAGGCTTCAATGTCGCCCGGGCTCTGGTATCTGCGGCCTGCCTGGGAGGGGCCGAGAAGTGCCTGGAGATTAGCCGCGAGTACACCAAGCAGAGGGTGCTCTTCGGCCGGCCGCTGGTAAACTTCGAGGCCATCTCCTTCGAGATCGCCGATGACTATGCCCAATTGGAGCTGCTGAAGCTGATGCTCCAGAAGGGCGCCTGGATGATTGACCAGTTCTACCAGGACCGGTCGAGCTTCACCAAGGAAGAGATCAACCGCACCATCTCTATCTGCAAAGCCCACGCTCCGATGCTGGCTGTGGAGATCGCCAAGCACGGCATGATGTACCACGGTGCCTCTGGCTATACCAAGGACACCCCGCTGGAGATGGCCTTGAGGGGCTTCATGTCCTACGTGGTTGGGGCCGAAGGCGGCTATCACATCCAGAAGATCATCATCGCCCGTGACTACATCGGCGAGGAGGCGGTGCCCTATCGCGGGACGCAGAAGGCACACTAATTCCGCTAGATATGCCAGACGATCACTTGCACAGAGGCAGCTCTCGGTTGAGGGCTGCCTCTGCAAACGAAGACAGCGTTTGAATTCATCTGGATCGGGCAAGGGGCAGCAAGGGCGCTGCCCCTTCAATAAGTTACACCCTTGTCTTTCGGGAAGGATGGCAGGATGGGCGATTGCACAGACAAGATGGATGTCATCGTCGTCGGGGCAGGGCTGGCGGGCCTGTCTACCGCCTATTTCCTGGCCGACGCAGGGCTGGACGTCCTGGTGGTCGAGCGGGGGGATTTCCCCGGCAGCAAAAACGTCACCGGAGGGAGGATCTACCTCAATCCGGTCAGGGACCTCTTCCCTGATCTCTGGGAACAGGCACCACTGGAGCGACACGTCACCCGGGAACGGCTGACCATGATGGCCAGGGAGTCAGCCACCACGGTCGAGCTGCAAAGCGAGCGGTTCAACCGTCAGCCGTACCACAGCTACACCATCCTGCGGGCCAAGTTCGACCGCTGGTTCGCCGACCGGGTGGCCGAAAAGGGAGCCTTCCTCATCTCCAAGAACAAAGTGGATGACCTGGTTCTTGAGGGCGGCCGGGTGGCGGGCATCGTTGCCGACGGGGACGAGATCCACGCCGACGTGGTGGTAGCCGCTGATGGGATCCTGTCGCTGATGGCCGAGAAGGCCGGCCTGCGGGAAAAGCAGCAGCCAAGGCATTTCGCCGTCAGCATGAAGGAGGTCATCGAACTCCCCCGGCAGACCATCGAGGACCGGTTCAATCTGGAGGGCGATCAGGGCCTGGCCCAACTCTTCTTCGGCGAACTGACCCAGGGGATGATGGGCGGAGGGTTCCTCTACACCAACCTGGAGAGCATTTCGCTGGGGCTGGTGGTGGGCGTCGAATCGCTGATGGAGCGGGATCCTTTGCAAGAGGTACACCCGCTCATGGAAGCCTTCAAAGAGCGTCCCGAGATCCGGGTGCTCCTCGAAGGCGGAGAGGTGGTGGAATACTCGGCCCACGTCATCACCGAGGGCGGCATCCACGCCATGCCCAAGCTCTTCTCCGATGGGATGCTGGTGGTGGGGGACGCGGCGGGCCTTGGGCTGAACATGCTCATCACCGTCCGAGGGATGGAGTACGCCCTGGCCTCGGGGGCTATGGCTGCCCAGGCCATTCAACGGGCCAAAGAGAAGGGCGACTTCTCCGCTTCCACCCTGGCTTATTATGAGGAACTGTTGAAGGACAGCTTCGTCCTCAAGGACATGCACACCTTCCGTCATGCCCTGAACATCCTGGAGAATCCCCGGCTCTTCAATCTATACCCCCAGGTCGTCTGCGACCTGTTTGAGAAGCTGATGTGGATTGACAGCGGGGCCAAGGAGGGACTCTTCAGCACCGTCTTTGGCGAAGTGAGGAGCAAGCTGCTGAGCTTTTCGGTGCTGAGGGATGTGCTGAGCTTCTGCAAAATGTAAGGAGGTTGGACACAGGGCACCTTGCCCTGAAACCGACCAGCAGGTTCTCTCGAGGGGAATCGTGGAATGGCCATTGCAATGAACGTAGAATCCAAACTGGGGCTGGACGCCTTCAAGCTGGACGAGGAAAGCCACATCCACATCAAGCAGGGAATCTGTAAGCGAGACTGCAAGGAGAAGTACTGCCTGTTTGTCTGTCCCGCCCACCTCTATTCGGTCAACAAGGAAAGCGGGGACATCTGCGTCGAGTTCGAGGGCTGTCTGGAGTGTGGCACCTGCCGCATCGCCTGTCGCTATGGGGCACTGGAATGGGAATATCCTCGGGGTGGATTTGGGGTGCAGTTTCGATTTGGTTAGGCGTAGAGAAGGGAGGCGAAGACGTGAACATTGTCGTATGTTTGAAGCAGATCCCCGATCTGCAACAGATCAGGATAAAGGATCGGAGACCCCTTCTGGAGGGAGCGCCGCTGATCTTCGGGGACATGGACAAGAGCGCCCTCGAAGAGGCGGTCCGGATCAAGGAGAAGGCGAAAGGGACGAAGGTGACCGCCCTGGCCATGGGTGGGGCCAAACTGAAGGACGGCATCAAAGAGGCGCTGGCCATCGGGGCGGATGAAGCGGTCTTGTTGATGGATCCACCGTTCGCTGGCTCCGACACCATGGGCACGGCGAGGGCGCTGGCCAAAGCCATCGAGAAGCTTGGGGAGCACGATCTCATCCTGTGCGGCGAGGGCTCCACGGACAACTACTCCGGCCAGGTGGGGCCAAGGCTGGCCGAGCTCCTCGACCTCCCGCAGATCACCTACGTCCGGGAGCTGGAAATCGAGGGCAACAAGCTCAAGGCCGTCCGCAACATGGAGGAGAGCTTCGAGGTCGTGGAGACTGAGCTGCCGGCCCTCGTCACGGTGGCCGACGAGATCAATCAGCCCCGGCTGGCCTCCCTCAGGGACATTCTGAAGGCGGCTCGCAAGCCCGTCCAGGAGTGGACGGTGGCGGACCTGGGGCTCTCCGAGGACGAGGTTGGGGCCAAGGGGTCAGCCATCGAGACGGTCAGCAACCTGGCCCCGGAGCAGGAGAGAAAGCAGGTGGTCTTCAAAGGCGACCTGGACGAGGTGACCGAGAACCTGGTCAACGCCCTCACCAAAGAAGGAGTCCTGGGGAGGTAATCATGGCTGAGATATTGGTATTCTCCGAAAAAGACGACCTCGCCTTTGAGCTGGTGTCCAAAGGCAAGGAGTTCGGCGGGGCATTGAACATGGGGCTGGCCGTCGCGCTGCTGGGCGAGGGAGCGGGCGCCAGGTCCGACGAGTACTTTGCCTACGGCGCGGACAGGGTCTACGTGGCCCACCATCCAGCCCTGGCTCATTTTCACGCCGAGGCCTTCGCCGAAGCCCTGTATCAAATCGCGCAGAAGAACGATGCCCAGGTCCTGCTGCTGGCCTCTACCAAGCGGGGCAAGGAACTGGCAGCCCGGGTAGCACAGAAACTGGGGGCGGGTTGCGTCACCGATGTCTCGGCAGTGGAGGTGCAGGACGGGAACCTGCTGGTCAGCCGATACGCCCTGGGCGGCAACACCGTGGCCTCGGAGTTCATCAAGACCCCCCACAAGGTGATCGCAGTGATGCCCAAGACCTTTGAGCTGGGGGCCAAAGTGGCACGACAAGGGGAGGTCGTCACGGCAGACCTGGACCTGAAGGAGCCCCGGACCCGTATCGTTGAACGACGGGAGAAGGCCGGAGAGGCCGTCAATCTGGAGGAGGCGGAGGTGCTGGTCTGCATCGGCCGGGGTCTGGAGAAGAGGCAGGACCTGGAGATCATCGAGGAGCTTGCCAGGGCCCTCGGTGCGGAGATCGGGTGCACCAAAACACTGTGCAGCGACTACCAGTGGCTTTCGGAGGATCGGCTGGTGGGGCTGTCGGGCAAGAAGACCAGTCCCCGGCTGGTTATCTCCATCGGCATCTCCGGCCAGATCCAGTACACCGTGGGCATCAGGGGTGCTCGCATTGCGGTGGCTATCAACAAAGACGGTCAGGCCCCCATCTTCGCCCTGTCCGACTACGGGATCGTAGGAGATTTGTATCAAGTAGTGCCCAAGCTTGTGGAGGCCCTAAGAGCTGCATAGAGGCCGCTGAGAAACAGCTTCCCGCTTTTTGGGCGGATTTCTTGGGGAATGATTGCTCACTTTGTGGTAATGGAAATACCAGACCATCTGGGCGGCAGGGTGACCTGAGCATCCTGAGTAGCTGCGGAACGAGTGAAGCAGCGTATCGAAGGGTGCGGCTTATTCTAGGCCCTTGCTGTTGTCGCAACCCGCACCTTTCGATACGGCCTCCACTTCGGCCTTCACTGCGCTCAGGGCTCAGTTTCGGCCTACTCAGGATGCTAGCCTTGCTTTGCGGCAGAATGCGAAGCTATTTCTTGACAGTTGCTTAGAGTGTATCCAGAAGGAAAACCTCACCTGTGGAAGGAGGTGATAGTGGTAGCCACGGAGAAGAGCGGCGAGATGTAGACTGCCGGGAAGCTGGCCAAAGCGTTGGGCATCTCGCAAGGGAAGGTCAAAAAGCTCGTCGAGGCCCAGGGCATCCAGCCCGACGAGGTAAAGCGAGGCTGCAAGTATTACAGCCCCTTGACCCTGGACAAACTGAAGGCCGCGCTAGAGAAGGAATAGGTGTTAGAGGACCTTCGCAGCCCTGAACAAAGATAGCATGTTGCAAAAAGCCACCTGCGTCAACTGCACAGGTGGCTTTACTGCTATTGTCAAAGGAGCTGAAACCTGCTACACTATACTTAGCACCCAAGTAGAAAAGGGATTACAGAGTTACCGCTCTGGTAATCCCACGACCTATCTCCTGTAGGCCCAGGAGGCAGGATTAGAGTGACCATAGCACAAAGCCGCTTCGTGGGCAAGTGGGGGCTTCTGTACTTCTAAGGACGACGGAGATATACACCCATGGGCGGTGGGATCTGGCACGCATTCGCAGCCCACCGGACGATTTCACTCTGAAAGAGGGCAACGCCAAGAAGCCCATCTACCAGATGCACAAGTGGTGGGCGCGGCGGTTGGGCAGCGCGTTCAGGATGCTGATGCCGCTCGCAGCAATCGTCCATGCACCCACAATTGCGATTTGTGGACATAGGTAGCTACCTGGGGTAGATTAGGAATAGCCCAGAGTCTGTCGTGCCCAGGTGTTGGAAAGGCTGGATTGAGGATCAGTACTTCAGTATCGTGGGCGTGCGGGACGTGGGCCACTTGCTAGCACGGAGACTATAGGTGAACACGAATCCCTTGATTCCTCCCCTCAACCTCCGTTCGCGCGAGGCGGTCCTCAGTTTCCGGCGCAACCAAGGCTATCGAGGCGAGTTGACCCCCTAGGACGTCTCAGATCTGCCCGACGGCGCCCGGGAACTGATCGGTGCGAATGCACCTCGTCTCCCACTACGAAGACGGCTTCGCGCCTTTCCAGGCTTTCCTGGTTGAATTGAACGTGCCAAACAGGGTCCGCAGGGTTCGCCGTACCGATTTGCGGATCATCCTGGAACCCTTCTGCCGCCGCTATCCTCAAGGCGACTACCTGTTCATCTTCGCTCTGCCCAATTATGCCAGCCTTGCCCTGGTCAGCCCTAAGCGCATCCGAGCCGAACCGCGCAAGCCGGTACGGCTCAGGACATTGCTGCTACTAAACTCCAACTGCGCATCCTCACCCTCGACCCCCAGCATCTCTATCACACCGACTTGTGGGTCCTGGAGCAGATTCGCCTGGGGCTGGAGGATCAGACCGCCGAAGCCATCTGGCAGAAGCACCTGGCCGCCTTCGACGTCGAACGGGTCACCCGGCAGTTCTACGAGGGGTACAAGGCTGTGCTGGCCGCTGTCAAACTCGGACTAGCTGCGCAGCGTCCTGCTCCAGCGCCCAGGAAAGGAACAATCCTACTGGGATAGTGTGGCTCGTTTCGTGGCCTACAAGAAGCCCTTCGAGGAGACCGTCACCCCCTCCAACCTGCTGGCCATCGAACGGGCCCGCGAGGTAACTCGAACCGACGACCTGCGGGTGTACCCTATCACCCAGCGGGATATCCTTCTGGCCGGAGCCGAGCTTCGCAAAGAGGCCGAGCAGGCGGCTATGGACTTCGCTGCCCTGGAGACGTTGAAATACCAAGGTGGCAAGTGGGGCGGTAAGTACCTACGGGCTCCAGACATCTTCTTCACCATCCTGGAGAAGGGCAAGGGCAGGCTCGTCCGTCTGGGCGACATCGCTGAGGTGCGCCGTGGATTTACGACCGGTGCCAACGAGTTCTTCTATCTTGAGCCCACAGGGGAACCCGCCCCCGAGGGGCTTGTGCATGTGCGCAACGGCGCAGGCTGGGAGGGCTACTTGGAGGCCGAGTTCCTGAAGGCCGTCATCAAGAGCCCTCGGGAAATCAAGACCATCCTCGTCCGTCCTGAAGACCTGCCCTGCAGGGTCTTCATGTGCCATAAAAGTGAGGATCAGTTGCTCCGCGAGAGCAAGGGGTATGCTCTGGATTATATCGATATGGGCGAATATCTGGGCCACCATGAACGTCCCCCTTGTAGAGCAAGGCCGATATGGTGGGATTTGGGGATAAGGCAAATCCCGAATGTTGTCTGGGTTAAGTCAATCCATGACAGCCATAGGCAAGCGTTCGTGAGCTTCCCAGCTTTAGTTGACCAAAGGCTCTATGAGATTCATCACGCCGATGCTAAAGTGCTAACAAGCATCTTGAATTCCTTTTCCTCCTTTTTGGCGAAAGAACTGCATGGGCGAGTAAATCTTGGTGAAGGGGCCCTTGATACGGCCGTCTATGAAGCGAACCAATTGCCAGTCCTTCCCTCCTCTGCTTTCACCTCCACCCAGCGCCAGCGCCTATTTGCCGCTTTTGAGCAGATGGCAAACCGGGAAATCAAGAGCATCTTCGAGGAACTGGGCCTACCCAAGCCGAACCGAGACTACAGCAACATTGACCCCAACGAGGTCTCGCTGGATAAGGTGCTGCCTGACAGGCGAGCGCTGGATGAGGTAGTCTTCGAGGCGCTGGGGCTGATGGAAGAAGAGCAGTTGGAGGTCTATCGGGCGGTGGTGGAGTTGGTGAAGACGCGGCTGAGCAGGGCGCGGTCGGTGCGGAGGTGAGGGTAGGGGCTGGTGCAGGCGCGGATTGAGAAGGTGAGGAGTCTGTGACAACGGGTGTGGTCTGGTGAAGGTGAAATTGGTGAAGGCAGGGAGTGTGTGAGATGGGCTACGACCCGGAGAGACACCACCGGCGTTCCATCCGGCTGCGTGGGTGGGATTACACTCGGCCAGGGGCATATTTCGTCACGGTCTGCACCCACAACGGGGAATGCCTGTTCGACGATCTGGTGTTGCGACGGGTGGCGGAAACGATGTGGCAACGCATCCCGCGCCATTTCCCTCGGGTGCGGTTGGACAAATTCGTGGTGATGCCTAACCACATTCATGGCATAATCTGGATTGTGGACGACAATGTAGGGGCGAGGCATTCCAGAAAAACGCCCTCCTTAACCGGGACAATTCCATCCGACGAGGCTGCACAATCGAGAGAACAACCCTCAGGGAATGCCTCGCCCCTACCACCGCGTCGCGTAGTGTCCGGTTCATTGGGGGCGATCGTCGGCAATCTTAAATCGCTTACCACACGACGCATTAACCGCATCCGCGGAACCCCGCGCGCCCCTGTCTGGCAACGAAATTACTACGAACACATCATCCGCAATGAGGACGAATTGAGCCGCATCCAAGAATACATCCGCCTTAACCCCCTCAAATGGGAACTGGACAGGGAGAACCCCAATCGAACCGGGCGTAACCCCGAGGAGGATTGGTTGTATGGCCAACGAAAACCGACAACCTTTCACCATCCCCGACCTCATTGACAACAGCGCCTCCGAACGCACCCTGAGCCACATCCTCAACCAACTCTTAGAAGTCGGCCCGACGGTGCACATCGCCACTGGCTTCTTCAACCTCGGCGGCTACGCTCTGCTGCGCGATGGCCTGCACCGGGCATCGTGGGTGCGCATCCTGCTGGGCAAAGAGCCAGTCACCACGGAGGCCAGCCCCGATGCCCCGCCCCCGGTCGAGGAACTGACCGAGGCGCTGGAGGCCGACCTGCACGAGACCACGGCCACCGGCCGCCGCGCCGACCACGACCGCGTGCGCGACTTCCTCGCCTTCCTGAGCCAGGATCAGGTGGAGGTTCGCCTCTATCCCCGCCGCTTCTTCCACGCCAAAGCCTACATCCTCGACGGCGTGCCCCCCTTCGGCACCATCGCCATCGTCGGCTCTTCCAACTTCACCACTGCTGGCCTCACCAGCAACACCGAATTGAACACGGCCCAGAAACAGGCAGGCGTCGCCCGCGAGTTCGCCGCCTGGTTCGACCGCTTCTGGGCCGAGGCCGAGGATCACAGATCCGCGCTCATCGAACTCTACAGCCAGGCCACGGCCTTGCATCCCCCTTATCTCATCTACATCAAAGCCCTCTACGAAGCCCTGGCCGATAGACTCGGCGGCGACCTGGCTCCCACCGACGAGCGCCCCAGCCCCATCCTGCTGGCCGATTTCCAGCACGACGGCTACCTGGCCGCCAAAGAGATCCTGGAGACCTACGGGGGCGTCCTCATCACCGACCCGGTGGGCTATGGCAAGAGCTATCTCGCTCTGCGGCTCCTCGACGACTACGCCTACCAGTTGCGGCAAAAGGCTTTGGTGATCTGCCCAGCCCAACTCAGGGACATCTGGTGGAAACCCAAACTCGACGTCTATCGTATCTACGCCCACGTGGAATCACAGGAGCGGCTCAGGCAGCGTGGCTTCCCGGTGGAAGCCTACGCTGACGCCGACCTGATCATCGTGGACGAATCGCACTACTTCCGCAACCCCTCGACCAATCGCTACGATAACCTGTCTCGTCTGCTCAGCACAGACAAACGCAAGAAGCTCGTCCTGATGACCGCCACGCCCATCAACACCAGCCTTTTTGACCTCTACCAGCAGGTTCGGCTCATCACCGGCGACCGGGTGGGACGTTCCCGTTCAGCTACGCCCTTAGGTTCTGTTGCGAGCAAGAGGTAGACCCATGAATAAAACAACAGTTCACTACGACCCACAAAGCGATGTGCTCTATTTCCTGGTGCGGGATGGAGAGGAAGAGAGGTTTGTGGAGGTGACCGAAGGGGTCAATGTGGAGTTAGACGAGGAGGGACAACTGCTCAGCGTGGAAATCCTGAACGCTTCACGCTTTCTACGTGCGACCATCGGCCCTTCGGCTGCGCTCAGGACAGGCCCACAGCGCCTGGCCCAGTTCGCCCGTGCTGAAGCTTGAAGCTAAACCAATGACTCCACGGGGAGGCGACGGCGTGCAGTTCTACCACATCTTCAGCAAGGGACTGAGACAAGAACACATGGGGTATTTTCGTTGCCCCTTCACGATTTCCTAATGAAGTAAGGCCAAGAACTGGATCCAGTATCACTCGCTAGGAGGCATCACCAGAAAAGAGGCCCTTCCCTCAGGAAGAGCCTCTAACTGCTTATAGTGTGCTTTGAGCGAATATCGTCCACATGTTGTCTTTGGCACCCGTGGCAGAACTCGCACCTGCAGCCTGCTTATAAGCATACGCCCCAGGACCAAGAGCAGCCACGAAGGGCTTTCGTGACTTTCGTGTCGTTTCGCGGATTTCGTGGTCCAAAGGCCCACGAAG
>Ga0209991_10001264_pt1 | contig 11414 bp, 8 predicted proteins | sample ChitaG_FD_183167 | JGI IMG/M metagenome (GOLD analysis project Ga0209991, IMG submission 183167) | Deep subsurface microbial communities from South Pacific Ocean to uncover new lineages of life (NeLLi) - Chile_00310 metaG (SPAdes)... | ecosystem: Environmental > Aquatic > Marine > Oceanic >...
CCTGCCAGAAGAAAGTGAAATAGGTGAATGGGAAAGAGATGGCCCCCCTCAAATATACAAAGGAGAAGATCTGTTTTTGTATATAAACGGTGGGGCTGAAATATACCATGAATACGGCTTTAAACAAGTAATTATCCAGGATTATATTAACAAGAATAGAAAATCCATCTCCTTGGAAATCTTTGAAATGGCAGGTTCTGAAAGCGCCTATGGGATTTACACATTCAAAACCAGCTCAGAGGGTAAAGAATTATCTCTGGGCGACAAAGCGCAGCTTGCAGATTATTATATGAATCTCTGGAAGGGGAATTTTTTAATAACTCTCACTGGTTTTGATGAAGATGAGGAAACGGTAAAAGGGCTGCAGGAGATTGCGCGAGCGGTTGAAGTAAAAATTAAGATCAGAGGGGAAAGACCTATTTTGGCCTCCATGCTGCCAGAAAAAGATTTAGTGCCGCAGAGCGTGAAATATTTCAAAGGAAACCTGGGATTATTCAACAGCTATCCTTTTTTTACCCGAGATGTTTTTAGTCTTGACGAGGGAATCAAAGGTGATTATAAAGCCGGGTACAGCGTTTTTATTATTAATAATAAAGATAAAGAAGAAGACCAGAAGAGATTCAACAAGGTTAAGAAGAACTTTAAGGAGAGCCCAAGGTATGAAAATTTTAACTCCGTTGATGAAAAGCTTTTTTTTGTAGAAGACGCAAAAGGAATACTAATTTTTGTCTCGCATTTTAAAAATAATATCCTGATTGTTACTGGAAAGATCAGTGAGATTCAAGCAAGAGACATTTTTACCGATATTCATGAAAATAGGAGAGGAAAAAAGGAAAAAGAGTTAAAATTCTAATTTTCCAGGGGGAAAATTAAAAGCATTCTAAATTTGTTTTTTTGACAGGTAAAATTTCTGTGAATAAAATGAAACAAATTTAAGGGAGGTAAATTTAAATGACAAAAATAAAGCAATCTGAATTCAGTAATTATATCAAGGGATTTTCAAGAAGAGACTTTGTCAAATATCTGCTCGCAGGTTCAGCCCTTTCTGTTTCAGCGCTAAACAGGTTAAATGCGGCTGTCTATCAAAGCATTACTTCTTTGAACCAGAAATACATAGAGGATGAATCTCCGGATGGAGTTTACTGGGACGCGTTAAGCAAACATTTTCTTTTCCAGGATAAGCTCATCATGATGAACAACGGGACAGTAGGCCCGATGCCCAAGCCTGTTTTTAACACTCTGATCAGGCATTTCAAGGTCCAGGTCACCAACCCTTTTGATGTCTATAATTTTATCCCCAGGAAGAAGGAAGAAGTTCGAGCCAAGCTTGCACGATTTATCAGTGCCTCTCCCGATGAGGTCGTTATAACAAGAAACACGACTGAAGGGATGAATTTTGTCGCGAATGGGTTGGATTTAAAAGAAGGAGATGAAGTCCTTCTTTCCACCATGGAACATCCTGGAGGAACTCATCCCTGGAAACTCAAAGAGAAAAGATACGGAATCAAGATCAGGGAAGTTCCTATCGGTCTTCCTCCGAAAAATGTTGATGAAATTGTGGATGCTTTTCAAAAAGCCATAACGCCCTCAACAAAAGTCATCAGTATCAGTCATACAGTTTATATTTCAGGACTTATAGCCCCCCTCAAGGAATTGAGCAAAATGGCTCATGAAAAAGGAGTGTTTGTTCTTGCTGACAGTGCTCATGGGATAGGCATGCTGAATCTCAACATGAAGGAATTAGGAGTCGATTTCTTTGCTACAAGTCCATACAAGTGGCTTGGAGCTCCGACAGGAGTTGGCCTGCTTTACGTCAGAAAAGAAGCTCAGGATAAGCTGTGGCCGACCATCGCCTCAGGTGGCTGGGACAGTTACGAGAATGCAAGAAAATTTGAAACGCTTGGCCAGAGAGCCGATGCCCTTATTATTGCTCTTGGAGAAGCTGTTGACTTTCAGAATGCTGTGGGCAGAGAGAGGATAGAAAGAAGGATTAAGACTCTTGCAGGGTATTTGAAAAGAGAGATGAAAAAAATCCCGGGAGTCAAGTTGCATACATCTCAGGATCCCTATCTTAGCGGAGGTCTAACAGCTTTTTCCATAGAAGGAGTCGAAGCAAGAAAAATTGTCAATTATATGAGGGAAAAATACAATATTGTTGTAAGGACGATCGGGAATAAGAAAGCAGGAACTTATGGTGTGAGAGTTTCAACCCATATCTATGTTTCCTTTAAACATGTTGATATGTTTCTGGAAGGAATAAGGCATTTGGTCCGACGCAAGAGCTGAACGGATTTTTCGCTTTCCAAAAAGTACGACGATCTCTAAAGGTGTGTATTTTTTCAGCTAATCAATACATTGCCTTTAAATTGTGTCAGGCGTTCTGTTTAAGATTAGGTTATTTTTTTCAACCGCGCTCTGCAGTGAGAGCACAAAGACGCGCTTTTTCTATCAGCATCTCCAAGACTATTCGAAAAGTGCATCACACAATCTGGGTCAGGACAATGTCCCAATCCATACACATGGCCGAGCTCATGGACTGCTTCTTTTTTCGCTCGTTCTAAAAAAACAGTTTTCTTTTTTTTCCTTTATTCCGCTATAATAGTATCCATTAAAAATTCCTTGAAAGGAGATTTTCCGTGAAAAAATTCATAGGTATTTTACTTACATTTTTTCTTTTAGTTTTCCCCACTTTAGCGAAGGACAAGAAAGTTACCTTTGATGAGATGGCAGCGCTGAGTTACATCAAAGCTCTGGCATCTGATTGTATGCAGGGTCGGAAAAGCGGCCAGCCTGGCGCTGTAATGGCAGAGGAATACATCGTATCAAAGTTAAAAGAATGGGGATTAGAACCGGCTGGTGATAACGGCACGTACTTCCAGAATTTAACAATTGAGCATAGAAATATTGCAGAGGGAGTAAAATTGGAAATAATTACCGAGAAAGCAAGGAGAGATTTTTATTACGGTGAAGACTGGAGAGTTCAAAGATTTTCCGGTTCAGGGCACTTTACCGCAGAACTCGTTTTTGTGGGCTATGGAATCCATGCACCTGAAAAAGAATATGATGACTATGCCGGTGTCAACGTGAAGGGGAAATTGGTTCTGTTCACAACCGGCACCCCGAGAAAACTTACTAAAAAACTTGAAGAAGAAGCGAAGATGAAAAATCGCATCAAAGCCGCCCAGAAACTTGGAGCCCTGGGAGTAGTCGTTTTTAGGCCTCCCTCAAGCCAGAGCCGTTATTTTAGGATTAGGACAAGGAAAGAGCTTTATAATCCAGATTTTGTGATTTTATCCGTTGAGGATAAAGTGAAAAATTTTGTTTTTAAAGACCTCAAAACAGAAACCCGCCTCCTGTTCCAGAAAATTGAAAGGAATTCCAAGCCTCAATCCTTAGAAACAGGGGTGAAAGCTTTTGTGTCTGTTAATGCAATATTTGATGAAAAGAGGGCGACCAGGAATGTTCTGGCGAAAATTACAGGAAGTGATAAGAAATTAAAAAATGAATACATCATTATCGGTGCCCATATGGATCATTTGGGAATCGGTCCGACGGGAGATGTCTACAATGGAGCAAATGATAATGCTTCCGGAACTGCCGTGGCCATGGAGATTGCACGGATCATGAAGCTCAGCCTCCCCAAACCTAAGAGGACGGTTATTTTCGCTCTCTGGGCCGGGGAAGAGCAGGGACTTCTGGGTTCAAGGCACTATGCTGACCATCCTACTCATCCGATTGAGAAAACCATAGCCAATATAAATATGGATATGGTAGGCATTGGAAGCGGAAAAATTAGCTTTGGAGGTGTTTATTACGGTCCTCAAATCTGGAAGCTATGGAAGGAAAAAGTCCCCAAAGAGATGCTGGACTATATGAAGCCAGGCCGTGGTGGTCATGGAGGTTCAGATCACACACCTTTTTTGCAAAAAGGAGTTCCCGCCTTTTTCGCAATCACAGAGGATTCCTTTTTAAAATATCACCAGCCACGGGATGATACTGACTTGATTCAACCAGAGCTCTTAGGGAAAACGGGGAAATTTGTTCGCAGGGCTGTCGATATACTGGCTTCGGAACCTCAAAATTTTATTCAACCCAAAAGGCATGAAACGTACTATCTCAAATATCAAAACCTCATCAATTTCAAATTCGAGTCACTGGACCACATCATCGAAGCTCATGGAGACACAAAAGATTCCCACGTGGATTTGCAGGTTGCAATTATGGAAGAAAAAGAAGGGCTATCCGGTGTTGAGCTCAGGGTTGATTTAATTAATGCTCTTTTTTCTGCATCTGAGAAAGTAAAAAAAGCCAAAGGTCTTGGGGTTTTTTCCTCTTCTGGCAGCCTGTCTATGAATTCCCGTCAGGGAAAAACAACGGTCATAATTGGGCTCAAAGGACTCAATTCTTTTCGGGATGACCCGAGATGGGCACAAGTTTTAGCAAAACAGGGAATTCACTTTGTTGTTGCTGAAGACTTAGGTTTTCTTTTTGATGAGAAGGGACTGAGCGAAGACGGAAAAAAATTCATCAAGGAGGTGAATTCCAGTGGCCTTCTTATCTTTGTCAAAGGAACGGATGCTTCCCAGGCCAAAGCTCTTCTGAAAAGCTCCAAAAAGCCATTGGTCTTTCTTGAGAAAGATTTGCCTGATAAGGAAATTATGGAACTCATCAAAGAAAAAGAATCAGCCCTCGGACTCATATTGGGCAGTGAAGAGAACCCCGCCGAATATTTCAAAAAAGTGAATGAGGCCAAGAAAGCCATTGGTCCTCAGCACCTGATGATAGTCAACGAACAGTGCTTATGGGGAGCTGGTGGAAAAAACCAGATGCTCAAGGTGATTTCTGAGATGATAAAAGCAAAATACGAAAGAATGGATTTTTCCAATCTTTTTTCTTCGACATTTCTGAGAGTATTGAGAAAGGCAAGAGGCGAAGAGACTTCCCGTATCATGGCTTTTAGGCCATTCTGAAGAGCAAAGAAATGTAGGTGTTTGATTCGTCAAACCCTGAATGAGAGAGCAGTAATCTTTTGGCTTAAGGTATAACAGAGAAGAGATGTAGGGGTTTGATTTATCTGTAGGGGCTTGATTTATCTGTAGGGGTTTGATTTATCAAGCCCACAATAAGTAATAGAGGGAAAAAGTGTCATTGCGAACGCAGTGCGGCAATCTCATCCTTTTTTGTAGGGGTTTGATTTATCAAACCCACGTTAATAGTAGTAAAAAAATGAGACGCTACACGTAAGGAGTCCGTTCATTAGAGAATTACTTGTCACAGTGTTGTGTGTGGCGCTTTTTATTATCTATTTGCTGGCAGAACGCTTAATTCTTAATAAAAGAAGACGAAGCATTCCCCTTAGGATTTGTGTAACAGGAACAAGGGGAAAGTCAAGTGTAACCAGACTTTTAGCTGCCTTCCTGAAAGAAGCCGGTTTCAAGGTGCTCGCCAAAACCACTGGTTCAAAACCTGTCCTTATCTTTCCAAATGGTGAAGAGAAAGAGATAAGGCGGAGAGGTTCTCCTTCTATTCTGGAGGGAAAAAAGATCCTGAATACAGGCGCAAAACTTAAAGTTCAGGCTCTGGTTTTGGAGCTGATGGGTATTCATCCTGAGTGCATTTACGCCGAATCAGTTCAGATGCTAAGACCTCAAATTCTGGTCATAACCAATGTTCGCCTCGACCATTTGGCTCAAATGGGCTCCTCAAGAGAAGAGATTGCTCGCTGCTTTGTTTCTTCTATACCTGAGAACAGTACCGTTTTTGTGCCTGAAGAAGAATTCTTTCCTGTATTCAAGGAAGCTACAGAGAGGTTGGACTTTGAGCTGGTTCAAGTGACAGGGGATTCTTATGAGAGGGATTTTGAGCCAAAGAAAAAACTTCCAATCTTTGAATTCGAAGAAAATATCCGACTTGCCATGGCCGTAGTTGAGTTCTTAGGCATAGATAAAAATGTTGCTCTTCGTGGAATGGCCAATGTTCGGCCAGATTTTGGGAGCCTAAAGATCTGGACCATTGATTTGGGCTCACCGCCTCGCTGCTGGTTCCTTGTCAGCGGCTTTGCTGCCAATGACCCGGAATCTACACGACGTGTTTTATCCAGAATTCAGGAAAAAAAGCTTTTTAACGGAAAAAAAACGATTGGCCTCCTTAATCTCAGACAAGACAGGGGAGATAGAACCCTCCAGTGGCTGAAGGCTCTGAAAGAGGGAGCTTTTCCGGAGTTCAGAAAGCTTTTTCTTATCGGAGGCCATTCCCATGCCATCAAGAGAAAGCTGAAATTGCCTGGAGAAACAGAGCTATTTGTCTTTAAACCGCAGGCTCCTCATAAAATAATGGAGAAGATTTCAAAAATGGTGAAAGGAGAAACCGTTTTAGTGGGGATGGGAAATATGGGAGGTATAGGGAAAGAGCTTGTTAAATATTGGGAAAACATTGGAAGGCCCTATGACTTTTGAGACGCTTTTTATTGGACTAATCGTTGCTGTTATTTATGCGGAGATTTTGGATATTTATCCTGGCGGGATTATTGTTCCTGCTTATGTGGCTCTTTACCTTGACCAGCCGCAAAGGGTCCTGGCCACGATTCTTTTTGCTGTCTTAAGCCTTTATACCTATAAGATTTTGTCCCGGTTTCTCATTCTCTTTGGCAAGAGAAGGTTTGTGATGCTGGTTCTTCTTGGAGTGCTATGGGCCCAGCTGTGGTTTATTCTACTGCCTCAATTTTTCTCCGGCCCTTTAGAATTCAGAGCCATTGGATGGCTCATTCCCGGCCTTCTGGCCAACAACTTAGAGAAACAGAAGTTCATTCCGACTCTCGCTTCCATGTTTACTGTTTCCATAATCACCTATTTTCTTGTGAGGGTGCTTTTTTATTTTTTTGGAGTCAGGCCTTGGCTTTGGACATAACCTGATGAAGTGGTGAATTGCTTAATAGGTAATTCAGGTAATAATAAGTTATTGCAAGCTCCCGTAGAGAGTGTGGTAATCTCAAAGGGAAAATGAAATGACAGGAAAAGAGAGGAAAGTAAAAAGGGAACAGAACAAAAGCAAGAATCAGAAGATAATCCTTATCCTCTTTGCTCTGAGTTTTTTATTTTTTGTTTTAGCCAAGCTTCTTCCTTTAGGAAAGGGAGATGCTGCTAAAGAAGAAATGCTCAACGCTTCGAGAATTATGGAAGAAGCCATGGGCGTACTGAAAGAATGTTCAAGAGAAAAAGACCTCATTCTCGATAAAACCAGCGATCTGAACCAGACCGGACTCATAGGTATGGAGTTATCTCTTATAACCACTTCTCTTGGAAGTCTTGAGGCAAAAAGGACGACAACAAACCCCAATTTTGCAGCCCTCGTTGTTTTCCTGTTGAAAGAGGCGGGAATAAAGAGGGGGGATACTATTGCAGTAGGAGCTTCAGGTTCTTTTCCTGCTCTGATTGTAGCGGTGCTTTCAGCTTCGAAGTCTATGAATCTAAGGCCTCTCTTAATCTGTTCTTTAGGAGCGTCTCAGTGGGGGGCAAGCAATCCTGATTTTCACTGGCTTGACATGCAGAATTGTCTTTTAAAGGCAGGAGTGCTCGGTGTCGAATTTGTCGGCCTTTCTTTAGGGGGAGAGAAGGATGCAGGAGAGGATATGAGTTCTGAGGGCCGCTCCTTGCTCAGAAAAGACATATTAAAGAGTGGAATTTTTTTTCTTCAAGAGCCTGACTTGAGACGGAATGTCAAAGCCAGGATGCACTTCTATGAGGAAAGAGCAGGAGAGGATAAAATCAAAGCCTTTGTCAACATCGGAGGAAACTGGCCAAATATGGGAGAGGATCCAGAGGTTTTAAAATTAAAGCCAGGTCTTGTTAAAATCAGGCAATTTCCGCCTGTCGGAAAAAGAGGAGTCCTCTATGAAATGGCCGCCCGCAAGGTCCCGGTTGTTCACCTTCTCTATATCAAGGGTCTTGTGCGGCAGTATGGGCTTGAGTGGGACCCTGTTCCCATTCCTCATGTAGGCCAGGGGAAAATATATCAGTTCGTAAGGGAAAAGCAGCCGGCTTTTCTTATTCTTTCGGCTGTGTACTTTTTACTCGTGATTTTTTCCCTGATTTTCCGCAATAAACTGGCATAGAAGTCCTTCCAAAGAAGAACCCTGTGTCCTTGTAGTGCCTGATCTAATAAAACCGCTTTAATTTTTTGACAAATATTATTCGTAGTGAATTTTCTTCGGGTCAGCTTTGGCCGGGTCGTGAAGGAAATTGCCTGTTCCTTTCTTTATGACCTCGGCATAGCGAGGCACTTCTCTTATTATTATTGCTTTGCCTGGATGCTCTTCAGACCAGAGTTCTGAGATATGAAGAATCGTTGAGCAGTGCCGGCCAACCCGGACGTCGATAGGCCATCCATTCTCATCCATTTTCTCAAAGAGGAGGCCGTGTTTTCCCGCTTTGACCACAAATTCATCTTTTCCTTCGAGAAGAAGCTTTCTGTCTGTTCGTCCCCGGGTTGCATCCAGGAATGGCTCAGGTGCTTCAAGAAGAAAAGAGATAGCTTCTGAATGGTCGCCGACTTCACGGTGAGATAAGCCGTGCAGTGCCGGGGGAGAATACTCCATGCCGATGTTGAATCCTTCTATGCTTGATATGACCATAGAGGCCAGGGCTGCAAGTTCCTGTCCTTTTTCATGGGCAACTATAGTGCTTATTACCGGATACTGCAGTTCCGCCTCATGGAGGTCGATGAGGATATCTACTTTCTCTTTCCGGATGAGCTGGATCATCGCATAGCAGGTTTTTTCAGTAAGAGTGCCGTTGGCGCGGCCAGGCCATGTTCTGTTTAAATTCCGGATATCGACATAAGCCAGTTCCTGGCGGCTTGGATAGTGGATATAAACTTCAGGATCCGGCCATTGATCGAGAGGATTTGACCAGCGGTCACCCATGCGGAATTTTTGTCCTCCCCAGGAGGTGGGGATTGTGAAATCCGGCGGATAGCCTCCACCTAACCGTGTCACAGTAGTGGCGCTTCGGTTAGCGGAGTTGATGATAAAAAGTCTTCCCTGGTCCACTACCGCATTTTCTGTCAGAATCCAGGTTGTAATCCTGCTCGCAGGCTCTTCAGGATGCGTTCCCCCAAGGATGAGGATTGTTCCTCCAGGCTTTGAGCCTTCCAAGACATATACGTTTGAATCATTGATGGTTCCTTTGATACCTGAGAAATAATCGCTCAATTTTTTTACTTGAGTTACACCGGGGCCCAGGACAACAGGCTCTTTGAGGTGCCGGCTCTCGTAAAAACTCGCTCCAGCGAAAATCATGAGAACCAAACCCAGAGCGGTTAGGATGTATTTTCGAAGATAGTGCAAACTCACGGGCATAATTTCACCTCTATTTCAGCCTGAACAATCTTAGAAGAAAAGGCATGAGAATGATTATATAAAGAATTTCCTCCTGCCATTTTTTGCTTTTCAGAAGGTTCCAGATGATGAGAAAAGCGACATAAGCCGTTAGAAGATAATAAAGGATTGTGATAATCATTCGTAAAGACCATCCTTTAAAAACCACGGATTGAATATTTTCTCGAATTTGAGATTCTTTTTTAATTTTTTTTCGTATAATGTTTTCATCTTTATATAAGCGTCAAAAAACTCAGCTTTTTGCTGAAGATCACCATCAATGTTCCCGCAGCCATGATGATGATAGCCGGAATAATGCAGTATTTCAACAGGCAAGAGTAAGGTTCTTTCATCCCCACGGTTTCAACAGTCAATCGTCCGATAATGGCTGTGGGAGGCAGGGCATCACCCAGAGGCCAGATCACACTCATCCCGGCAAGGGCAATGATGGGGTTGAGCCCTATCGTGTTAAATAGTAAAACGAGAGGAACGCCGAGAACAGGAGCAGCTCCCCACATGAGCACAGCCTCTGAGACGGGAAGAACAAAGGAGAGGGTGAGGAGAACCACTGCCAGGGGCAGGGTGACTATCGTAATGGCAATAAGCCCCCGCACTCCTGTGAGGGTCATAATCTGGACCAGGATTCCAACACAGGTTAAAGTTCCGATTAAAGGAAGGAGTTGGTGGATAGTGTCTCTTGAAATATTGAGAAAATTTATTTTCACGGGAGAGAGCGCTAAGCTGACAAAGGCGGCCGTCATAAACATCATCGGCAGCCCAATCACCGGGAGGGAATGGGGCCATATTCTTCCTGCGAGCACAAGGAATAGGAAGACAAAGAAAGGGAGTGAGACTCGAATCCAGTTCATCTTTGGAGGGGCTTCGGGGAGTTCCTTCAGGGCTTTTTCCAGATTAACAGGTTTTCCCCGCCAACCCAGGATAAAGATTGTGAGCAGAGATAGAAGAATGCAGGGGAGGAGCAGGGGGAGAAAGAAACCCACATAAGGCATGTTGACGCCTGCTGCGGTGAGCATTGCCCACAGACTTACTGGAGGAGCGGCTGCACTCAGACCCGCCAGGATAAAAATGATAGCCGCTGTTTTGGGTTTAGAGATTCCCATATACCTTAAAACAATGGCGATCGTGCCGCCTGTTATCAAAACTGTTACGCTTCCTGCACCCGTTAAGGCGCCGGGGAGAAGTAATAGAAAAGTGATCAGGACAAAAAGGATAGTCTTTCTTCGGTAAAATTTGCGGAGGAAACCTCTCACGACATAGGCAACCCCTCCGGATTCTTTCAGGATATTCATGAAGAGAGTGGCGGTGATGAAAATGAGAATAATATCCAGATACGTAAAAGCTCCTTCTACGATATGCCGGGTCGGGATTCCAACTCCGCCAGCAAGAGCGCCGGCTAGGGCGGCAGCGAACATGGAGACTTCAGTTGATACTTTTAAGGCCTTGGCAATGATATAGGTCACGGCCATCACAGCCAGGACGATCTGGGTGGAGGTGAACATGCTCATGTTACAGGTCAAGTCTCAATGTTTGACATTTGTAATCCAGTATAAAAAAAGTGACAGGCAACTTTTCCCGGAAGAAAAAGTTCCTATCTTCTTTAATATAAAGGAATAGGAAAGTCTGCTTTTTTTGAAATAATGGGCACATTCTCTTTATGTAGGGGTTTGATTTATCAAACCCACCTTTTAATTATTCACATGGTCTTGATTTATTAATATTATTCGTAGGATTCTTATTTATCAAACCCGGTGTTTCTTTTTATTTATGTAGGGATTTTATTCATCAAATCCACCTTTAAGAATAAATAAATAAAATGTCATTGCGACTGAAGCATGGCAATCTTAACCTTTTTTCTTTTTCCATCCCCTTTTTTCTATTTCTTAAATAGTTTCTCGAATTCAGCGATAAGATCAATCGTTTTTTCAACTTCGATCATGGGAATTTTTTTCTCGTTAGCGATTATAGTGAAGCGTCCATCTGTGTTGCCTTCTTTGTTGATAATCAGAAGGTCAGAGTTAGG
>Ga0209991_10001265_pt1 | contig 11414 bp, 9 predicted proteins | sample ChitaG_FD_183167 | JGI IMG/M metagenome (GOLD analysis project Ga0209991, IMG submission 183167) | Deep subsurface microbial communities from South Pacific Ocean to uncover new lineages of life (NeLLi) - Chile_00310 metaG (SPAdes)... | ecosystem: Environmental > Aquatic > Marine > Oceanic >...
CTCAAGAGACATGCAGGTATGATCCGTGCCTATTGTATCCAGAACATCTTCGGTCAGTGCACTCCAGAGGGAGTTCTGATCATCTTTTGGTATGGAGGGGTTCGGTATAAAGGGTTCCCAAAAACTTATCATTATGTTGATGGTGTATCTATTTCTGTAAAGGACTTCTCCCATTATATAGATGGCAGGCTACAAAATGACCCTGAGAAATCTCATTCAATGAAATATCTTCTTTATCACAAATATCGAACACTTTATGGCATCTTGGATGGAAGAAGCACCCTTTAGGGCGTTGGGAAGGGCTCGGGGTCTCTCCTTGTAAAATAATGGGATGCCAGCCTATCTCTGCATCAGGGACAGGAATGGCCGACATTAGGGCCTGAGTATAAGGATGAAGAGGGGAAGAGAAAAGATTCTCAGAAGGTGCCATCTCCATAATCTTTCCTAGGTACATCACAGCTACCCTGTCAGAAATCTGTCGGACAACACTTAAATCGTGGGAAATAAATAGAATGGACAAGTTGAGGTCATTTTTTAGGATCACGAGAAGGTTAAGAATCTGGGCCTGAATCGACACATCAAGTGCTGAAACCACCTCATCTGCTACAAGGAAAATTGGATCTAAAGCGATCGCTCTGGCGATACAGATCCTTTGTCTTTGCCCTCCGCTGAACTGGTGAGGGTACCTCTCCATATGGCTCTTTTCCAATCCAACCTTTTGGAGAAGATCTGCAACCCGGTCAGACGTCTCGCTTTTATTGAAGACCATACCATGAACCTTAAGAGGTTGGCTAATGGTCTCAAAAACAGTCTTTCTCGGGTTAAGAGAGGAGTACGGATCCTGAAAGATGATCTGCATCTTCTTCCTAAGAGACTTTAGTCCTTCCTGGGAGAGGTTGGTAATGTCCTGGTCTTCAAAAAAGATTTTTCCCGATGTGGGCTCTTCCAAGCGAATAATCGTTTTTCCCAGAGTGCTTTTTCCACACCCACTTTCTCCAACCAGCCCCAGGACCTCGTTTCTATGAACGAAAAGGTTGATATTATCAACGGCCCTGACAAGCGATTTGCGAGATCCCAATGAAAAAAAAGAGATCCCTCCCTCTTCGGAGTAATATTTTTTAAGGTTTGAAGTTTTAACGAGATAATTGTTCAATTTCTCTTCATTAATATTTTAGGCATCGAACCAGGTGATCAGGAGAATAAGTTACAAAGTCCACAAAATTTGTATGCTTACATGTCTCAAGTTTTTCGGAACAGCGCGGATAAAACTTGCATCTTTCAGGCCAATCAATAGGGGTTCCCGTTATTCCCTCGATACTGTAAAATTGCTCCTGCTTCATATCGTGTCTTGGAATCGATTGAAATAGGGCTTTTGTATATGGATGTCTTGGATTCATAAATAATTCGCGAGTTTGTGCTATTTCCACTATCTCTCCTGCATATATGACGGCAACTCTATCACAGAGATTGGCAACAACGCCCAGGTCGTGGGTGATAAAGAGGACCGAAGTCTGATATTCTATGCTCAGGTTTTTCAGTAACCGCAGGATCTGGGCCTGGATCGTCACATCCAGGGCAGTGGTCGGTTCATCAGCAATGATCAACTTTGGATTACAGCTAAAGGCAATGACAATGACAACTCTCTGACGCATTCCTCCGCTTAGCTGATGGGGAAATTTTCGTATATTTTTTTCAGGGTCCGGGATGCCTACATTATGCAACATTTCTATAGCAATCAGTTCTGACTCTTTTTTGTCGTACCCTTTGTGAAGTCTTAACACATCAATTATTTGTGATCTTATTCTGAAGGCAGGATTGAGGGATGTGAGGGGGTCCTGAAGTATCATGGAAATATAGGATCCCCGGATAATCCGAATTTCATCCTCTGATAAGTTCAATAGATTCTTCCCTTCGAAGAGGATCTTTCCCGACGCAATTTTTCCCCCTTCGGGGACGAGTCGGAGAATAGAAAGACCTATCATCGATTTCCCACCACCTGATTCCCCAACCAATCCGACGATCTGTCCTTTCTGTACGTCTAAACTCACCCCGTTGACTGCTTTTAGGATTCCTATGTCAAGGTGGAAAAAAACCTTGAGATTCTTGATACTCAGAAGAGGATCATTCATTTCATTTCTATTACTTTCAATCTTGGATCTAGAACTTCCCGAAGCCCGTCCCCTAAGAGGTTTAGACCAAAAACGCTTATGATAATGCACATCATGGGAAAAACCATGATCCACCAGGCTTGATGAATATAGAGTCTTCCCAAGGCAATCATCTGGCCCCAGGCCGGGATGGAGGCCTCCACACTTAAACCCACAAAACTCAGGATTGCCTCCACAATGATTGCAATGCCCATTTCCAAAGTGACCAGAACAATCAATAAGGGGACAATATTGGGAAATACCTCTTTGACAATGATCCGCAGGTTGCTTAAGGCGATGGCCTTGGCGGCCAGAATGAAATCCTTCTCGGTAATATTAAATACCTCTCCTCTAATAACCCTGCAGAACCGTGTCCAATCCACAAGGATGATGGCCAGCGCAACCTTTGTGAGCCCTGTTCCCAGTACCGCCATAAGAACAATGGAGAGAAGGATGGGAGGGAAAGAGATCCAGATGTCCACGAATCTGGAGATCAGGTTGTCTACGGCTCCCCGGTAAAATCCGGCAAGCAGTGCCAGGGGAACTCCAATGAGACCAGCGAAAAACGTTCCCACAACAGCGACAAACATGGCCACTCTTGACCCATATAAAAGTCGGCTGAATACATCTCTTCCTAATGAATCGGTCCCCAGGATATGATTCGAGTCCCCTCCCCCCATCCAGAAAGGAGGTCTTTTTGTCGCTGTAATGTCCTGCTCGTTGGGATCATGGGGAGCAATAAAGGGAGCGGTGATGGATGTGAAAACCAAAAGAAGCAGAACGATGCTCCCAAAAAGAACCTTCCCGTTGGTCAGGAATCTTTTGATCTGTACGAATCTTTCTTTCTTTCGACCAGCCACTTCTATTTTTCAACCATAGCGTATCTTGGGATTCATAAAGGTGTAAAGCAGATCTACGATCAGATTCACGATAACAAAAATAAAGGCAAGGACCAGAACGACCCCCTGAATCAGAGGGAGATCTCTCGTGATGATTGCCGTGACAGCCATTTTCCCTAACCCGGGCCAGCTATAAATGATCTCCACAAGAACGGTGCCCCCCATCATAAATCCAAACTGGACCCCCACAATGGTCGTCGTGGGAATAAGGGCGTTTCTCAAGGCGTGAAGGAAAATAACCACCCTTTCCGAGAGGCCCTTAACCCGGGCCAGAAGAATATAGTCTTCTTTGACCACCTCCAAAAGGCTCGATTTAATCACACGGATCACAATGGCCGTGAGGGGTAAGGCCAGGGAGAATGCAGGGAGGATCAGGTGTAAGAAGGCGCTGTAAAATCCCTTGAAATCGACCTTTAGTAAGCTGTCCACTAGGAAGAACCCTGTAATGGTTTTCAGCGTATAGGTGGAAGCTATCCGGCCGGAAATGGGTAGAACGTGCCAAAAGACGCCCAAAAAGATAATAAAAAGAAGACCCCATAAAAAATCTGGGATGGAGAGTCCCAGAATTGCCAGAAGGCTGCCCAGTTTATCCACAAAAGTGCCTTTTTTCATTATAGATAGGGTGCCGATAAAGATTCCCAGAATGAGGGCAATAGCAGTGGCCGCCAGAACAAGTTCAAGTGTGGCAGGAAGCCTTTCCATTATCAATTCCATCACATCCTGTTTCATATGTATAGAGACCCCGAAATCGCCCTGGGCCACATTCATGAGCCAGATGCCGTATTGTACGAGAATCGGTTTATCCAGTCCGTATTGGGCTTTCAACTCTAAGATGTCCTGCTGAGTGGCCTGAGGAGGGAGCATCATGACGATGGGATTGCCGGGGATCACGCGCAAGATGACAAAGGCTATGATTGAAACCCCAAAAAGCGTCGTGACCATGTAAAACAATCGTTTGATGATGTACTTCAGGTTCATTGCTTAAAGTCCAAACCCTCGTCCCTCGAACGATTCATTACCCACAGGTCCCTCCCTCTCGCAGATTCAAAGGGTCCGGAAAGGGACAAGGAGAGAAATCTTTAAAATCCTGTTAATCATGTCTAATTCAATAAGCTTCAGAAAAGAGAATGGGATCTTCAAAGATCTGCTGCGCCTTGAAGATCCCACGAAAAAGCGGTTTATGACAGGACCATTACATCACGTCCATTCCATGTAATAGGGCAGGATCCAGTTGTTTGAATAGGGTGTAAACTTTAAGTTCTTTTTATAAACAATTGGCATTTTGCGTTGATAAAGGGGTATGACCATTCCATGATTGATGATATACGACTCAGCGTTCTTGTATAGTTGCATTCTCTTTTCGTAGTCCCCCTCACTGAGCAAGGGCCCAATAAGTGCATCTACTTCCTCTGTATCCCATACCGAATGGGGAGAGGGTCCGAACATGGTGTGCCCCGTTGAATTTTCCGGGTCACCCGTGGCATTCCCCCATACGTAAAAGGCAACAGGGGCTAGCTTGTCAGCTGCGCGCAGTTCAAAATGTTTGGCAATATCGTAAACCTCAATTTTTGCGTCAATACCGACCTTTTTCCACATGCCCACCACGGCCTGAACCACCTCGAAGTCCTTTGCTACAAAGCCATTGGTTGTTTGAACCGTAAATTTGACAGGGTTTTTCTTGGAGTATCCTGAAACAGCCAAGAGCCTCTCTGCTGTTATGGGATCATAGGGTATAGTTAGATCAGGGTTGTAAGCAGCATACTCGGGACAGTTCAACCCGTAAATGGGAATCCCCATATCCTGTAGAACATATTTTACAATCGCCTCTCTGTCGATGGCCATAGTGGCTGCCAATCGAACATTCTCGTCAAGCATAGGTTCAATGTCATTGACAAAGAAATGCACCACATCTGAGACAGGTGGAGCCGCCGTTTTCAGATTAGGATTCTTCCCGAGTCGTTCAAACTCCTCAACAGGGACTTCGAAGGTCAAATCGGAACTTCCGGATTCGATTTCGGCGACCCGAGAGGTGGGTTCAGTAACGAACTTGAAGGTAACCTTTTTTATCTTGGCAGGACCTCTCCAGTAATCTTCAAAGGCCTTCAGCTTCAGGTGGCTCCCTTTTATATGTTCTGTGACGGCATAAGAACCAGATCCAATCGGTTTCTTTAAGAAGCCCTGAAGACCAACCTTTTCGAAATATTTCTTGGGGTACACATATGAGCCGAGAAAGCACAGCCATGCAATGAGGGAAGGAAAAGGTCTCGACAGCTTGCAGCGAATAGAGTATTTCCCCGTTACTTTGGTTTCTTCGATTGCGGCCCAAATAAACTGAAGGACCATTCTTTCGCTCTTCATGCGATCGAAGGAGAATTTGACGTCTTCAGCAGTCAGCTCGTCTCCATTATGAAATCTCACCCCTTTCTGGATCTTTGCCTCGAAGCGCAGTTTGGCTTTATCTGTGTACCCATATTCGCTGAATATCTCTGGTATAATCGTTAGATCCGGTTTCTGGGTCGTGAACTGATCAAAGACACATTTCCATAAGCTTTGAGCGGTAGGAAAGACCGAATTTTGGGCATCCCATGATGGGACATCCGCAGTGTAAGCGATAGTAAGGCCTTTTTCCGCTGCAAATGCGTCTCTGACAAGACCTGTTAATAGCGAGCCACTACTAAGAGCCACAGCCCCTGCACCGGAATACTTCAGAAACGTTCGGCGATCAATCTTTTTTATCTCTTTCTTTTCCATAGACCCCTCCTTTTCCTTAATTTTTACGTATTGTTTTAATTGCCAGTCTTAATAGTTAGATTCCCATCACCTCCTTTTACTTTCATGTTATTGTATACGAAGTTTCTCTTTTTTAAGACCACATTGGGTGTTGATATTTAAAAAAGGTACATCTCCTTTTCTCATGTCAGTAAAATCAGGACTACTTCTCACATCTTGCCCAGGTAATAGAGGCATCAATACCTCTTCAAGGCCTGTGAACACCAAGCCCCAAGTCTGGCCACGCTTCAGGCTATATATCCTTCAATAACTGCATGGCTGCCAGGTGACCCGAGGATGCATTCAATCCGCCGCCTGGCCAGGTTGAGTGGCCGGTCAGATACAACCGTTTTATGGGAGTTTTGTACCTCGACCACCCGATGAACGGTCTGAATATAAACTGGTCCAGATGGTGGGTGCCTCCAACCATGTCGCCACCGACTATATTGGGGTTTTCATCTTCAAGATCCTGAGGTGTATAGACGACCATCTTCCTGATTATGTCCTTGATGTTGGGAGAGAACTGCGCAATCTTGTCAATGATCCGATCACAAATCGGTTCTTTAATCTCATCCCAGCTTCCGACCTTTATCTGGCCCAATGCATCGCCCTTGGGGCGGCATGGAAAGGCCCGCACCTGGATCCATAAAACATGCTTACCTTCCGGAGCCCTAATTGGATCAAGACGGGACTGCTGGGCCACGACTAAAAGCGGGCTACTGGGCAGATAGCCCTCAACAACCTGGCTGTAGGTAGTGGAGATGTCTGACATGTAAGGCGCGATGTGGACATAGGTCGAGTCTTTCAAATCTTCAGCAGCATCCCATTCTAAAGATCGGTCAAGGGTGAGGTGTATCATCAGAGTGCCTGGGCCGAAACGGTACTTCCTGGACTTGATAACGAAGCCTTCCGGAAGATCTTTCTGTTCCACCAGTTCGATGAACTGTTTGGGCGTGACACTGGCCATCACCGCCTTTTTGGCATGATAGCTGCTGCCGTCAGCGGTCTTGACCCCAAAGGCCGTCCCGTTTCTGACCACTACCTCGGTCACCGCCTGTCCCAAAAGGAACTGGCCGTCCCTGGCCTTTATGGCCTGGACCATGGCATTGATCAGGTTACCTACTCCACCTTTTGAGAGGGCCATGCCGTTCAAATGGTCAGATACTGATTCCAGGAACGAAAAGGTCGCCCCACCGGCGCAGTCCGGGCTCAGGCCTAAGTGGAAGGCCCAAGGAGACAGTAGAGCTTTGACCTCGTCGCTCACGAACCGTTCATCCAGAAAATGCCTCGGCGAAATGATCAGTACCCGTATCAGATCGAGCATCTCTTGGTAACCAAGATTGCGATAAATTTTCCAGAACTGCATGGCAGTCTTGAACGACGGCATTGGCATCTGGAGGATAGGAAAGAGATAGGGTGCAACCTTCTGAAAGTAGGAGATCATCTCTCCCCACGATTCAGCATCATCAGGAGAGTAACGTTCGAAGTCCTGACGTGTCTTGTCGGAATCGGTATAAATCCGGACACACCTGCCATCTGGAAAGACGCTGGAGAAAGGGTGACTGCCCACGACAAGGTCGAAGCCGTTTCGGTGCAACTCATCCTTAAAGTCGGCATAGACCCGGGAGCCCAAAAACATGCCGATATTGGTGGCAAAGAGGTCGTGTTGGAAGCCTGGTTCGACGATATCCCCGGTCTTGGCCGCACCCCCTGGGACTTCTGACCGCTCGATGACCAAGACCTTAAGACTGGCATTTTGGAGGTATAAGGCGGCGGTCAGGCTGTTGTGCCCGGCGCCAATGATGATAACGTCTGCATCATGTTCCATTATTTATTCACCTTCAATCCATTGAACCAGTCGACAATATCTCTCAGTGTGTCTTCATAGTTACCAGACCAGATCTCCTCGTTAAAGATCTCCACGTCGTAGCAACTGTCGTATCCGGATGATTCCACCTTCCGGATCAACCTATCTAAGGGAATGACGCCTTGCCCCGGCAACAGCCTTTTGTCCACACCAAGCGTTTCGACATTCCAGTCTGCCACGTGTACACCCAGAAGATCGCCGCCCATCTGCTTGATCAGTTCGTTAATCTCAGGCTCCCACCAGCTATTGTAGAAGTCCAAAAGGATCCCAAGGCTTGAGGAAGAGAATTCTCGAACGAGGCCTAAGGCCTGACCAAGAGTGACCACCACAGACCATCGGCTGATATCGATGGGGTGGATGGCCTCAAGGGCCATCTTGGCGCCCAGATCCTCTGCGAAGGGAACAAGGGTCTCCAGGGCTTTTTTTACATAGCCCCTTGACTCCTCCAGCTGGTTGGGCAGGGTCGGCCCCGAGACGATCAATAGAAATCCGGCATTGATCTCTTTAGAGAGCTCCAGAGTCTTTTTGGTGTTATCAATGGCAGAATCTCGTTTAGTTTGCGTGTCGCCGGTAAACAGGCCCGCGAAGCATAGATTGAACGCCTTCATGCCCTGTTCATCCAAGATATTTTTCACTTCTGACGACTTAAAATCCTCTATCTTATCAACCCAGACTCCTATGTTTTTGATGCCAAAGGAGGAGTAGTTAAGGACGGCATCTTCAAAGCTCCAGTTATTGGTGGTGATCTGACTAACCGATAACCGTGAAATATCCATCAGCATCCTCCTTTCTAGGGGATAGGAAATTGCTTTTTGAACCTGTAGTGTAGTGGCTTTAGACACAAAATCAGGAAAATGTCAACCTTTTTTCCATTTTTTATCCGAGATTGATCTTTCCCTCTAACCCTTATAGCCACAAATTAGAATGATATCATAAAGGGGTTATTGTACCTGGCAACGCAGACAGCCTCTCATTTTCACAGGGAGGCTGTTACTATCAGCAAGGCCATCGTCGAGATAGAAAATCAATGGTCATCTATTGGTTCTCGGGTTCCCCTTAGCCCCTTTTTAGATAACGGCTCTTAATGGCGTCTTTAACCTGCTCAAAATTCTCTCTAGTAATAATTTTCCCGGATTTGACTATAGCAACAGGCCAGCCTATCAATTTCCTTCCTTGATGGAGACAGTAATCAGACCTGGAGGCAGCGATTTCAGGCGTAACATCTTTCTCTGCAGTAGGATCAACAATAACCAGGTCCGCATCACCTCCAGGCAATATCATCCCCTTCTTGGGATAGAGGCCGAAGATCTTTGCAGGTGATGCTGTTATCTTTTCAATCAATTCGGTTAAAGGGAAATTATTGCTTCTTGCAGCGTCAAGTAAAGATGGAAGATGTGTTCCCACTGCAGGATAGCCCGGCGGGATATCCCACAGATTAGAAGTTATCTCCTTTTCATCTGTAGACATGCAGGTATGATCCGTGCCGATTGTATCCAAAAGATCTTCAGCCAATCCCTCCCAGAGAGACCTCTGATCATCTTCTCTTCTGATGGGAGGGGACATCTTATACAAAAAGTTAATATCCCGTTCAAGGTTCATGGTTAAATACGGAGAGGTAGTTTCAAAATATATATTCTTGTTTTCCCTTTTTAGCTCTTTTGCAATCTTAATGGTTTCTTTGGACGATATATGAACAAAATAGATTCTTATCCCTGTTTCTTTTGCAAGAAAGGAAGCTCTCTGAACGGCCTCAGCTTCAGCAAAGCCTGGGTGGCTTTCTTCCCAGGTTTTCAGAGAATCTGGAACCGGTTTGGCTTTCTTTAGTCTCTTTGTCGCCCGATCAACTATTCTATGGTTTTCTGCATGAATGTTAAGAACAGCATCATCCCCCAGGGAAGCGATTTTTTCCATTAGATCCAGCAAAAAATCATCTTCAACATCCGGAATAAGACCGGGAATACCGCACATCCAGGTCTTGTAAGATGTGATACCGTATCTCGAATAATAAAGGGGTATTTCTTCAAGTTGTTTTTGGTTCAGGATGGCCAGATGTATAAAAACATCGCAGAATGAGTAGTTTTCTATCTTGTCTATAATTTCATCAAGGGTATTGAGATAAGAATCTTGGCTGAAGAGGTAACATCCTATGGTTGTTACGCCATTTAGCAAGGCTGACCTTGTTTCAGTAACAATTTCAGTATCAAAGGCGGTGAAGATACCTAAATGAACATGCGGGTCTATTACCCCTGGAATTAGGTATTTACCGTCTACCTCTACCGTTGCGGCATCATTGTCAGATAAGTTCTGCCCTAATGAGTGTATTTTTCCATCTTGAATCTTTATATCCAGGGGAAGAATACCTTTGTTTGGGATAATACACTTGCCGCCCTTGAGGATGACAGGAATATTTTCCGGAATACCGTTATATGCAGAAGATTCACGTAATGCAGTGGGAACCTTTTTTTCAGTTGCAGGTAAAGGTTTATCCCTACTGATCCACTCGGGGACAAATGTTGTCCTGCGTTTCTTGAGATATTCGGGTATAAAAAGGATTTTGTTGGGAGGCATTTTGTCGCACGGAAGCCTTTTCCGCTCAATCAGGATCTAAGGGTTTTCAATCGAGAAGACTGCTGCTTCCAGGGCAGTTTTGATTTCGGATTCGCTGCCAGCAAGAAACAGCCTTCCATAGCGACCGAAAGGGTTAAAATGTACAAGCTGAATATTGCATGACTTTTCAGCCTCATTCGTGGCCAAGACAATATATGCAGCAGGTTCAACCTCGAATACCAGCAACGATTGCCCGGGCAAAAGAAGGGTGCCTTTTCGGTTCTTATTGATTTGCTGTGCCTGATAGGGGTTAACCTTGTGAATAATCTGTGATGAAAGCACCTTCGGTTGAAGCCTTTGAGAAACATCCAATCCGCAGGCACTTAATATTGTCTTTCCTGCGTCTTTTACTGATTCTACGGAAAGGGAATGTATCTCAAGGACCCCGAATTCTCTTTCCACCATTTGAAGGCCCGGTTTTGCATCGCTATTCTTCAGGGCGGTGTCAAGAAGATTGTAGATTTCACTGCCTGGAGCCAGTTCTATCCATAACTCCGCCATGGTAGCAAGAGGGACATCCCCGTCAAGCTCGGCACCAAGAAAGGCTGCAAATTGGGGCTGCATACTGTCAATAAAGGCATATGTCCTCAGCTGAAAGTTTTCTTCAGCCATAAGAATTCAACCCTGTTAGTCAAATGTCTCGGAAATTGTACAACTTACTGAAGTTAAAGGAATTTATTGAGGATTAGCTTTTTTCCACAGACATGGAATAAAAATAAGCAGAGCGCGTAGAGCATAGCGCATGGCGTAAAAATTTATTACTCTCTGTCCTCTGCCCTTTGCACTATGCCGCTTAGAACCCATTATTCCAGTATTCCAACATTCTTCCCCGCCAATCATCGGCGGGAGATGAGCCCTTCATTCCTCAGGATAAACTCAGCGAACTAAGTCGGGTGCAATTAAAAGTGTTGGTTTTTTCTTGGACCGGTAGAGATGGGGAATAAGGAAATTTTTTTCTCGAAAATGAAAAGAAAAGATTACACAAAAGGAAATAATTAGTATAAATAAACATGGGAAACTATAAGCTAAGGAGGTTCCCATGTCTGATAAGAAACTTAATTTGTACGAGCGTTTAGAGAACTACCCCTATCTGAAATCCAGGTTTAAATCTATACTGGATATTGT